>R18__coassemble_2665_pt1 | contig 10503 bp, 12 predicted proteins | sample R18__metabat2_low_PE_027 | metagenome-assembled genome bin R18 | reverse complement strand
TCATCCAGTCGTCTAAACGCTTTACCAATAATGAATACAACTCATTAGCAACTCGTGCATACGCAATGTCCGTGCTGCACACCAGTCCTTCGGGATGCCACTTGCGCATCTCACTCGCCGGAATGTAAATTTTGCTTCTGTTTGACATATTTAACTTACTCTAATTCATTTGAGAAAGTTGAATAACTTTCTTGTGATAATGTACAGATAGATTTTAATAATGAATTTTTCTGCAAAGGTAACTGCCACTAATCGAGAGCTTATCCCAACTCCGTTGAACACGCGTACGAATTTCCGGCATTTCCCTTTGTTATCTCGTTTTTTTGTATTACCTTTGTATCAGTATTATGAGGAGGCAGCGTGGCCGAAAATTAATTAATGGTCAAATCCTTGTAAGGTAACTTGGCTTCCGTGGCTTGCGATCCCAAATATTGGGGCTCGGCTATTTGACCGGCCGTTAATCCCCGTTTAGAAAAATACCACATCTCTTCGCCCACGGAGCCTAACTCGTAATACATTTACAAAATATCCTTTGCAAAGGTATGAAAAAAAATCAGAAAAAACGCAAGGAAGAGGTAGAAAAATTACTTCTCAAGCAAAAAATTCGTGACATTAAGCAGATTGAGGCCTACAAATTGGATATTTGTCACCCTGATTCTGCCGGTATTGACCTTGGAAGTGCCGAAAACTACGTGGCATTGAATCCTTCGATAGCAGCTGAGATGGACCTGCCAATCGTACACAAGTTCAGCACTGTAACGTCGGGGCATGAGGCTTGTCGTGACTTGCTACTGCAATGCGGTATCAAGAATGTGTGCATGGAATCAACAGGTATCTACTGGATTAACCTGCACTACATCCTCACACAGGCAGGTATCAATGTCTGCCTCGTCAACCCGAAGATGTTCCGTATGGTACCTGGGCGCAAGACGGATATTCTTGACTGTCAGTGGCTACAGACACTCCACATGTACGGTCTCTGCCGCGGCTCATTCATACCAGAGGAACATATACGGCAGCTTCGTGCGTATATACGTGAAAGGGAGACTACCATACAGGACAGAAGCCGTTACGTTCAGCGCATGCAGAAGGCTATGGTGCAGATGAATCTCATGCTTGTCAATGTAGTGAACGACATTACAGGCAAGACTGGGCTTGCTATCATCAAGTCGATTATTAAGGGAGAAAGAGACCCGAAAATACTTGCCGGTATGAGAGATGGCAGATGCAAGAAGAGCGAGGCCGAGATAGCGGAAGCACTCAAAGGCATCTACAAGGAAGATCAGATGTTTCTGCTGAAACAGAACTTCAGTAAATTTGAGTTCATGAACAAACTTATCAGTGAACTGGACCTAAAAATCGGCGGATTGCTCAAGACTTTTCCACATGCGCAACTCAGAGAGCCAGCAGCGGAACAGGTTGACAACTCTACAGAGGATAACAGTGAGCAGGCGGACAAGAAAAACAAGAAGAAGCCTCGCCCAAGTAAGAATGATTTGCATGCAGGCATAGACCTGAAGAAAACTTTAGTCGAAATCGCCGGTGTCAACCTGACGACAATTACAGGCTTGCAACCCCATAGTATCCTACAAATAATATCGGAGGTGGGTACTGACATGAGCCTCTTTCCTACGGAGAAACACTTCGTGGCATATCTTGGATACGCCCCTCGCAACAAAATCACCGGTGGCGTCATTATATCCTCAAAGACTGACAGAAAGAGGTGTCACGCCTCGCAGGCCTTCAAGAAAGTCATACCCTCAATATCAAAAGGCAATTCTGCACTATATAGTTTCTATCACAGAATAGCGGCAAAACGTGGAACAGCTGTCGCAATAACAGCAACTGCAAGAAAACTCGCTATCAACTTCTATAATACAATAAAGTTCGGCAAGGAATATGTGGAACATGGTGCAGAACTTTACAAGAAAAAGCAGGAGGAAAGAGAGAAACAACGCTTACAGACATTGGCAAAAAAATACGGAATGGAACTCTCACCTGCTGCTTAGCTGTGCAAAAGTGTTCATTAGAATATTAATTATTCCTAAAACGCAAAGGAAAGAACAATTTAATTAGAAAAAACACAATTTTTTACTATTATGATTTAAGGATATAGCCCTATCTTTAAAATATTCCTTTTGTAGGAGTGATAGACTTAGAATTAACAAACTTGATAACTTTCTGCTTCTTATCCATCTTTTTCTTCCTCTCATATTCTATCTCTTCTATTGTCTCAACGCATATCATATCATTCCTGACATCGCGGAGCCTGTTGGCAATATCGTCTAGGACTGCCGTTTCTAAAGCTACAGCGTCAGCAATATCCAATTCTAAATCATCGTGACCATCAGCCAGCATCTTGGCATAGAATCGTCCTAGATGCCCCACTGCATCTTTGAGTATATCGATTTGAAACTCAAGTTCACCTGTGTTAATAGTCTCTTTCTTGCAGCCGAGGAACATGAATGCGTCATTGTACTTCTCGATGAATTTCTTTCGTGTAATCATAATCAATTCTTTTTTTTCTGAAAATTTCGGAATATTTTCCAATATACATACAAACCAACTTGCAGTCATTTGCGCATAGCGTCAAATGACTACATCTTATGTCAAAAAAAAAGAAAAGTACATTATTCAGAGATAACTCCAAGGTATGAGAAATCTCTCATGGATATGACTCATGTTACACTCAAAATAGAGGCGTTACTTATCTCCTTCTCCCCACACTCCTAGCCGACGACTTCATCATAGATGCTGCCTTGACAACACATCGCAGCCACCAACGGTCATCATCGTCATCCTTATTCCGTCCCCATCCGGACATGTTGGTAGTACTGCCGCCAAACGACTTCGCATAAGTAGTCGCTTCTTCGATATAGTTTATCGCCAATAGCTTCGCACAGTTCAGAATCTTCTGCATGTTTTCAATAAGATTAAGGACACCGGAATCATCAAGGATTTCCCCAGTCTTTTCAGGTAAAGAAGGTATGACCGGTTTCAGCGATTCCGTAAGAATTCTGTTATACGCCTTTGCTATTCCCGACTCCACCTTTTTAGCCTTGATACCAATCTTGTCTGCCACCACATCATTCAGATTTTTGTTCTTCTGCTCCAGCTGACTCAGTTTCTCCTTGGCAGCAGATATTGCATTTTCTGCATCCTTCAGTTGCTTATATCTCTTGGCAAGAACACTGTCAATCTCGTCCTTCTCCAGACGCAGTTTCCTCATCCGTTCTGCAAGGTCAGCGATGTCCACACCCTCCTCCCCAAATTTCTTCGCCAACAGTTCTATTTCCTCTTCAATTTTTTCTTTACGGTTCTGTAAATTATCTATCATAGTAGAAACACCCTTCAGCTTAATCTCCGCCCTTCGGATTTGCTCTTTAAGACCAGCAACAGAATGTTCCAATCCTTGTACAACATTCACCATATTCCGCCGGTAATCATCCACGGAAATATGCTTGGCACCAGTCTCCTTAATGTTACTCCCCCGAGCAAGTCCCCACTTGCTGTTCACCTCCCGTTCCAGCATATCGTGCAGATGAGTGAACATCTGGCGTCCATCATCCAGTTGTGCTCCGAACACATCCCGCCATGAAACCTTATTATCCTTGTTCACAGGCACCACAGCACAATGCACATGCGGACTTCTCTCGTCCAGATGAACATAGAACGATATAATGTTCTCCTCCCCGAAATGACGAGCCAGAAAACCATACACATCCTTTGCCCACCGCTCAATATCCTTCTCACGATGCAAGAAAGAATTATCTTTCCCTTTAGGCAGAACCTCCTGACTGCCGAAAGCAAGTTCCATCATACGGTCGTGACTCCCACTGAGGATGAACTGTGCCAAGATACGCTGTGGACGTCTGACGTTCTCTCGGGCATTAGGATTACGGATACCCCGTGAAGACAGACTATCATTAAGTTTCTGCATAATGGTCTTGGAAGTATCTATTGGCTGTACTACCCCACCCCTTGCAACCTCGAAGTTCAGATGCCGCCGTGAAATATCATAAGTAGCGACACCACCCTTGGCTTTCTCCTGCCACTGGCTGTCAGACCAGTTACGCTGCTGCTCGTTACTTTCAGCCGTGCTTATTCCCTCTGAATTAGGTCTTATATCCATGACCTGTTTTTGTAAAGACATATATGAAAATTTAAGTATTAAACAATGAATTTTGACAGAGCTTGCTCCCCGTAGGAACTCCTTTGGAGTGTCAACCTAATGTGTTAACGAATGTTAACGCGTATTAGGCTACGCGTTTTTAAAAAATCGTAAAAAAAGTTTCTCGAGAAACTTTCTGTCACGCCAAGAATCCCAGGGCAAGCCCATGAGGAAGAACAATCAGGAAAAGGCGGGAATTTTCAGAACAAAAGTCTAAAAATCTGCCGTGCAAGGAATCAAGCTCAACCATGCTTTTTCTTGTTTCTGGTAGAACGGATTTTCTTCCGGAGACCGGCTCTTGCAAGAATAGAGATTCTCCGAGATAATGATGTCAACCTCATAAGAGGGAAGATATAATTCCTGTATCTTCGCAGCTGTCCAAAGCGACAGACATCGAAGATTAGGGAACGAAAGATATAAGGAGGAATATTCATAGTGAAAAGATAATGTTGTCTTCAAAAGAAGGATTGATGGAATAAATAACTTTATGCCCAGACCTTGTCTGACAGATTACCGAAAGATCAATAAGCTGCTGAATAAATTCCAGAACCAAAGGACGCGACCAGTGCCAGGTTTCAGCAATCTTACTGTTTGTAGTAACCAGCTCCTGTCTCCAGCTTTTGATACCGAAGACATCGTAAGAAACATGGCCAATTCGGATGTTCTCCATCAGCCACATGAAAGCATCGAAACGTGATAGACGAAGGTGATGACCATCGCTGAGAATCCGTAGCAAATCAGTGTCAAAAATGATTCGCTCAATGGTTCTATTTTCTCTAGACTTTTTCATGATTTTCCCGTACTGTCCGGCTGTGGAATAATAATACTACAACTCTCTTTACAATCGCCATCTTCATCATGACTTTCCACAGCCACGATGTCATCTCCAGACGACGGATTATCTCGTTTCCGAATCTTCGGAATCTCCCGAGTCTCCCGACTCTTCCGAGTCTTCCGAGTCTTCTCTATTATCTCTTCATTAGAGGGAAGAATAATAGCGAACTCCAGAAAGAAAGCCAAGACGACTGCAGCTGGAAATAGAAATTTGAAGTAAGCGATAAGCCATGTAAACCATACAAGACATCTTGTCAGACGTCTCCTTTCGTGTACAAATTTCAAAACTTGGACAGACTTATCCACTGAAAGAAGGAACACCATCATCAGTGTTGAAATGATGATACCTTTGTTATGAGGGAAGACAGCAAAGTACACCAGATTGAAGATGCATACCACCAAGGCAAGCAGATAAGCAAGGAACTTATGGCCTTTAGGTGACCGACTCAAGATACGCATGAAAAATCGGTACCATCTTGGCGACCGCCACTGACATATCGGAAGAAATAATATCAGCAGCATAAAAAGCAAAAAGATAATTGGTTTAATCATGGAATAAGGGATTTAAAGGTTATGTTATTAAGTGAATATGATTACTAAAATGATATTAGAATAATAGTATAATGATAGAGAATACTGATAGCATAATATATAATAAGGTATCAGATTTAGACAATCATCTGTTATAGACGTCGTAAGCCGTCGATGTCAGATGCAGTCTCAAGGATTGTTGTGATGCCCGTCTTACGAGCATCTCTACATCCGTCGGTGTAGGCGAACAACTGTCGATACGTTCTGCAAAGGACTTATCCCGCCTGGATATTCTGTCTATGATCCTGTCAAGTTCAAACTCATAGATATTCCATGCAGAACGTATCTTATGGCATTTCACCTTACCGATAAGCCGTACCTCCAGAACATAGCAGAAGACCTTGACGAGCTTGCCATTATCCAGAACCATATATTCCCGCCTTACGTTGGGAATAGAGGCTCTGTAGTCATGACTATTGGCATTGATGATATCGGCAAATTTTGCCAGCAGTTCCGGTTTCATCGTATCTTGCAGAAATGTGAAAGAACTTCTCCTGTAGTCATAGCACTCTCAAAGACGAATCCGGAGGAATGAGCCAACAGATCATCTTCCAGAGCCTGCTCCAGGAGTTCGGAAGATTCATATAACGTAACTGCCAGTCCTTTGACAAAGCCAAGAGAGTCAGATGCAAAGTTAATCTTGTACATCTGTTTGTTGTATGACGGCTGTGAGAAAAGGCAGCAGTGTTTGGTAGGTGCTCCTGCCCTGCTCGTTCCAAAATACAATTGCAGAAGTTCCAGACCTTCAGCACAGGTATCAACTGCAATGCTGATAGGCAGTCGTTCTTCAAACTGGAAATACAACAGAGCATAATCCTCTGTAATCTCAGACTCCTCATCATTGGAGGTTGTGATAAGACTCGGCACCATCAAAGGAGCCAGAGCCATGAAAGTGTCAACTTTTTCTTGAATCATAATGAATAAATATTTTAAAGTGAAAGAATATAAATCTTCAGAAGCTGCTGCGGCAGGAGATAACTCAGAGAACTATGCTCTATGTTGAATGCCTTTGCAAAATGTCTTGACTTGGTCAGTTGTGAGATAATAGAATTGAAGTTACTCTTTTCAGCAGGTGTAAGAGTTGCAATAGCAAACTCATCGAGGCTGATGAATGGCTGGATAATCATCCATACATAAGCATTACCCTGAGCAGAATCCTTTATGTTCTGTTTGTCCATATTCGTCATGCATATGGCAGAGTTCTGCAACAGTCGTCGTACAGTCCGCATGGTCATATACACCACAGCATCCCGTGGTTCTATATTACCATTGCGAGCCGATGTAAAAATATTGCGGCATATAGCTTCAGTACTATGCGTTATGTCAGCAACGGGTTCGTTCTCCATCTCATGGAGATGTAGCAGAAAACTACGGAACATAACGTCCTCGTGACGTATGAAACTAAGCATATCCTCCTTGCTGTTGACACCATTGGCAAGTACGGTGTGGAGAAGATGTCTGTACTCTGCAAGTACAGTCTTCTTATCACCACCGCTGACAACGTTATCGTTTAGGGAGTCGAAGAAAGGTTCGGCTTCCTTAACGGCATTAAAAACGTCCTTGTCATCATGATACGACGATGACTGTTCCTTTATACGGAGCACGTCTTCGTAGGAAAACCTCCATGTCTCGGTGATACGGAGCATCTCCGTACGCACGGAGTCATGGATAGAGAAAAAGTCTACAGCATCAGTATGCGGCTTGGAAAAGGCAGAGTCCCTGATAAGGAATCTATACACAGTATCGTTCAACTCCTTCCATCGGCAGATCTCCTTTGTGAAGTCTGCCGTATTGGAAGAAGAGATGCTCTTCACTTCTGATAGGTACTCCCTGTATGCGGTGAGAGCATCATTCATATTCTCGAAGTCATACTGCCTGTCATCCGAACAGGATGATAGAATGCATGACAGAGATATAATATATAATAAGGTGATAAGAACTGATGAAATCGGTAATACAGAGAATACAATCTTGAAGAAATAAACTCTTGAACTTCTGATAGCAGACGATAGAAAAACTCTCTTTCTGTAGGAATTTGTCATAGATATTGGATTTTGTAATTATTTTCGGTTTGCAAAATTATACGAAAGGATATCTTCAACAATTTTTTGGTTCTCATTATTTTCATCAAAAGACTAAAATCTATGCAAAATAGAACCAAATCGAACCAAAAAAGCGTTAAAATCAGCACGTTAGTCTTAAAAACTTACAAGCCAAATCGCTAAAATTCAATTTCCATATTACCTTTGCCGCTGAAAAATAAGATAAAACCAAAACACCTTATGAGATACATCGGCTATGCAAACATGGCTCATATCGATGAGCACTCCAGCAATGTTGTCAGAGAATTATCTGAGAAGAAATGTTCTGTCGTCTACCTTGAATCACGTAACAGTGACAATCATGCTGAGTGGAACCACTTCATTGATGAGCTGAACGATGGTGACGTTGCCGTTATCTATTCCTTCGGCAACGTGTTTCATAACTACACAGAGGTTATGCACTTCCTGAAGATGTGCTCAACGAGGAAGATACGTATCATATCCATCCATGACGAGATAGATACATCGGATACTATAACCGCTGACATCCTTACTGCAATAACAAAGGTTGTAAACAGCAATAAGGAAGAGGTCCATGATGATGTCCAGGCAGAATTAGTAACCGGCACGAAACGTAACAAGAAACTAAAGAAGCATCGCACTATTGTTAATATGTACAATGCCGGCTTCAGCATAAAGGATATCATGAACAAGACCAACTGCAGATCTAAAAGCAATCTCTATAGGATACTCCATTTATACGATGTTCAACTTGAGTATCCTGCAATGTCCAGAAAAACCAAAGAAAAAAAACAAAATGTTGCGGTGGTGTGATATAATGGTTAATCCAACAACAATTCAGCGACTATCAACACCATGGCTGACAGTCGCTGTATTTACAATCAATCATAATCAACAATCTGCAATCAGTACTTTCTATTATTATTGTTCAAAGCGTCTCTTATTGCGCTGGATACTCCGTCGTTTGGAACAGACTTAGTGTATGGATTTGTTCTCTCGTCCGGTGTCGAAGGACGTGAGTAGTCTGCATAATAAGCCGTTCCGCAACTGTGCAGAAGTATCAGGCAGAAGAGAATAAAAGCAAGTTTTGACATTATATCAAATATTGTTCTCAATATATTTATCTATGGACTGAGGTCGTGGAATTCCTAACGCCTACGGACATACGGCGCGGACACTTAGGCCGAAGTAGCGGTAGTTGCCGCTCGTGCCGTAGTAGCTGCTGGCGAAGAACAGGCACCCGGCGTCGTACGAGTAGTCCTCGTAGAGCGATGAGGACCAATAGAAACCGAAGGAGCCCGTGAGTTTGAGCGAACTGCTGCGATAACCGGGAGCGGGGAGGAAAATGTATTTGTCGGTATAGCCGGATTTAAGACTTTGAACCTTATAGCCATATACACCATTTTGGGTTGTCCATGTCCAAGAGCAGTTGCAGGTGTCGGAGAGTTCTGACAATTCTGTGATTGTTGGCATGCGCCATGAGCCACCCCATTTTACATGGGCAACATCGTCTTCTAAGTCAAGGATGGTGTCGTTATCTTCTATGCCATATTTGCTATTGTTACAGTATTTGGTCATAGTAGAGTCTGAGCCATTGCACCATTTGTAAGTTTCCCAAGAATAGTCGACCTTGGTTTCGTTTTCACCCCAGGCGTAATAGTCACCATATTCTTCTGGAGTTGTGGCGCCTATATTACATGTTGCCCATTTCAAACCACTTGGTAGACCGAGGTCAACATATTCGTGACCGTTATATTTGCTACTATCGTCATCATCCTTACTGCATGACGAGAAACTTCCTGCTGCAATTATGGCAGCAATTGCCATTAGAATAATTTTTCTCATAGTTATGATTGGTTGTTTTAAATAAAATTTAAATTGTGAGCGCCTACTTTTGCTGCAAATAATAGACACACGATAATAGGTAAAAAAATGAAATAAACTGTTTCATTCTGCAAAGGTATAAAAAAAATCACAAAATCGCTAATCATCCTAATTTTAAATGAAAAAAAGCGAAAAAAAATGTTTTCTTAAATTCAATGCCATATATGTGTTGTAGTAGAATGTAGAAGTTAGAGAAGTAAGACAGCATATTATATATTATTCTGAAAATCAAGATTTTGACAAAATAATAAAATTCTACATCATTCTCTATTTCTTCTCAATCTTCTACAAATATATATATTTCAGATCAAATCTTCTACAATCTTCTACACACCTTCTACATTTTCTCGTCGATAAAATTTAATCAAAATCGACCTTACAGATACCTACAAGCCAACCTTCTACAATCTTCTACAATCTACTACACCCATTTTCAGAAATTTTTTGGTTCTGATTTATCGAAAAATGCTTACCTTTGCAATCGAATAATCGATTACGACGCTGGGATACGCTTCGTCACAGAGAACAAGAATTCTCTGCATTCACCTTTCACCAGCGTTGCAGTCCGAAAAACGTATAAGGGTAAGAAGATGACAGGACAGAAACAGACACGAGCAGCCATCAGCGCTTTCTTCATCATCATGGGTATGGTCTTTGCCAGTTGGGCGAGCCGTATTCCAGATGTTCAGCAGATGTACCACCTGAGTAACGGCCAGTTGGGAACGCTCCTCTTCGCCATACCTTTCGGTCATGCCTTCTCCATAATACCGGTAGGAATGATGGTATCACGTTTCGGAAGCAGAAGGATGACAACAGTCTCAATGCTGATGTATGCCATATCACTCTTTACCATACCCTTTGCCACAAATTACATCACATTGTTTATCATGCTTATGGCTTTAGGTTTCACTGCCAATGCCATGGACGTATCAATAAACACACAGGCTGTTGTCTTGGAGA
>R18__coassemble_2647_pt1 | contig 10568 bp, 5 predicted proteins | sample R18__metabat2_low_PE_027 | metagenome-assembled genome bin R18 | reverse complement strand
AAGTCCCACCAAAGTCCCACTTAAAGTGGGTGATGAGTGGTAGAAATTTGGAAGACGTAAGGGACAACTTTCGAACTGTTCGGTTTATCCTGTGTTTAGGTAAATAACTGATGAATGGAAAAAAAATAAGAGATAAGCCATCTTATTTCAGGGAAAATGTTTAACTTTGTGGCCGACTAAAAACATAAAACGATATGCCGGCAAATCAATTAGAAAAATACGTCTCATTCCCGAGCCGAAGCAGAAGTCATCAGAGGCAAGGCAGAGATAGCAACGAGCGACACGTAATACATATCATAGAGCATGCCGATAAGATTGGTCTGGGAACAACGGCTTATCGGATTATAGAGGTTGAAAGATGACTTTTATTGGGAACTTAAGTGTGATATCTGAATGAAAGATAAAATAAAAAAAGCCGTCATTGTAGGTGCTACATCGGGCATAGGCAAAGAGGTGGCTGTGCTGCTTGCTGCTGATGGTTGGAAGGTAGGCATTGCCGGACGCAGAGTGGAACTGCTGAAGCAACTGACCGACAGCAACGAGAATATTGTTGCCTGTAGGCAGATTGATGTAACAAAATCAGACGCGCAATCACAGCTTGATGAACTTATCAACGAACTTGGTGGAATGGATCTGTATGTGCACAGTAGCGGAATAGGTTGGCAGAATGTGAATCTTGATAATACTAAGGAGATACTGACAACTGAGACCAATGTCGTAGGGTTCACCAGAATGATTGATGCAGCATTCAATTATTTTGCATCTGCAACAGATGGTGGACATATCGCAGCCATAACATCTATTGCAGGAACTAAAGGACTTGGCGCAGCACCTGCCTATTCATCAACAAAACGATTCCAAAGACACTACCTTGAATGTCTGTCACAGCTGACCAGTATTCGCAGACTACCAGTTGCCATAACAGATATCCGACCAGGTTTTGTCCAAACAGACCTCATTGCCGGTAGCAACTATCCATTACAGTTGTCGGTGGAGGATGTGGCCAAGAAGATTGTCGAGGGCATACGCAGGAAGAAGTCTGTGGTAACCATCGACTGGCGCTACCGGTTGCTGGTCTCTCTGTGGCGACTCATTCCACGCTGGTTGTGGACAAGGATGAAAATCTCATAAAAAAGATTATCAACACAGCAAATGCGCCTGCAGCTATCTGTTCCTATTCGCAGGCTATTGAACTCAATGGCTAGCGGCTCATTGAGATGAGGAACTCGTCGTTGCTGGCGGTGTATTGCATGTGTTTCTGCAGTTCAGTCATTGCCTCTATAGGGTTCATGTCAGACAGGTATTTGCGCAATATCCACATGCGGTCGAGTGTTGTCTTGTCCTGCAGCAGGTCGTCGCGGCGTGTGCTCGAGGCAACGAGGTTCACGGATGGGAAGATGCGCTTGTTGCTGAGTGTGCGGTCGAGCTGAAGTTCCATGTTACCAGTTCCCTTGAACTCTTCAAAGATCACCTCGTCCATCTTGGAGCCGGTGTCGATGAGTGCTGTGGCAATGATGGTGAGCGAGCCGCCACCCTCTATGTTTCGTGCTGCACCGAAGAATCGCTTTGGCTTCTGAAGGGCGTTGGCATCCACACCACCGGTGAGCACCTTGCCTGATGCAGGGGCTACGGTGTTATAAGCTCGTGCCAAGCGGGTTATAGAGTCGAGGAAGATAACCACGTCATGACCACTCTCCACCAGTCGTTTTGCTTTCTCGAGCACTATTCCGGCAATCTTCACATGATAGTCGGCAGGTTCGTCGAAGGTTGAGGCTATCACCTCGGCATTTACGGTGCGTGCCATGTCAGTGACCTCTTCCGGTCGTTCGTCGATGAGCAGCACCATGAGGTATGCTTCGGGATGGTTGGCGGCTATGGCGTTGGCTATGCTCTTCAGGAGGATGGTCTTGCCGGTCTTTGGCTGGGCAACGATGAGTGCTCGCTGTCCCTTGCCTATTGGGGTAAAGAGATCGACGATGCGGACGCTCCTGTCGTCGTTGCCATCACCACGGCAGAGGCGGAACTTCTCGTCGGGGAACAGTGGGGTGAGGTGTTCAAAGGCTACGCGGTCGCGAACTTCCTCTGGCCACCGGCCGTTGATCTTCACTATGTCGGTAAGCGAGAAGTATTTCTCTCCGTCGTGAGGTGGACGGACCTTGCACTCTACAACGTCGCCGGTCTTCAGACCAAAGTTTCTTATGTAGTTGTTGCCTACGAAGATATCGTCGGGCGAAGAAAGGTAGTTGTAGTCGCTTGAACGCAGGAATCCGAATCCTTCAGAGAGTATCTCCAGAACACCATTGGCAGTGAGCAGTCCGGAGAAATCGTATGTCATCTTTTCTTTGGCGTTGCTTGCTGGCTGCTGCTTGTCGGCTGGTTGCAGTGGTTGCACTATGGCCTGGTTGGTGGCTGCGGGAAACGATGGGTTGTCGAAGATATCCTTTGATGTTACGGCTGCTTCGTCCTGTATTGGGAGGTCTTGGACGATAATGAAGTCGGTGCCATCACCGGGATCGCCTTCCCAGACAGCTGCGGCATCGACAGCTGCTTTCTTATCTGCAGCCAACTTGCTGCCGGACTTGTCGGCAGAGGCGGACTGACTTTCTTCAGGGAGGAAGTTAAGAGTCTGCTCTGTATTTTCAAGAGACTTTCTCTGTGCCAGTTTCTTTGCCAGGGCTTCTGCTTTGGCAAGCATCTCCTGCTTTGATTTCTTGGTTTTGTTTTTTGAGTCGTCTTTAGAGTTTTCGCTGATAACCTGACTGGTAGTAGGAGTTTCGGAAGAATCAGATTTCTTGCTTTTTGCCTTGGAAGACTTTTTGCCCTTCGTAGATTCCGGAGTGCTTGTAGGTTCTGATTCTACGGTTTGAGGGTTTTCTTCTTTTGTGGCTGCAGTCTTGGATGATTTCGGCTCCTTAGCCTTTGTTTCTTCTGCCTTTGGCGATGGAGCAGCTTTTTTTATTCTCTTCCTTGCCTCTTTAGGTTCTGCAGGTGCTTCGGCCTGCTTGTCAAGGATGGCATAGATCTTGTCTTCTTTATGTAGATTGGATTTTAATTTCAGTCCCAGTTCCTGAGCTATAACATCGAGTTCAGCCACAGTCTTGGCCTCCAATGCACTTTTACTGTACATAATAATATGATTTAAGTTTAAAAAAATTGGGAAAACAGCAACTTTAGGACGAAGCGTGCCGCTATGGAATTTTAAATTCGGCTGCAAAGGTAATAAAAAGGATAAGGGGTTAAAAGGTTAAAGGGTTAAAATTAAGTTTATTTAACTAAAATAGCAAAAAATCTCTAACCTTGAACTCTTGAACTCTTGAACTCTTGAACCTTTTTTCTTACCTTTGCAGCATAGTGAAGAAGATATTAGCTTGTCTGGGCATTATAGTAATCACGCCTGTGTTTTTACTATTGCTTCTGATGGTATTGCTCTATACTCCGCCAGTACAGAGCTATGCTGTTGGCAAGATTTGTGCTTATGCTTCTGAAGAGACCGGGATGAAGATTTCTGTTGGTTATGTCAGACTGGGTTTTCCTCTTGATCTTTCGCTCGACGATGTTCTGGTGGTGCAAGATGCAGATACGATTGCCGATGTTGGCTCTCTTCGTGCTTCTGTGGCGTTGATGCCTCTTTTTCAGCTTCAAGTGAAACTGCAGGAGATGAATCTGCAAAAGGTGAGGATGAACACTTCCACCCTTGTGGAGTCGGTCCGTGTTAAGGGAAGTTTTGACCGTCTGGCCATATTGGCATGCCCTGATGGAGCGAGTGTTGCCGATATCTTCTTAGGAGAGAATCAGGTGAATGTTGACGATGTGTTGTTGAACAAGGCTGATATCAGTATATCGATACCAGACTCTGTGCCTGAGGATACAACGGCATCAGAACCTTTTGCATGGAAGATCAATGTGCATCAGCTTCGTGTTGAGGACACCAACATAGCATACGAAGGCCTTGCTTTTACCGATATAAATCTCTGTGCAGACTCGTTCAGTATGGACTCAACTCAGATAAACCTGCCTAAGTTCTGGCTAACTGTTCCGGATAGCAGGGTGAGCGGTTCGTACAGGATGGATATGGATGCTTTTGCTGAGGATCATCCGGGGATGTTCGATGCCTGTGTTGAGGCTTCGGTTGATAAGCAGTTGTTGATGCGCTTTCTCTCTGATGCTTTGCCGGAGGGGTTGGCAGACTCGTGGCCGGAGAGGAATATTGATGTTGCAGGTATCTTCAAGGGAAATCTTAGGGGTGTGGATTTCTCGGATGTCAGATTAAGCATCCCGGAGATGTTGGAGTTTGCTGCCGACGGTACGGTGAGCAACTTCATGAATCCCGATAGCCTGACGCTTCGTGCTCATCTGAAGACTGATGTCGGGGATATGAGCCTGGTGCGCTCGATGCTCGATGCGCAGACGCTGCAGACAATACGCATACCTGACAGGCTGTCGGCAGAGGGTGATGTGGTGATGACTGGGCAGAAAGTCTCGACAAATATCACTCTCCGTCAAGGTGCGGCAGATATTAAGATGGAAGCAAGGATGAACCTTCAGACTTTGGCTTACGACCTGAAAGCAGATGTGAATAATCTTAATATTCGCCAATATATGCCTAAGGGCGATATTGGTATCTTCTCAGGTAGTATAGCAGCAAAAGGTACAGGCTTCGACATAGCAAAAGATAATATCGATGCTACAGTCAACATACGACGATTGCAGTATGGTAAGCGTGATTTGCAGAATATCACGCTTTCGGGTAATCTGTCGAAGGGGCTGGCGGGCATGAAACTATCGAGCAAAAACAGATACCTAGATGCTGATTTCGTTGTGAACGGAAATATTGCAAGAATTCTTGAGATGGATGCCGGCAATATCAATTTCAAGGCTATCAACGGCGATGTGAAGGCTCAGATTCGCAGAGTAGATTTGTATGGCTTGGGACTTGTTGATCATCCTCTGACATTCACCAACATCTCCGCTGATGCTGCTGTGAAAGCCGGTTTCATAAATGGCAATGTTGATAGTCGTAACTCGTTGCTTAATGGAAAGATGCTGGTTGAAGGAATGCTCGATGAGAGTGATATTTCAGCCACTGTTGTTGCCGACATATCGCATCTCGACCTTAAAGGGATGGGCTTTGCCGACGATAAATATATCACCGGTCTCTGCGGTAATGCCGACCTTTGGTATAGTGCCAGCAAAGGTGTGCGCGTTCAGGGAATAATCTCTGATGTGGCACTGGAAGATACAACGGGCTATTTCCTGCCTTTGGATGCCGAGATTGATATTCTCTCTGATCGTGACACTACCTATGCTCATATCAACGCAACATCAGCCACACTCTCTCTGGAGGCTAGTGGTGGCTATGAGGCTCTGTTATCCACATTCACAAGAATCGCTGATGAGGTGGAGAAAGAAATAAAAAATAAGTATCTGGATCAGAAGCTTCTGAAATCCCTTTATCCTGACATAACAATTAAAGCGAAGGTTGAGGAAACGGCTCCTGCCATGTTCCTGCTCAACAAGATGGGATACGGGTTCAATACTCTCGAGACTGATATAAGTATCCGTCAGTATCAGGGTATAAATGGTTTTGTCAACGTAGGAAAACTTGATGTTGACAGCACGATAATAGATACGCTGCATCTTGGTATCCAATCTGATGAGGAGAAGACTCGTTTCGGAATCGATGTGCAGAACACTCCTCCTGCCAATGACGGCAAGGTAGTGTTCCGTGCACAATTAAATGGCGAAGTGCTGCCGAGGGGTGTTAAGGTGCTGACCAGATTGTATGACTCTGCCGACTCGCTGGGTGTTTATCTGGGTATGGATGCAACGGTATATGATGATTCTCTGCTCGTTCGTTTTGGCCCTGATAATCCGATAATAGGATATAAGGAATATCGTCTTAACAGTGATAATTATCTGTGCCTGCAGAAGAAGAATCATGTGGAGACAGATATTCATCTTGTAGCCGACGATGGTACTGGTTTGAAGATATATTCTATTCCGGATGATGATCTCTTGCAGGATATCACTCTGACGATAAATCATTTCGACCTTACAGAACTCACGGCTCTGTTGCCATACTTCCCTAAGATAACAGGGTATCTGGACGGAGACTGTCATATGATTCAGGATCAGGAGAAGAATTTTACCTTGGTATCCGACCTTGGTGTGAGAGATATGACGTATGAGAAATGTGCTCTTGGCGACATAAGCACGGAGTTTGTCTTGCTGCCTGACATTGAGAGGGGTAATGCTGTGGTTGATGGCAGTATGTATAATAATGGCAAGGAGATAGCTGTTATCTCCGGACAATATATCAGCGATGACAAGAAAACGGCTGAAAACGAGGAGATGCTCGATGCTACACTCGACATAATCCATTTCCCTCTTGAAATAGCAAACGGATTTATTCCTGAACAGATTATTGGTTTTGATGGTGATGCAGATGGCACTTTGTCGGTTAAAGGACCTACCGACAAACTTAACTTCAATGGTGAACTTTATCTTGATTCGGCTTATCTGATAAGTGTTCCTTATGGCGTGAGGATGCGTTTCGATAATGATCCGGTGCGTATAGTGGAGAGCAAGTTGCTACTTGAGAATTTCTCTCTCTATGCCAATAATGATAATCCTATTGTTGTCCACGGCGATGTTGACTTCTCTGATATGGACAACATGCTGATGGATATCAAGGTTAGGGCAAAGGATTTCCAGGTTATATCAGCAAAGAAGTCGTCAGATGCTCTTATGTATGGCAACGGATATATCAATATGTTTGCCAATATAGCGGGACCGATGTCGAACCTGAAGATGACTGGTTCGCTCAGTCTTCTGGCAAAGAGTAATCTCACCTATGTACTGAAAGACTCACCTCTGAACACAGACGACCGACTTACCGGACTTGTTACCTTTGTTGATTTCCGTGATACTACGAAGGTGGCAGAAGAGCGTCCGCCAATCTCTGGTTTCAATATGGATCTTAAACTTAAGGTGGAAGATGGTGCACGCATTCTCTGCAATCTGAATGCTGACGGCAGCAACTATGTGAATCTGGAGGGTGGGGGAGAACTGCGACTGAAATATTCTCCTTCAGAAGACCTTACTCTAACAGGAAGATACACACTTAACCGTGGAGAGATGAAGTATGCTTTGCCTGTGATTCCTCTGAAGACATTCACCATACAGGACGGCAGTTATGTTGAGTTCACCGGCAATGTGATGAATCCTCGTCTGAACATCACGGCGACAGAACAGACAAAGGCTGTTGTCGGTACCGAGGAAAGCGACCGCCGTAGCGTTAAATTCAATGTGGGTGTAAAGATTTCTAAAACCTTGCAGGATATGGGCCTGCAGTTCAGCCTCGATGCTCCTGAGGATATGCAGGTGCAGAATGAGTTGGCAACAATGGGTGAGGCTCAGATTGGCAAACTTGCTGTCACAATGCTTACTTCAGGCATCTATATGTCCGACAGCAACACCTCGCAACTCAGTATGAACGATGCTCTGAACAGTTTTCTCCAGGGACAGATATCAAACATAGCCGGAAACGCTCTGAAGACAATCGATATGTCGCTGGGTATGGCAAATGTTGCTGATGGTTCAGGAGGCACTCATACCGACTATAACTTCTCGTTTTCGAAACGACTGATGAACAACAGGCTCAGCGTCTCGATAGGTGGACGATATTCAACGGCTGGTTCTTCCTCGTCGAGCGAAGCCGCTCTGGATAATGTATCCTTGGAATACAGACTTGATAACAGCGCTTCCAAACTGCTTAAACTGGAATACATAAGAAATAAGAGAGACTATATAGAAGGCGAGATGTCGCTCTATTCCGGAACGATAATGTTCAAGAGGAAGATGAATTCCATCTGGGAATTGTTCAGGTATAAGGGCTCAAAAGTTCAAGAGGCCAAGGGTTCAAAGGTTCAAGAGATTCCATACGAAAAGAAATGAAACAATATATTTTATTCCTGATCATAGCCGTTTTGGCAACAGCGTGTTCGTCCACTTCCAATCTGCCAGACGAAGAGGTGCTCTATACAGGCTTGAAGTCAACGAACTATAATATGCCCGAACTGACGGAGCAGTCGTATCCTTCGGCTGATCTAACTACCGTCACGCCACATATAGAAAACATGAAACTTGAGCTTGATGCCGCTCTTGCCAGTGCGCCAAACGCTTCGTTCATGGGTAGTTCAACGATAAAATATCCATTCCCTATCCGTTTGTGGATATATAATGCTTTTGCAAAATCAGAGAATGGTATAGGCAAATGGTTGCGAAACTCTTTCGGACAGCGTTGGGTAACCATCTCTGATGTATCGCCAGAAGTACATTCCCTTGCTGCAAAAAACATACTCAAGGCATACGGATTCTTTAATGGTGATGTGAAGTATAAGATAATAGAATCTTCCAATCCCAAGAAAGCAAAGATTCAGTACGACATAATACCTAATAATCTGTATATCGTGGATACCGTTGCACGTGTTGGCTTTCCTGATGATATAGACAGTATCATGGAGGCGTCAAAAGGGGAATGGAACATACATCAGGGCACGCCTTTCTCTGTCTCCGACCTGGAAGCGGAACGTACACGTCTTTCCAATATGCTACGCAACAAGGGCTACTATTACTATCAGAAGGATTATATAGTATATACCGCCGACAGTGTTTCTCATCCAGGCAAGGTGATACTTCATATATCGCCATCTCCTGATGTGCCGGCTGAAGCAAATAAGAAATGGTATTTTGGACATCTGCGATTACAGATGAGAAAAACAGCCCGAGAGCAACTTACCGACTCTATAAACACCCGTTTCTTCACCCTTCTCTACAATACGAAACGGCCACTCCGTCCGGGTGTGGTGTTGCGCGATATCACATTCCGCAAAGGGGAACTGTTCTCGTGGGATAAATATGAGGAATCGGTACAGAATATTGCTAACTCTGGACTCTATTCTTCAACTGACTTTATCTTCACTCCACGACCTGACACAGATACTCTCGATATCACGGTGAACTGTGTATTCGACAAACCTTATGATGCTACTTTTGAAGCAGGTATAAACGGTAATTCCAATTCCAGGCTGGGGCCTCATCTCTCACTTGGACTGACAAAGAGGAATGCCTTCCATGGAGGGGAACTGCTCTCGTTTAATGTATTTGGCGACTATCAATGGCAGTTGAATAAGCAAACCAGCACCAACGGCAAGTCGCAGAATTATTACGTCTATGGTTTCAGCGTTGATTTGGAGTATCCACGTATAGAAACACCATTCAATTGGTTCCACCAGAGTCGTCGCCGTCCACGTCAGCGTCAGTATGCCACACCAAAAACAAATTTTGCTGTGAGCTATCAGGTACAGAACCGTCCCGATTATTTCAGATATATCACAGTCTCGGCATCGGTGAAATACACCATTCAGCCAACAGCTACTTCCACTCACGAGTTTTCACCACTCACATACGACTACTCATTCATAAGCGGAGGCACCGAAACTTTCAATCGGTTGTTGGATGAGAACCCATCTCTATCTGCTTATTCTGATGTCTGTGTGCCAAAGATGAGCTATACCTATACTTATAACTCTCCAGCCAGCAATCCTAACCCTATCCGCTGGCGCACAACAGTTTCCGAAGCTTCAAACATATTGAATCTTGCTTATACCATAGGTGGAAGAAAATGGAACGAAAAGGATAAGAAATTCCTTCGCAATCCTTTCTCACAGTTTATAAAGGTGGAGACAGATTTTGTGAAACGTTGGCGTATGTCGGAAAACTCACGACTGTTGTGGCATATTAATGGTGGATTGCTCTACAACTATGGTAACACAGAGATCAACGGTGCTCCTTACAACGAACTTTTCTATGTGGGTGGAGCAAACTCACTGCGTGCTTTTACCTCACACGGCATAGGACCAGGATCTCTATACCTCGGCGACGAGAGCAAGACGCTTCTTTATATGATGCGTACCGGTACGCTGAAGTTTGAAACAAACCTTGAATACCGTTTCCAGATAGCGGGTGATTTGCAAGGTGCTCTGTTTGCTGATGCCGGAAATATATGGTATTTCAACGAGGACTATTACGATGTTGAAGATGGTGACTATCTTAACGAGATGATGAAGATTGATTTCTTCCGACAACTAGCCACAAATGTTGGTGTCGGACTACGTTACGACCTTGGCTTCCTTGTTGTTCGCCTCGACTGGGGTGTTGCCGTCCATCTGCCTTACGATACAGAGAAGACAGGCTACTTCAATGTTGATAAACTGAAAAACAATAATGCCCTCCACTTCGCAATAGGTTTCCCATTCTGATACTTTCTAATTGTCGTGTAATGTGGGATTTATATCCCACGCATTTTCCATAGTTCTACCACATTTCTCCCACCTTAAGTGGGACTTTGGTGGGACTTAAGTGGGACTTAAGTGGGACTTTGGTGGGACTTATAACAAAGAAAAAACCTTCCGATGTATAGATTTACATAGGAAGGTTCCGTTTTTTTTTGGTAGTGGATAGGGGAATCGAACCCCTATGCCAAGATTGAGAATCTTGTATCCTAA
>R18__coassemble_2642_pt1 | contig 10590 bp, 7 predicted proteins | sample R18__metabat2_low_PE_027 | metagenome-assembled genome bin R18 | reverse complement strand
GTGTATATAGTGTGTATGGAGTGTGTATATAGTGTGTATGTCGCGAAGAACAATACAAGAATGATACAAGAAAAGCCCTTGAATTATGGTAGAAATAGAGTACAAAGAAGCATCGAAATTATGTACTCTGGCGAAGGCATTCAATCAGGTTGAGCCTCGTTTCTTACCAGTTCATAATCTTGTGTCTCTGCAAGGCGGATAATCTCCTTATACAGATTTATGCATGCCCAGGCATCAATGGCAGCATATTGTTTCTGTGCTTCTGAAAGGATATCTGCCTCCCAATTGCTTAGTTGCTGCGCCTTGGAGATATTCATCTGCAAAAGGTTGGCATACATCTTGCGTAGAGCCTTGTCCTTTACTCCAAGTTGTTCAACGAACTGCTGCAGATCAATAAAGTTGCCTGGTTTGAAATCAGCACGTTTCATCATCATCGCGACATCGTCGTGGAGCGATACTCCCACTTTCATAACTTCCGACTCAAGAAGTCGTTTCACTGATGATGACAGCCCAAGGATGTTGAGCCGAAACAGGAAGCAGGTATCCTCTGTGCTGACCTGCAGCAGAGCCACCTTATTGCTGACATGCCTACGGAAAGAAGGACGAGTCTCCGTGTCGATACCCAGCAATGGAAAGGTGAGCAGATAATCTACAGCCTTCTCAGCCTCCCCTTCGGTAGTTATCACGATTATCCTCCCCGGAAATTCCAATCGTGGCATTGCCGGGATTTTTGCCTTGTCAATCTTTTCGTAGATGGTCTTCATTCTTCTTGAACTTCTCTGGATATTTCTAGATTATTCTATATTTTCTAGGTTCTCAATTTTTCAACGAATTGGGTTATTTCCGCCATACGATTAGGTATCTGGATACCTTGAGGACACTTAGGCAGACACTCCTCGCAATCAACACATTGGTCAGCCTGTGCGAGTTTTGGCACCTGCTGGTCGTAACCGAGAAGGAACGCCTGACGTTTTTCCTGATAGTCGGCATCACGACTGTTGAGCGGCATCTGCTTGTCGCGAATGCATTTGTTGTAGTGAGAGAATACAAGAGGAATGTCAACACCGGCAGGACACGGCATACAATAGCGGCATGTGGTGCAAGGTATCTGCTTGAACTTAAGCATTTCGTTGACAAGTCGCTGCAGCATATCCAGTTCTCCATCAGAGAGAGGTTTAAGTGGGCAGAACGTCTTGAGGTTATCCTCAAGATGCTCCATATATGTCATACCACTGAGCGTAGTGAGTACCAGAGGATATGAGCCGCAGAATCGGAATGCCCAGGAGGCGATGCTCCTGTCGGGCTCGTGTTTTTTCATCTCCAAAGCCACCTCACTCGGTACATTTGCCAGACGGCCACCAAGCAGCGGTTCCATGATGACTACTGAGATGTTGCGTTTCTGCAGTTCGTCGTAGAGATATTGTGCATTGATATTATGATTGCCTTGCGACTTGGCATTCTTCCAATCCATGTAGTTCATCTGAATCTGCGCGAAATCCCAATGATATTTCTCGTGCAGGCGCATTGCCTCATCGAAGACCTCCTTCTTACCATGGAAAGAGAACCCCAGGTTGCGTATCCTTCCTGCCTTACGCTCTTCCACAAGATAGTCGAGCATACCGTTGTCAACGAACCGACCTTTGAAATCGTCCATACTTGCACCTACGCCATGCAGGAGATAATAGTCAATATAGTCAACCTGAAGATACTCCATCGAGCGGTGATACATCTTCTTCGACTCTTCGAAGGTCCAGGTGCGACGGTCGTAGTTTGACAGTTTTGTGGCAACAAAGTAGTTCTTTCGTGGATGACGATGAAGAGCAATACCAGTAGCCTCTTCCGACTTTCCGTCACTATACAGTGGTGATGTGTCGTAATAGTTCACACCCTTCTCCATAGCGTAGTCAACAAGGCGGTTCAACTGTTCCTGATCTATTGTTCCGCCACGGCCACGGCTGTCGCCACCTTTTGAAGGCAGTCGCATCATGCCATACCCCAGGAGTGACACCCTGTCGCCAGTTGATGTATTCTTGCGGTAAGTCATGTCGCCTATTTCATCTTTTTCAGCAAAAAGATAACGTGGGTTGCTTATTCCAGCTGCCGCTGTTGCCACAGCAGCACTTCCTATACCTAATCTTTTAAGAAAATCGCGTCTATTCATAATAAGAGGTTTAAGATGGTTCTGAATGGTTCTGAATGGTTTTGATAGTTCTGAGGGGTTAAGGGAGGATAGAAGCTTAAACCTCCTTATGTACCTGATGGCCAGCGACTAAGATAGCCTTCACAGGGTTTGCCGAACAATGATATTCACAGGCTCCACAACCAATACAATACTCTTCGTCAACAACAGGGATCTGTTTCCCATTATAATCAATCATTGATATTGCTCCAGCCGGACAGATTTCCTCACATTTGCCACATGATTGGCAATACTGATGATAGGTCACGGCATGACCAATCTGCATAGCAGTCTTGGCTTCGAGAGTTATCGGCAGGATGGCATTTGCCGGACATATCTCCGAGCATCTATTGCAGTCTATATCACAATAGCCATTACTGAAGTTCATCTCTGGCTGCATAAAGTCTGCCAGTCTGCCAGAAGGAACGAGAACATTCTGCGGACAAACATTGACACAAAGCTGGCACGCCGTACAGTGTTTGGCGAAATGGTCGTTGCTCACTGATCCAGCCGGGCGAAGAGGCGTTGTGCGTTCTGGAGTAGTCTTTCCATCAGTAGCTAAAGCAGCCTGAGCAATTTTCTCCCCTTTAGCCATAACATACCCAGCACCTAATGCTCCGACACCGGCAAGAAAAGCGCGACGGGAATTATCTACATTAGTCAATTCAGAATGTTTGTTGTTTGCGGTTGATGATTTCTTTGGTGCAAGAGAAAACTTAATAGCACCTTTTTTACATTTGTCGATACAGTCCATACAAGCTACACAATGTGAATACAATATTTTTTGTTCTTTGGAATTTATACATGATGCTTTACAGTTCTTCTCACAGTTGCCACAATGGTTGCATTTTGTGGTGTCGATACGAATTCGCAGTAAGGAACGAATACCTATAGCGCCGAGCAAAGTACCTACCGGACAGATGTTGTTGCAATACCATCTGCCATGCCAGAATGCCAGGTGAGCAATAATGAGAAGCGTCAGTATGGCAATGATGAGTGTAGGCAGAGCAAGTTGACAGATAGTGAGTATTCTGCCAAACATGGAATACGGCTCGATGAGCGAAGCCCACGATGGGACAAAAACCAATGCTACAATGAAAATCAAGAATATGATGATACGAAGTGGGAAATGCCGGTTGCTGAAAATGAACTTGTTTTTTCTCATTTTGCGGGATATCCATATTATTATATCCTGCAAGACACCCATTGGGCAGATAGTGGAACAGTAAACACGTCCGAAGAGCAGTGTAAGGATAAGGATTATTGCTATCAATCCAATGCTCAAAGCCATTATGGCAGGAACAAGTTGTATCTCACCTATCCAGCTTATATAATCGGCGGAGATGAATGTGCCAGCAGCAAAAAACAGCAGTAAGATTCCGATGAAAAAGATTGCTGCGAGAAAGATTCTTATTTTTCTTAACATAATTCTATATATAACACTCCTTAAACTTATTAAACTTCTTGAACTCCTTAAAACGATAGATAGAATGTGAATTCTCTGTCAGCATAAGGAAGCTGATGCTGCGGAAGAGGTCGGGCTCCCCATGAGTTTACGCCAGCAATACCAGCATGTTCCTTATCGAGGAAGAGATTGGTATAGCGCGACTTGTCGAGCTGCTCAGGGTGGCGCTGCGTCTTATCCCAGCCCTCGTCGAGAGTCTCAAGGTCGTAATGCAAGGCAGAAGCACAGAATGGTTCCAGTGCGGAAATCTTCAGTCTGCCCTGTTTCCACCAACGCACATCACTCTTGAGTCCTGTTTCCTGAGGACGGATATATGGGAAGAACTGTTCATCAACAGTCTGACGATATATACCTATGTTCTGGGATATCTTCCGGTCACAATAGTTCTCTATTGGTCCTCTGCCGTAATATTCTATATCCTGATTATCATAAGGGAGCTGGAGAAGCACACCATAACGGAAGAGGTTCGGCATCTTTTCTGCAGTAGAGTCTGTTACCATCTTCATCGTAACCTTCAGAGCACCTTTTATTGACTCATATATCATAGTCAACTGCGATTTCAGTTCCGGCATGTCATAAACAGCAGTAGTTATGTTCTTCTCCTGATTGAAACAGGTAAGAGTCATCTGTGGCGACTTCCACGGGAGATATTCACGCTGCAACCCAGCGCCCATGTCATTGTCGGTGACAGCTCGCCAGAAATTCGGTTTCAATGTACCACTGTCGCCCAGCACCTCTATGTCGTCAAATTTCAGAGAAGTAAGGAAGCCCGTCTCTGAATTGAAAGTAGTCTTTGGCTGTTTGCCGTCTTTAGTGGCAAAGGAGAGCAAAGAGAGAGGCTTCTCTTGCAGGCATATCTGCTGATGAGCAATCTCAGTATCAGCATCGAGAAGAGGTTCTGCCGACTTGAGCCGATAACTGAGGTTGAGGAATATCTCGCCCTGCATAGGCATCTGAACGAAGCGAGGTGTAGGGATTGTTACCGTTTTTTGTGGAGCAGCATCAATATCGTTGATAGTCCCCTTTGACCAACGCTTGCCATCAACGGTCACTTCCCAGTCAAGGCGCACATTGGAAAGATTGCGGAAGAAATTCTCGTTATATATATCCAGCTGACCATCCTTATATGTGCTCCATATATTCTGATAATAATACCCTATCTCGTAAGCCTGTGGTGATAGTTTTCTATCAGCGGTGATAAATCCATTGCAGTTGAAATTGTTATCAGAAGCATCATAATTGTTATAATCGCCACCGTATGCAAGAGTGCTTATCTCCTTACCGTTGCGGGTAAGTTTTGCATGCAGGGCCTGGTCAACGAAGTCCCAGATAAATCCTCCTTGATACTTAGGATATTTACGTATCAGTTCCCAATACTCTTTGAACCCTCCGCTGGAGTTACCCATAGCATGAGAGTATTCGCATTGGATAAGTGGTTTATTGCTGTTAGGGTCGGCAGCATATCTCTCGCACCAGTTATGACTGGCATACATCGGACAACGGATATCAGTATTTGCTCCGCCACCTGCCTGCTCGTACTGCACAGGTCGCATCGCGTCCTGAGACTTAATCCATTGATAGGCAGCCGTAAAATTGTCGCCGTTGACAGTTTCATTACCTAAACTCCATATAATCACCGACGGATGATTGTAATAAATGGAAACATTATGCTGGTTGCGTTCCAGAATCTGCTTGGCAAAAAGTGGTGTCTTGGAGATGGCATCATCTCTGTAACCAAAACCATGACTCTCCACGTTAGCCTCGGCCACAAGATAGAAACCATACTCATCGCATAGGTCATAGAAGAGAGGATCATCAGGATAATGAGAAGTGCGAATAGCATTGATATTCAACTGTTTCATTATCTTGAGGTCCTGAATCATACGTTCACGAGAAACAACATACCCACCATCAGGGTCCATCTCATGACGGTCAGTACCTTTTATAAGCACCGGTTGCCCGTTGACAAGGAGTTGGGCATTTTTGATCTCAACACTGCGGAAGCCCACTTTCTGCCTGACACAGTCCAGAGCCTTTCCTTTTGCGTTTGTGAGGGTAGCGGCAAGGGTATATAGGTATGGCGACTCAGCACTCCACAGTTTTGGATTATCAAGTTTCAGTCCGTCAGGCAATTCTGCGATTTCGCATTTCTTACCATCTGCATCAAACAGTTCATAACTTACGATACCCTTACCTGTGAATTTCACATCGGTCTTGACATTACCATTCATATCTGTTGCCAGACGAATGTCGTCAATATGGTTTTTCTTATCGCGGGCATAGAGATAGGAGTCGCGGGCAATACCCGTCAGACGCCAGAAGTCCTGATCCTCCAGATATGAACCATCACACCATCTCATAACCTGCAGACGAATCTTGTTCACTCCTTTCTTCAAATATTGGGTAACGTCAAATTCTGCACACACCTTACTATCCTCACTATAGCCAACAAAGACTTCGTTGACATATATCCACAGACAGCTGGTTACACTACCCAAATGGGCTATCACCTGCTTACCCTTCCAATCGGCAGGAATGTCAATCTCCTTTTCGTATGTACCTAAATAGTTATCCTTCAGCGGAGGATATGGAGGATTATTCTTATAATGTCCTTTCCATGCAAATCCTGCGTTTACATATATAGGATCATAGCACCCATTCATTTCCCACATGCCAGGGATAGGCATCTTCTGCGGAGAAGAAGCAACATCGGCAACAACAACATTATCATAGTCACCAGAAAGACTCTGCAACTTAAAATCCCACACACCATGAAGTGAGATGCGCTCCTCCATCTCGCTTTTGAAAGTGACATGCGAAGGATAACGGTTAATCTCATTAACCTGCATATCCCGCCATGCATTGCCCTCAAATGCATAAATACCGACAGCAGAGAATATAAAGAACAAAAAAACACCAATTTTCATAATATAAAAAGTTGCTTTAAGTTAAACTTTGAGTTTGCAAAGATAGTAATTTTTTATGGAAAACACCAACATTGAGATAAAAAAACTTAAATATTTTTCCCATATGGTATGAATATAGAAAAAAAAATGTAAATTTGCAGACCACTTTATAATAAAATTCAGACAATAATATGGAAAAGACCTGGAGATGGTTTGGCAAGAAGGACAAAATTACTCTTAAGATGCTCAAGCAGATTGGTATCGAAGGAATAGTCACCGCTCTTCACGATGTGCCAAACGGAGAAGTATGGACACGCGAAAAAATCCGCGACCTTAAAGAGTACATTGAAAGTTACGGCATGCGCTGGAGTGTTGTTGAGAGTCTGCCTGTTACGGAGACAATCAAATACGCCGGTCCCGACCGCGACCAGCAGATAGAAGTGTACAAGGAAAGCCTGAAGAATCTGGGATTGGAAGGCATACACACTATCTGCTATAATTTCATGCCTGTATTGGACTGGGCACGTACCGACCTGTTCCATGCCAACCCTAACTTCACCACAAACCTGTATTTCTCGTGGGCAGAGTTTGCATACTTCGATATTTATATCCTGAAGCGCGAAGGTGCCAGGGAGAGCTTTGCCGCTGATGTAGTGGAAAAAGCCGACAAGATACACCAAGAAGTGGTGCAGAAGGGCACGGAAACAGAATTCAACCATCACCTGGTAGAGAATATCATTGTAAAGACTCAGGGGTTCGTGAATGGCAACATAAAGGAAGACGATGAGCATCCTGTAGAACTGTTCCGTCAGTTGCTCGACCTCTACAAGGGTATCACAAAGGATCAGTTGAGAGAGAATATGCGCTATTTCCTCGATGCCATAATGCCTACATGCGAGGAATATGGTATGAATATGTGCGTTCACCCAGACGACCCACCTTATCAGATACTGGGATTGCCACGTATCGTAACCAATGATGAAGATATTGAATGGTTCCTTAAGGCTGTGGATAATAAGCACAACGGCCTGACCTTCTGTGCCGGCAGTCTTTCGGCTGGTGCACATAATGATGTTGTGGCTTTGGCAAGGAAATATGCATCACGCACTCACTTCGTGCACCTGCGCTCTTGCCACATCTTCCCTAACGGTGACTTCACCGAAGCCAGTCATCTTGGTGGCAGAGCCGACTTGATAGAGTTGTCACGTATCTTTGAGAAAGAGAATACAGAGCTGCCAATGCGCGTTGACCATGGTCCGTTTATGGATATGTACAACGAAGAGACTTACGGCTACAATGCCGGCTACTCCTTCCTTGGACGTATGTTTGCCCTTGGACAGGTAGAAGGCATCATTGCAACAGTTGATAACGAACTGGGCATTGAGTATAAACTGCCATATATACCGGTGCAGTAATATCCTATTGGTCCCATTAGCCCCATTAGCCCCATTAGCCCTATTTTAAAAAAATAAATAAAAAAAAATGAAAAGTTTAAACAAGAGAACAGCTCCTAAGAGCGTTATGCCTGAAAAGGTTATTCAGTTTGGTGAAGGTAACTTCCTTCGTGCATTCGTTGATTGGATTATCTGGAACATGAACCAGAAGACAGATTTCAACGGTAGTGTTGTTGTTGTTCAGCCTATAGATCGCGGTATGGTTGACTGGCTCAATGGTCAGGACTGCCTCTATCACGTAAACCTTCAGGGGCGTGAAAACGGCAAACCTGTCAATACCCTTGAGCGTATTGACGTCATCAGCCGTGCACTGAACCCTTACACACAGAACGATGCCTTCATGGCATTGGCAGAACAGCCAGAGATTCGTTTCGTCATCTCAAACACAACAGAAGCCGGTATTGCTTTTGATCCAAACTGCAAATTGGAAGACAAGCCAGCATCATCCTACCCAGGCAAACTCGTTCAGCTGCTCTATCACCGCTACCAGTATTTCTGCGGAGCTAAGGACAAGGGACTCATCATCTTCCCTTGCGAGCTCATCTTCCTCAATGGTCATAAACTCAAGGAGTGCATCTATCAGTATATTGACCTCTGGAAACTGCCAGAAGACTTCAAGACATGGTTCACAGAATGCTGCGGTGTTTATGCTACACTCGTTGACCGTATTGTTCCAGGATTCCCACGTAAGGATATCGCAGAAATACAGCAGAAGGTTTCTTATGCCGACAACCTCGTTGTTCAGGCAGAAAACTTCCATCTCTGGGTTATCGAAGCTCCGAAAGAAGTTGAAAGCGAGTTCCCTGCTTCAAAGGCCGGATTGCACGTACTCTTCGTACCTTCAGAAGCTCCTTATCATGAGAGAAAAGTTACTTTGCTCAACGGTCCTCACACAGTGCTCTCACCTGTTGCTTTCCTCAGCGGTGTAAACATTGTTCGCGATGCCTGCCAGCATGAGGTTATAGGCAAGTATATCCATAAGGTGCAGTTTGAGGAACTCATGGAGACCCTCAACCTGCCAAAGGACGAACTGGAGAAGTTTGCCAACGATGTGCTCGAGCGTTTCGACAATCCATTCGTTGACCATCAGGTAACAAGCATCATGCTCAACTCATTCCCTAAATATCAGACCCGCGACCTTCCAGGTGTAAAGGTATATCTTGAGCGCAAGGGCACACTCCCTCAGGGACTTGTAATGGGTCTTGCTGCCATCATCACCTACTATAAGGGTGGTGTACGTGCCGACGGTACAGAGATCAAACCTAACGACGACCAGAAGATAATGGATCTGCTCACAGAGCTTTGGGCAACTGGCGACACTCAGAAGGTTACTGATGGTGTGCTCGCAGCAGAATTTATCTGGGGCGAAGACCTTAACAAGATTGAAGGTCTCAACGCATTGGTAAAGGAAGACCTTGACAAGATCCAGAGCATGGGAATGCTCGAGGCTGTTAAGACTATTCTGTAAGGAGTTTGAGAAGCATAGATATAGCTCTAGATGTTCTAGATGTTCTAGAAATTCTAGAAAGCTCTAGATGTTCTAGAAAGCTCTAGAAAAATCTAGAAAGCTCTAGAAAAAAAAAGACAATGAACTCCATAACAACCATAAAGAGATTAGCGGATTCGTATGAGTCCGCTGATTTCTTAATTGGCGATCCATCGTGGTTTATGCACCAAGTGGAAGGGGAAAGGAACCAGGAGCTCACCGCCTTTCTCGCCTCTGCCCTATCCTTCGGCTCAAGAAAGCAGTTTATGCCGAAAATCCAGCAGTTGCTAAGTATTGCACTGCAGCAGATAGGGAGTTCTGAGGGTTCTGAAGGTTCTGAGGGTTATGAGGGTTATGAAGGTTCTGAGGGTTATGAGGGAAACGACAACGAATGTTTCTATCGTATGTACACCTGGCGTGATATGCGGCTATTCCTTGCAAGGCTCAATGAGTTGCTACAGGAGTATGGTTCGCTGAAAGAGTTTGTATCCAAAGGAAGGAAAAGCATTGAAGCATTGGAAGCGTTGGAGACTATTACGGCATGGTTCAGCCGGCCGAAAGAAGATTCATCCGCCCGCAGTCCCATACCAAAAGACACCACCTCATCATGCAAACGTCTCTGCATGTTCCTGCGCTGGATGGTAAGAGATAACTCACCTGTTGACCTTGGCATCTGGAGCAACATCATAGACAAACGCACACTCATCATCCCACTCGACACCCACGTGATGCAGCAAGCCAACAGGCTGGGACTCATCGACACACGAACAGCATCCATGTCCACAGCCCGCAGACTAACCGGCAAGCTGCTCACCATATTCCCCGACGACCCACTCAAGGGCGACTTTGCCCTATTCGGCTACGGAGTGACACACACAGAAAAGCAACTTAATACTTCACTCTCTGAATATCATTCCAGTCGATATCCTTCGTTGACTGAGCCACCTTTGCCGTAGGAATCACAGCACCTTTCCTCACCATGACAACAGCCTCGAGTTTGTCTGTTGTTATGCGGTTCCAACCTTGAGGATAAGTGCGGCCAGTCTGATAGTCCACCCACTCACCGCCAGGCAGATACACGCTGCGCTCATAATGGCGCA
>R18__coassemble_2637_pt1 | contig 10604 bp, 5 predicted proteins | sample R18__metabat2_low_PE_027 | metagenome-assembled genome bin R18 | reverse complement strand
AGTCGGCCACCGATGTTATATCAGCCACGTCAATACTATCATCCATATTTGCATCACCGCGAATACCGAATAGGGCTGCTATGTCATATTTCGTACAGTCGGGCATTTTGCAAGAATAACTGTCGCCTTTGATCTGGTTCACGTATTTCTTGCCATCAGAAAGTGTTCGTGTGACGGTCCATCCTATCACTTCCTTTCCACCGGCATCACCATTATAGTTGCTTTCCAGCGATATCTCCCTACCTTTCCAGAACTTGCCGTTCAGTGTTCCTCTCGTCAGTCTGACACCATTAACCATAATATCAGACTCTTTGAGTTTGTCATTTGCTATGGAGGTGTTTATCGTTATTGGAGTTGGAGCACCCCAACTGTAATACTCGTTCAAGTATTTATAGAAATAATCGTTTCTGCTGCCTATCCATGTGCGGAGCTTGCCCACCTCATCGTCAAAATTAGGCCACCACTGGTTTATCAGTTTGCGATGATAGGGGTATTCATATTTTATAGTGTTGTACATTGGTGTCAGCACATTATTATCGATATAGTCCTTATTCAGGAAATCGCCCATGAATATCGCTGCCCTCGAAAGGAACTCTTCCTTAAATGTATCGTCGGCCATCAGACGACGGAACAGGCGTGTTTTCTCCGACGTGTTGGCCCATGTATTGGCATTCTGATAACCAGGTTCATTTATCCATTTCACCGTGTTGAAGTTCACATTTGTTGCTGTCTGGCTGTAGAGTCCTGTGGAGTATTCGCAATCCTTCATCAGAAAGCGCCATTTGGCCGACAGTTCGTCATCTTCCGTCTTGCTTCTCCACATCATGAAATTATTTCCTGGCCAGTCCACATTGCTGAAATACAGTCCGGCTATCATGTAGTTCATATACTCCTCCGTCTCCATCCACTCATCAAACTCCTCCTTTGTGTGACCGGTCTCACTGATAAAGGTCTGGAAGGCATTGATATTCTCCATGTCGCCATTCTTCACTTCAGCCCAGTTCTCCACCATGTCGAAATCCTCCAGTCCGTCGTAGTTGGTATAGATATTATCCTCCTGACTGCGTTCACGCATGTTCAGGATTCCCTTATAGGTGCCGTTGAAATAGATTATTGCCGGATGGTATGCTTGGAAGTCAATATCACAGTTCTGTGCCATAGTGCGCTGTATCATAGCGTCGCGCATATAGGTGTAATCGCAATCATTGCCACCATTGCGGAGTATTATCGACTTGAAGTCAGTCTTTCCAGGCCTGTCTTCAGGAAACAGTTCGTGCTCCAGTCGCTTTGTGCCGAAGCGTTTGTTGGCATATATGATCTGCGACGAGATGTCCGACCTTCTGCTACCACCACCCATGAGTCTGGTCTCTGTCAGCTGATTGAGTATGGCATCAGTGCCAGCCCCTTCGTAATACTCGAAGTTGACTGGTCTGCGCCAACTGTATTTGTAGTTCTCCTGTGAGGAGCTATACCCCTTGCCGTTATAGTATATTCCTATCGTTTTGTCGTAGTAGTTCTTGTTGTCTGTAACGATGGAGATAACAGGCAATGTCACTGCTCTGCCATGGAAGATATAGGAGTGAGTAGTGCTGCGTGGCGACATATATCCGTCGCAGAACAGCTTGGCTCTGATGATTTTTGTTGATGTTATGCTGTATGTTGCTCCCGATGTGAATACGGTGCTCGACTCTGTAGGCTCGCTGCCGTCGTATGTCACTCGTATTTTTGTGCCTGTAGGAGCATCTGAAGGGATGTATATCTGTAAGTTTATCTTGCCTGAGCCAGAAGCCAGAACTCTACCTTTTTCTGAGAAGATAGGCTCTCCAAGTATGTTGGTAACTAAAGTGCCACAGTTCGTCGCTCCTGGTGTAGGAGTCTTCTGATAGCCCCATTCCTCACTGCCTTCGGTCTTTCTTCCGTAGGCAATGTTTGGTGCAGGCTGTTTCTTCCATGTTAGCTTATCTATCAGTTCGCCATTCTTGAACAGATACAACGCGCCTTTACCTGATTCAAGACGGAAGTTGGTGTGCAGACTATTGTCTTCCTTATCGCAATAGATAATGACAAACCCCTTTGCGTTGATGGTCTTGGAAGGTAGTTGGTAAGCCTTAGTGGCATCGTTCTCGTCGCATATCTTATAGTTGGAGAGATCTTCAGCCGATGTCCCGTTGTTGTAAAGTTCCACCCACGAGTCTGGATACTCGTTGATATCGTCCATTATGCAGTCAATGTTCGACTGCATAATCTCGTTGATCACCAAGTTGGAATAACCTTTCTGTGGCAAACAGCATAGCATCATTGTTGCCATGCTCCAGATCAGAATAAATCTCTTCATCAGCTATCGGTATAGTTCTTTGAATTGTTAGTTTTCCATAGGGAAGAGACCAAAGAGCAAAGAGTCGATCTTTTCGGTTATCTCCTCAAAGTCTCTTGGGTTATCCTGGAAGTTCAGGTTGTCGGCATCCAGAATCAGCAGATTTCCGTTATAGTGAGAAATCCATTCCTCGTACCTGTCGTTGAGGCCTTTCAGATACTCCAACGACATTGTCTGCTCGTAGTCTCTTCCACGTTTCTGTATCTTGCCCACAAGATGCGGAATAGTGGAGCGGAGATAGATGAGCAGGTCTGGTTTCTTCACCAGCGACATCATCAACTCAAACAGGTCGCTGTAGTTCTGAAAATCCCTGTCGCTCATCTTTCCCTGAGCATGAATGTTTGGAGCAAATATCTCGGCATCCTCATAGATGGTACGATCCTGGATTATGGTCTTCTTTGCCTTTGATATCTCCACAACATCGCGAAAGCGGGTGTTGAGAAAATACACCTGGAGATTAAAACTCCAACGGTTCATGTCGGCATAGAAATCTTCCAGATAAGGATTGTTGCCTACTGATTCAAATCTTGGTTCCCAGTTGTATCTTTTGGCAAGCATCTTTGTCAATGTTGTCTTGCCACTGCCTATGTTTCCTGCTACTGCTATATGCATGGTTATTTTGGTTTTGGGGTTATTATTTTTTTTGCCTCTGGATTTTTCCAGGATTAAACTTCTTTATTGGATGTGAATGGTATTCTCTCAGGGAAGAGTCCGAAGAGGAGTTTGTCTATTCTGTCGGTAATCGATGCAAAATCTATCGGTCGGTGCAGGAAGTCGAGATTATCCACCTCTACCACCATTACCCTTCCCGGGTATTTATTGAATATAAAGTCATCGTACCGTTCGTTCAGTCTTCTGAGATAGTCGAGCGACATTGTCTGCTCGTAGTCTCTGCCTCGCATCTGTATCTGCGAGATAAGGTGCTCTATGGAGGATTTTAGATATATCATCAGGTCGGGTGTCTTTGTCAGCGATACCATCAGATTGAACAGATCCATATAGTTCTTAAAGTCGCGGTCGTCGAGGTGTCCCATCTCGTAGTTGTTGGCAGCAAAGATATATACACCTTCAAAGATTGACCTGTCCTGGATTATCACCTTGTCGGTCTTTGCTATCTCGAGAACATCTCTGAAACGTTCTTTCAGAAAATATGTCTCCATAGCAAAACTCCAGCGGTGGATATCAGCATAATAGTCCTCAAGATAGGGATTGAAGGTTACACTTTCAAACCGCGGTGTCCAACCGTAATGCTCTGCAAGCATACGTGTCAGCGTTGTCTTGCCACTGCCTATGTTTCCTGCTATCGCTATATGCATGGTTGTGGGTTATTGGTTATTGGTTGCAGGCTGCGGATTGAATCTCAGCGTATTCTCATCCTCTATCGTCACCTTCTTCTCGTCAATCATCTTCTCGTCCAGTCCAAACACTTCTGCAAAGAACCGATACACTCCGTTTCTCTTGTTCTCACCAAAGTCGTGACCTTCGTTTGGCAGATGTATGTTTTCCACCTTATCTCTTGCGTCGTACCAACTGTATATCCTCTGTATGAACGGAAACTCCACCTCTGGTGTTGTTGATGTCCAATCACCTCCATCGCTTATTATCATCATTGGCTTAGGAGCAAAGGTCGCTGCCAGTTCGGCATTGCATGTGCCACCTCCTGCCAACTGTATCGGCATGCCGCTCTCGCAAGGGCAGCCACCATCAAACCATGCCGAGAGGCTGATAACCGGACAGGCTGCCGTGAACCTGTCGTCGAGCACTGAGAGCAACACGGTGTTTGTGCCACCTCCGGAGCCACCGTTCACACCCACTCTCGTCTTGTCCACATCCTTCATCGTAAGCATCCAGTCCAGAATCTTTATGCCGTTCACGGCTTGCATCCTGTGAGCTTCTGATGTGTGGTGAGCATCAGGTTGCGTCTCCTCCTTCGACTCTCCCCAACCCCACAGGTCGTAGTTCACACAGATAGCCCCCATGCGTGCCAGTGTGGCAAAGCGTCGTTGCAGACTTCTGTCTTGACGACCGCTGAAATGCCCCATCGGGCAGATTATCAGCGGATGTCTGCCACGACTACTTGGAGCATAGATGGAACCTTTCACCGTATGACCGTTGCAAGTCTTCAGACAGAAGTTCGTCACATAATATCCGTCGTATTTCCTCTTATTGCGAAGCTCTGGCTTCTCGTCAGAGCATTTTGCCAGCAACTCGTCGATCTGCATTCTCTCACGCACCTCTTTGCGCAACAGCTCGCGTCGTTGGTTCCAGTCAGCCTTATCCTTGCATAGTGATGTGAGATAGTCAATGAGTTTCTTACCATCAGCAGGCTGACGACGAGGGTATTCATAGCGTTTCACCTTCCACAGGTTCTCTTTCTGGAACACAGGCTTGAAATCGAAAGGTGCCAGTATGTTGGTCAGTGTCTCTTCCAGAGAGTAAGGACGCACACGGAAGTCGGCATATTGCACCTTAAGTCCCGTTGTGTCCATATCATATTTGAAACGCACGTTGAAACGCTTTGCCACGTCGCCCATCACATCGCTCAGCGAGCGTGTGTAGTGGTCTTCATATGTCTGAGCATGGGTGGGCAAAGCCACCAAACAACTAAACGGTAAAATCAATGCTAAAACTATATTTTTCATTCTTTGAACCTCTTAAACTCTTCTATATTTTTCTAGAATCTAGAACTTTCTAGGATTAAACTCTTTAAACTTCTTAAACTTTTATAATTTATACTCCATCCTGCCCAGGTCAGTGCGGTGAGCAGCAAGCTTGCCGTCAACAAGTAGCAGCAGACCTCGACCTTGATGGTAATGTTGTCCGTCTTTGTCCCAGATGATGGTGAGCGTATGACCTTTATATTTCACTGCATCCAGACAGAACCAGTTCCATTTCCCATCAGGCACGAGTGGGTTCACCACAATCTTGTTGTCGCTTTGTGGGCGCAGACCAACAAGGCCTGTTATTACCAGATCGGCAAAGGTGGAGTGATTGTAATAACGACTGCGTTCCTTATCACCCATCAGCCAGGCTCCGTTTGTCTCGTCGAGGTATTCGCCGATATAAGGCCGTCCACGATGATGCTGACTCTCCACATACAGCTCCATCTGGCGGAAATAAGTGGAGTCGGTGATAATCGGGTTCTGATAGTCGTTAAGATAGTTTGCCATGGCTGTCAGTGTCTGTGATGAGGCAAAAGGCCATATAGCACCATCCCATTCACAGGTGCCTACACCATGTGAGCGGAACTGCGGATGACGACGTTCTGCCGTTGTCAGTCCGTAAGGAGCAGAGAACCCCTTCTCATCCTCCACCTGCAGCCACGCTGCATCTGAATCCTTCCCTGGCAGATTAAAGTACCACGGGATAAATCCTATTGCTTCGCGGACATTAGAAGGCGAACATTCCAACTGTGGATTCACCGTATCTGTCTTCTGCCAGTTTGTGCATAGAGTCTCGAAGAATTGATGCTCTGGATTCCAGAGTTTTTCCACAACGAGCTGCTTCACCCGCTCGGCTTCATTGTTGTATTTTTCAACCGCAGTGTTTACCTGCACTTTCCCCTTTTTCCCCGTTTGCTGAATGTTGCCGGACTGTGATGCTGCCAGCTGATGCATCTCTGCCAGAGCTTTTGCATTGCCATACATATAGGAGTTGATGGTAGGACGAGCATTCTTCTGTTTTCTTGCTCCGCTCAGACTCTCTTCCATGCCGTCGCGCACATCATATTGCCAGAAAAGTCCATTGTCCAGACAATGTGTCTCCTTCCACATCTTATATTCAGCATCCATGTCAGGCAGCAGATTGGTAACGAAATCGGTGTTGCCCATCACCTTCCATGCCTCGTAGATGGCAGCAGGATTCCACGATGAAAATTTTTCCATCTTTGGCAGAGGCTTACCATCGTTGCCACGATACCACAGGTTGAGGTATTGCTGTACATATTCCGGATTGTGCAGCCAGCGACCTTCCATCACGTGATGGCCCGTGGCGCAGGCTATGAGGTTGTATCTGTCGGCATAGCTCCTCTTCACCAGGAACTCCGTAATGCCGTATCCCTGAGTAGTCTTCTCTATATGCTTACGGAACGACCACCAACGGTAATAATACATCTCGCGGAAGTTCTCCTGCGGACAGTCGAAGAGCGGTATCTCTTGCTTCATCCATTCTGAACTTTCGGCGTTAGGAATATCGGTGACTATATTCTCATCCTCCATCCTGTTGAACTCGTCGGCATAATGGGCAAAAGCGTCATAGTTTAGGAGAGCTGCTTCGCAGCAGGTTGCAGATGAGTCTGAGACAACAGGACCAGTAGTAAAGTTTGAGAATTCGAAAACTGCCAGCGAGTCCTGCTCGTCGGCTCTTGGCATGTCGAAGAATTGGTCGGCAGGAGTCTCTATGTCGGGCTTATCAAAGAGCGGACCTGTGCGGAACACCACCCTGCTGATGCTTTCTACCGGTGTGTCAAACTGTCGCTTATTGCGGAACTTATCGTCGATATAGAAATAAGCTCTATGCAGCTTTGTTGAAAGGATGACTTTGAAGTGATACTCCCTTCCTGCTTCATAGCCTTTGAGCAGGTTTGCCGATCGTGCACCACCTTTCACCATGATGTTTCCCGTTGAGTCTGCCACGATACGTGATGCCACATCGCCTCGGTCGTTGAGGAATTCAATATGGAGAACACCATGACGGGTTTGCCCCATCTTCAGGTCGAACTCCACCTGCAACTCCTTGGTCTGCGGTATCAGCCTTTCTGCCTTTGCGTAGTCGTAAGGGTCCTTATCCTCCAGCTTAAGCCAGTCGCCATCGAGGCTTACAGGTGCCCAGAGTGGGGAGTAGATGTTCCAGTCGGTCATGTTTTCCAGGGTGTTGTACTCGCAGAAGCATCCCGAAGCATGTTCTGTGGCATCCAGCAACACCGGCACAGGTATGTGGCTCACCCACATATCCTCCTTGTTGTTGGAGTATGTCACCCACAGGTCACCATCAGCAGGCACTCCGTTGCCTTCCTGAATGCCGCGGGTATATTGCGGACCATAGCTTTTATAGAGTCCCCCATGCCGTTCCGGTGTCACATCGCCATGTACGAGGTTCAGTGTGGTGTATTCCAGTCCGTCGCTGCTCAGCGAGATGGCAAGTGGCCAACGGTATTCTGCCGGATTATATATGGTAGCATAGGTGCTGTCAACAAGTTGCTGTCCCCAAATCTTGGCGTTGCTGTTCACAAAGCCGTAGGCTCGTTCGCAAGGGTACTGCCATGTGTTGCCTCCATCGGTGCTGATGCTTGTCACGGCATGTTTCCACAGCGCCACCTTGCGACCGTCCTTCAGCGTGTAGCCGCAGAACGCTTTGTATGGTGATGCCAAAGGCAGGATAGAGTCGTTTCTGTCGGCTTCCTCCACCCACTGCATCCTCTGCATTGGGTCAGCAATCATCTCGTCGACGGCTTTCACAAATGCCTTGTCCTTGCTGCTCTTGTAGTAAGGGTAGCTGGTGTTCTGCTCGTTGAAGCCATGGTTGTAGTAGATGAAATATATCTGTCCGAACTTGCCGTTCTGCTTTATCTCGCGCACCACACGACCAATCCCGTTGCCATCGTTAGGGTCGTCCTTTGGTGTCAGCACTATACCATAGTTGCCTGTAGCCAGAAGCTTATGGTTGCACTTGCTTACGTAGAAGCCCACCCTCTGGTGCATAACGGCTTTCAGCCCCTTGCTCACCACACCTGGCCATGCCGGTTTCGTTATGCCGTCGGGGACATCATATTCCGGAAACAGCACCTCCGGACTGCTCCACTGGTAGCCATCCTTGCTCGTTATCAGCATGGTGCGACCGGGTGCCTCATGCTCGTTGCGAGGGTTGGTGAGATAGTGCAGATAGAACTGTCCGCGCCAGTAGGCAAGGAAAGGCTGATGGTTGTAAGTCCACGGCTTTTCGCCACGCATCACCTGAATGTTGTGTACACCAACGACAGGTTTCAGTCCGCCATCATGGCGGGCAGGTGTGGCAACTGTTGTACCGGTATAGTGAACTTCATCGTTCGGCTCGTGGCTGACAACCTTGAAGTAGTCGTCCTTCTCCTGTCCCATCACAGGCAGACTGATAAACCACGATAAGAGGAATATCTTGCAAATAATTGTTTTCATGCTGCAAAGTTAAGAAATTTTTATCTAATACAGTTCAAAAACAATTAAAATCTGCTTCTTCTTGTATTTTTCTTCCTTTTTTCTTGTTTTTTTCATCCACTGTTCACCCACTTTAAGTGGGACTTAAGTGGGACTTTGGTGGGACTTAAGTGGGACTTAAGTGGGACTTATAGCGAAAAAATGCTATGGAAGAAGACAATGTTTTTTGTTCTTGTTGTCTATGCCAATGTGAAGTCAATCTGTCTTTTTTCCAGGTTTGCGCGTTGGATGATGATTTTTATTGGGTCGCCAAGGGCGTAGATGTTCCTGTAGCGTCTGCCTCGCAGACAGTAGTTTTTCTCGTCGAACTCGTAGTAGTCGTCATCAAGTTCACGCATTGAGACCATGCCCTCGCAGTGGTTTTCGTCGATTTCGCAGTATATGCCCCACTCGGTGATGCCGCTGATGTGTGCATCGAACTCCTGACCTATTTTTCCTGAGAGGAACTCCACCTCCTTGTATTTTGTGCTTGCCCTTTCAGCCTGAGTGGCGATGACCTCCATCTCGCTGCTGTGTTCGCAGAGTGTTTCGTAGTATTCAGCATCGGCACTCTTGGCTCCGTGCTGATAGGCGGTGAGCAGACGGTGGACCATGGTGTCGGGATAGCGGCGGATAGGTGAGGTGAAGTGGGTGTAGTAGTCGAAAGCCAGACCGAAATGACCTATGTTATGCACTGAATATTTGGCTTTCATCATGGCTCGCAGTGCCACCATCTCGATGAGTTTCTGTTCGCGTTTTCCGCTACATTCATCCATCAGAGTGTTGAGGCTTCTTGCCACCTGTCCCTTTGTTCCGGCTGTCTTCAGCTTATAGCCAAATCTTACGATGAATTGGCGCAAATTCTCCAATTTGTCGAAGTCGGGATTGTCGTGAATACGGTAAGGGAGAGTCTTCTTATGCTGTCCGCGTTTCACCTTGCCTATACTCTCTGCCACCGTACGGTTTGCCAGCAACATGAACTCCTCGATAAGCTTTGTTGCGTCGTTGGCTTCTTTATAGTAAACACCAACGGGTTTGCCGGTCTCATCAACATCAAAGTGCAGTTCCTGACTCTCGAAGCGAATAGCACCGTTGGCATACCTCTTCTGACATATCTTCTTCGCTATGGCATTGAGTATTCTCAGCTCTTCGGCGTAGTCGCCATCCTGACCTTGCAGTATCTCCAGCACTTCATCGTAGGTGAAGCGTCGGTTGCTCTTTATCACCGTGTGTACCAGTCGCCAACTGAGCACCTCGCCCTCTTCGTTGATATTGAAGATAACGCTGTAGGCCAGTTTCTCCTCATCAGGGCGCAGTGAGCAGATGAAGTTGCACAGACGTTCGGGGAGCATAGGTATGGTGCGGTCAACAAGATAGACACTTGTGGCCCTCTTCTGTGCTTCACGGTCTATTATGCTGCCTTCTTTCACATAGTGGGACACGTCGGCAATATGTACGCCCACCTCGTAGGTGGTGTCAGACAGCCGTCTTATCGACAGGGCATCGTCGAAATCCTTGGCATCTTTAGGGTCGATGGTGAAGGTGAGCACATGGCGGAAATCCTCCCTCTCGGCATAGTCCTTGGCAGTGATGGTGGCATCTATTTCCTCTGCCGCCTCTTCTACAGCCTTCGGATAGTCGTAAGGCAGACCGTATTCCTCCAGTATGGCATGCATCACGGTGTCGTCGTCCTTCTTGATACCCATGACACCGAATTTCTGCTGTTTCTTTGCCTCTATTCTCAGTCGCAGAATCTCCCGCTGCTCATCGCTGAGCTGAAACTTATTGTCGGCTATACGGCGCAGGTATCCGTCGAGCGACATCTCGTCGAGGATGTCGATGGTGAGCATCTTCAGAGGGTGTGTGTTGAACTTCAACATTCTGAAGATATCTTTCATCGAGAATATTTTTTCAGGATTCTCTTCAAAGAATTTCTGTATTCTCACAACCAGTTCGCGCTGTGAGAGGTGCTTGCCTGCTTTGCGTTTTGCTCGTCCCATATTTAAAGGTTTAAAGGTTTAAAGGTTTAAAGGGTTAAAAGGTTAAGGGGTTAAGGGGTTAAT
>R18__coassemble_2635_pt1 | contig 10611 bp, 8 predicted proteins | sample R18__metabat2_low_PE_027 | metagenome-assembled genome bin R18 | reverse complement strand
ACACGCGACCCCTTCGTCCCGAACGAAGTACGCTACCAACTGCGCTACATCCCGATTCTAGAAATCGACTGCAAAGGTAAGAAAAAAGTTCAAAAGTTCAAGGGTTCAAGTGTCCAAGAGTTCAAAGTTTGAGTTTTTTTATGATTGTTTAACAATGATACACCATTTCAGAAACCTTCCACAGTGTGATTTGCCGCAGAAATTCACGTATCCTTTCTGCTACACGCCCCATCCTCTTGCCGTAGAGGCTGCGAAAGAGCTACAGGAGGTGCTCACCAGGAATATCTTGTTGAGGAAACAATCGGCTGTCAAAGGACGGATGTTTGGCGTTTTGGTGGTAGATGACGGAACTTTAGGCTATCTGGCTGCTTATTCTGGTTCTGATACTGACTATATAAATAAAACTGATGAGGGCGATGACTTCTTTGTGCCACAGATATATAACCTTCCAAAAAGCTCGATTCCATCGAATAAAGAGGAATCAATAAAATTGCAGAATCAGATATTCTCCAGTTACGAAATGCTGAATGCCAAGGGTGATGAGAAGAATCTTCTTGATATCTTTGCAGAGACTCCTCTGAAGTATCCACCATCAGGCAGTGGTGACTGCTGTGCACCAAAACTTCTGCAATATGCTTTCCGTCATCATCTGCGGCCAGTATGTATGGCTGAGTTTTGGTGGGGAGAAAGTCCAAAAGAAGAAATACGCCATCATCAGTCTTTTTATCCTGCCTGCCAGGGAAGGTGTAAACCTATTCTGTCTTGGATGTTGCAAGGTTTGGAGGTAGATGAAGACCCAATGACCATCTATAACGCAGATTTGGCCAAACAGCTGACGGTGGTCTATGAGGACGATTGGCTTATCGTTGTTGATAAACCCTCGGGCATGCTCTCTGCACCTGGGAAGGTTGATGTTCCATGCGTTACGGACTATTTTCCAGATTGTCAACCAGTACATAGACTAGATATGCAAACGTCAGGATTGCAGATATTGGTAAAGCAAAAGCATGGCGAGGATGCTGAAAATAGCAGTCACCTCTTTCAGGATATGCAGAAACTATTTGTCAACAGACACGTAAGGAAGAGATATGTTGCCTTGCTGGATGGGATAGTGAAAAATGATCAAGGAACGATAAAACTCCCCATTTCATCGGACTATTTGAACCGTCCTGCACAGAGAATAGATTATGAACATGGTAAGACTGCGATAACAGAGTATGAGGTCCTAAATCGTGATACGGACAAAAACCAAACCTGCATCAACCTTTGGCCACATACAGGAAGAACACACCAGTTGAGAGTGCATTGCGCTGCTAATGAAGGCCTAGGCTGCCCGATAGTAGGCGATATGCTCTATGGACGAGGTCCTCAAGTGAAAACTATCGATACCAAGCAAGATTCACATTCTGAAACCTTGCAACTCCGAGCTGTTGAGATATGCTTTCAACATCCTGTAACTCAAAAAGATATAACGATACAGATATCCTGAGATCTTAGGTTATAAGGTATTAGGTATTACTTAAAAAAAAAGCAGAAATTCAATTGAATTTCTGCTCTTTGTCACTGTTCTAACTTCCCAGTCCGAGGCGACAATTAATAAACGAAAAGTGATTTATATTTTTGAAATGAAAATGCTTGTTTTTGTTGTCTTTTTCTTTTTTGACATTGCAAAGTTAAACACAACAAGCATAAATTCCAAATTTTTTTTATGACGATTTTACAAATTGTATTTTTATCATAGTTTTTGTATTTTCGTCATAGATTTTTGTATTTTCGTCATAAATCCGGTCGTTTAATTGCTATCGGCATCTTCATTTTTTTCATTAGATGCCTATTTGCAAAAATACAATCCGTTTTCGTTAATTTACAAAAACCATTCGTTGAAATACAATTTTTATGACGAAAATACAGCATTTTCGTCAATTTTACAGAACTTTATGACGACTTTACAAATCATTTGCACCCTTTTATTATTCCCCTTACCTTTGCATCAGAAAAAAAACAAACGCAAATTCAAACTTTTAAAAATTTAAACAAAATGATGACTTCAAAATTCAACCTTATTATTATTAAGAGCGTAGCTTCAATGATTTTCGCAACAGCAATGATCAGCTGCTCAGCTGGTTCTGACGATTGTGGCGTAACTGAGAAGTATCAGGAGAAGGTTGAGCAGAAGAGAAGCATCAACTTCACAGAAGGCAACCAGAACGTTGTCATCACTGACATTGAGCGCAAGAGCACTTCTTACTACGCACATTGCGCTATATATAATAATGATACATACAGCAAGCGCACCGTTAGCGTTTATTTCACAAACGAGAATCCTAACAGCCTTTCAGAATTATATACTAACGAAGCAAAGACAGTAAGTCTTGGTGGTGAGCAGGAGAGCAACAACTACAGTTTTTCTAAGGATGGTTTTGATGTTGTGTTGACAAACATCCACGTTGAGGGTGTTGTTCTCACTGCTGACTGCACTATCAATGAGGTAAGCACTGGTTCTTACAAGTCACTGAAGGTTTATCTGAAGATTTCCAACCCTTCACAGCTTTCTGACCTTTACCTCGATGCAGAAACACAGACTCCTCTCTTTGCTGCCATCGTATTCGGAAATCCTACAACAGAAGACTACACTGAAGCCTAATTAAGAAACCTAATTTAAATACGTTTAATACAATAATTATCTTTTCAAAACCGCAGTCAATACTATGAAAGAGCCGCCCAGCCGATATCCTTCGGCTGGGCATTTTCTTGATCTGACACTCATCAATGTGCTTCGAGCCAATTGGTGCCTTGCCCGGTGTCGGCGATAAGCGGTACGGATAATTTGCAAGCCGATTCCATCTCGGTTTTCACTATGCTGCGCACTTTTTCCAATTCGTCGGGATATACGTTGAAGTTCAGTTCGTCGTGAACCTGAAGTATCATCTTTGAACGTAGCTGCTCCTGGCAGAAACGCTGGAATATCCTTATCATTGCCACCTTGATAATGTCGGCAGCAGTGCCCTGTATAGGTGCGTTGATGGCATTGCGTTCAGCATAGCCACGAACCACTGCGTTCTGTGAGTTTATATCAGGCAGATAACATCTGCGTCCGAACATGGTCTCGGCGTATCCTTTCTCTCTAGCCATCTCCTTGGAGGTTTCCATATAGACTTTCACCTTCGGATAGGTAAGGAAATACTCCTCTATAAGCTCTTTTGCTTCACTGCGGCTCACCTGCATACGCTCTGCCAGTCCGAAGGTGGTGATGCCGTATATGATACCGAAATTGGCGGTCTTAGCTTTTCTTCGCTCGTCGGAAGTCACCTCGGCTATATCCTTTTTAAACACCTTGGCAGCTGTTGCAGCGTGGATATCCTGTCCTTCGAGAAAAGCTGAGATAAGGTTTTCATCGCCACTGAGATGAGCCATGAGGCGGAGCTCTATCTGAGAGTAGTCAGCTGAGAAGAAGATGCATCCGTCATCGGGTATGAAGGCTTTGCGCACCTCACGGCCATTATCGTCGCGGATAGGGATATTCTGCAGATTAGGATTGCTGGAGCTCAGTCGTCCGGTGGCTGTAACCGTCTGGTTGAAGTTGGTGTGTATATGTCCGGTTTCCGGATTGATAAGCTTTGGCAAAGCGTCGATATATGTTGACAGGAGCTTTTTGTATCCGCGATAGTCAAGAATCTTTTCCACCACAGGATGCTTACCTTTGAGGCTCTGCAAAATCTCCTCAGAGGTGACATATTGTCCGGTCTTAGTCCGTTTTGCTTTCTCAACAATCTTCAGCTTGTCGAACAGCAGTTCACCCACCTGTTTAGGTGATGATATGTTGAGTTCTTCCCCTGCAATCTCCCGGATATCTGTTTCAATATCGTTCATCTTTTGGGTGAAGATGCGCGACGTTTCTTTTAGCGATTCAGTGTCGATCTTGACACCAGTACGCTCCATATCTTTCAGCACAGGGGCTAAAGGCACTTCTACATCGTTGTATAGGTTCCAGAGATTATCAGCCTTCAACTGCGTTTCTAGGTTATGAAGTATCTCGTTGGTATATATGCCGTCGTCCACTATCCTGGCATCTGATCTCAGCAGATATTTTGCCAGTTGGATACGAGTTTTCAAATCTTCAGAAACTTCCGGTTCCACCGTGGTTTTCTGAAGTGATGCAACTGCTCCTTCTGTCTGTTTGGAAGACGACTCTTCGTTATAGTCAGAGTTGTCGGCAAAGAGGTCGAGCTCTAACGATTGTGCTTTGTGTTTAGTGTTTTTTCTAGTTGTGCTGATTGGGCTTATGGTTTTAGGCTCTTCAATGGGCTTGGCAACAGTTTGCCGGAGTTTCGTTTTGAAGCTCCAGAACTCCAAATCATCAAACAGACGGTTCAACTCTTCGTCGTCGGCTGGTTTGCGCGAGAGTTCTTCGAGATTAAGTGTTAGAGGAACATCCTTTACAATTGTTACCAAGATTTTTGACAGCTCAATATTATTACGGTTGTCCTCCACCTTGGTCTTCAGTGCACCTTTCAGTTTGTCGGTATTGGCAAGGAGATTCTCTATGCTGCCATATTCTTGAATAAGCTGTGTGGCAGTCTTTGGTCCCACTCCAGGACAGCCGGGAACATTGTCCGACGCATCGCCCATCAGTCCCAGCAGGTCTATCACCTGAAGGGTATTCTTGATGCCGTGTTTCTCGCATATCTCTTCTGGTCCCAGCTTGTCCATGCCATTACCGAAATGCTGTGGTTTGAGCATGAAGACATTCTCCTTCACCAACTGACCGTAGTCCTTGTCGAGAGTCATCATGAAAGTCTGAAGGTCAGGTACATGTGAAGCTTGCTCTGACAGGGTGCCTATAACATCATCTGCCTCGTAGTCGTCAACCTGATACACTGGGATACGATACGCCTTCAGCAGTTCCTTTATTATAGGTACTGCTATGCGGATATCCTCAGGGGTCTTTTCGCGCTGTGCCTTATAGTTAGGGTCGAGACGCATGCGGAAGGTTCCTGTACCTGAAGGGTCGAAGGCCACGCCTATATAGTCTGGATTCTCCTTTTTCAGCACCTCGTTGAGTGTGTTTATAAACCCGAAAACCGCCGAGGTGTTCACACCCTTGCTGTTTATCCGTGGACTCTTTATCAAAGCATAGTATGCTCTGTAAATCATTGCGTAGGCATCTATGAGAATAAGTTTTTTCATAACCTTGACTTTGACCTTGACCTTGACTTTACCTTAGCCTTGAATCCCAGATATCTCTAGAACTTTCTAGATATCTCTAGATTTATCTAGATCTTTCCAGGGCTGTTGGGGCTCTTAATCTTTTATCACAAATCCTCCACCTGAAGGTACACTGATTTTTACTTTCCGAGGATTTGATATCTTTATTTCCTTTTTCTCGATATCTCGTTTGGCATTGTCGTAGTAAAGGGTTACTGTCTTGCCCTTGCTGATTATTTCGCTCAGGTCGAGCACCATATCCTTCGTGTCTTTCTCGGCATTATTGCCAGCGATATACCATGCACCTTCATGCTCACGGGCAAGAACAGCATACTTTCCAGGATAACCATCAATGAAGATGGTCTTGTTCCATGTAGTAGGCACTGTCTTCATAAATTCTACTGCCATCTCTGGTGCTCCTCCTTCTTCAAGTGGCTTGAGGTTTTCCGGTGTGACGGCAAAGTTCTGGATAGGATTCTGGAAGAGTACAGCCTGTGCCAGTTCGTGAGTGAAAGTTGTGCGTCGCGTGTTGCCATGCTTATTATCCTTGCCCATGCGGGTATTGAGGAAAGAGCCTCCCCATTCCATGCAGCCCACAGTATTGCGGATAAACGGATGAGTGGCTGTGTTGCGGGCCTCTTCATCACAGAAATGCTGTGAGAAGATAAGGTTTTCTGATGCCAGCACGGCTTCGCTGCCCACATAGTTAGGATACATCCTTTCCCATCCTCGTGGCAATGTGCAACCGTGGAATATCACCATAAGGTCATTGTCGTAGGCATCGCTGAGCACCTCTTCATACATACGCATTGTCTCCTGCTTGTCGCCAGCCCAGAAATCAACTTTTATACCCTTCACTCCAATCTTCTTCATCCATCTCATCATTTCCTTACGGACGATGGAGTTATCCATCCTGTTTATAGGACTCTGTACGATATCGTTCCAGTAGCCGCTGCTGCTCCACCAGAGGAACACATCCACGCCCTTGCCCTGTGCTATTTTCACCATTTCCTCCATCTTTTCATAGCCAATAGCCTGATCCCAACCGGCATCAATAAGGATATAAGGGTACCCCAACTGCTGTGCCAGATTGATGAATGTTATCTGGTCGTCCCAGTTCATGGAATTGTCCTGCCATACTATCCAGCTCCATGTGCTCTTGCCGTAATTGAAAGTCTTGTTGCCTTTGATAAGAGGCGATACGGTGTTCCATGGTGCTGTAGTCTCCACAATAGGCTTCAGCGACGCACCTACGGTGATTGTTCGCCATGGTGTTACACCAGGCAATGCAAATGCCGGCTCTATGGTTCCGTTGCCGTTGTTCTCTTCAGGCATTGCAAACTCCACAGTGTATAGGTTGCCCTCTTTGCAGTCGCTGAGACGGCATCCACAATAATGGCTGTCTGTACCTGTCTCGCTAATCAGAACCCAGAAAGGAGAAGTTCTGTCTGCGGCAGTCACCTTGAACAAGCCTGGGAAGGTGTAGCCTTTGCCAAACAGCGACCGTTCTGTCATTGGAGCATCATAATGGTATTCTTCTTCATAACTTGGCTTGGAACGTTTCCATCCTATCATGGCTGTGCTCTGCGGACAGAGGAATGTAGTGGTGCCGTCAGGGAAACGAAAGCCGGTCTCTTCATTCATGATGCGTATGCTGCCACGGTCTTTGATGCGAGGCAACTCATAGCGGAAAGCAATATCGTTGTTGCTGACATAGAACACAATATCAATCTGCTGACCTTCTTTGTTCTTCACCTTAAAGGTGAGGACGTTTGCTTCGTAGTCCACTTTGTCTGTCTTGCAACGGTCGAGGGTGTAGCTGTCCTTGTAGTTGCTGATTTTCTCTGCCATCTTCTCAACAGCAATAAAATCGCCTTCGTTGGAACAGAATCCTAACGGTGAGTCTTTCAGCACCATAGTGTTGTCGTAGCTGACGGAATATACCGCCTTGTTGTTCTTTATATCGACATTCACTTGCAGCCTGTTGTCGGGACTCGACACGCTGGCTGCCTTTGCTCCGATGCAGAAAAGCATTGAGATGATGATAATGTAAAGGGAAGTTGTCTTCATATGTCTGTAGTTTTGGTTTATATTTCTGATTTACAATCGATTATTATTCCCGATTTTTTGTGTCCATGCAGATGGTTACCGGACCGTCGTTGATAAGCGCCACCTCCATCATTGCTCCGAATTCGCCGGTCTTTACCTCCTTGCCCAGTTTCTCTGACAGTCTCTGGCAGAACTTCTCGTACAATGGTTTTGTTATCTCCGGACTGCCTGCCCGCAGATATGATGGTCGGTTTCCTTTCTTGTAGGATGCCCAAAGAGTGAACTGGCTCACTACGAGGATATCCCCCTCAGTGTCGAGTATTGAGCGGTTCATCACACCATTCTCATCGTCCATGATGCGAAGGTTTACCACCTTGTTTGTCAGCCATTCTATATCCTCTTCGCTATCGTCTTCACATGTGCCGATGAGGATGAGGAAACCTTCATTTATTGCCGATTTCATCGATGCTTCTATAGATACGGAAGCCTCTTTTACTCGTTGTATAACTACTCTCATAGATACAGAATACTTTCGTTTCCCATGTTGAACAGCAGGTCCAGAATGCTCAGTCCAGCCAGGAACCCTGTCTTTTCCTTATATACCTGATAGTATTCCTGCATACTGATGGGTGGCAGCTCTTCCACTCCTGTGTATTGCTCCGTCAATGCTATCTTAGGTTGGATATCAAGCAACTGACACATCTTGCTGCATATATCGTTGTTAAAGTCGAGCAGATATTTCCATTTCTTTTCAAAGAATGGTTGCAGGTCATCCTGGTAGTATTCAAAGAATGGTGAGTCGCCGTAGGCTGTTACCAGGGCATTCCAGTGCTGATGCCGCCAGTTGCCGTGGTCGCTTATCCTGACATCCTTGATGAGACATTTCTGTCCGTGACTGCCTTCCACGGGTATGCTCAGCACCTGTCGCCCTTGCGATGTTGCTATCTCGCAACGGGTTCGGATGGTCTGTTTCTGATAGTTCTCACACTGCTCCACCCTTATCTCTTCACCACTATTGAGCATCTTATAATAGCCAATAGGTGCAAAATATGCTGTAGGCAGTATCACCATCTTATCTTCGTTGTGCTTATTTTATATCGTCAACGAAGCGGAACAGTCTGTTCCAGCGAACACCTCTTCCATCAGGGTCTTTTGAGAACCAGATGAATATCGGTTTTCCAACGATATGGTCTTCCGGCACGAATCCCCAGTAGCGTGAGTCGGCAGAGTTATGGCGGTTGTCGCCCATCATCCAGTAGTAGTCCATCTTGAAGGTGTAGCTGTCGGCCTTCTCGTCGTTGATATATATATCGCCATCCTTGACTTCGACTTTGTTGCCTTCATACACCTTTATCGGTCGTTCATACACCGCCAGATTATCCATCGTGAGCATTATTTTCTCGCCCTTCTTAGGTATCCAAACCGGTCCGTAGTTGTCGCGGGTCCAGTGGTGGTTGGCGTTGAGAGGATAAAGGTCGCCATAATACTGTGCCACATTCAAGTCAACATCTTCAACAATATCAGTCCTCTTCTTCAGTTCCTCGGCAGCATGCTTTGTAAGTGGCATCGCTCCCATCTGGTTCAGACTGGTAAGGTCTTCCATCGTGATACCTAATTCTGCCATCAACTCGTCAGGAATATTCTGCTTGAGCTTCACTATATAGGTGTATTGCACATTGTCAGGCTCCTTATTTGCTTTGCCATCAAGATATATGATGCGGTCTTTGATTTGCAGAGTCTGTCCTGGCAGTCCTACACAGCGTTTCACATAGTTTTCCCGACGGTCAACAGGCCGACTTATGAGTTGTCCGAATTCGGCTGGATTCTCCATAATGTATTGTCGGCCAACGTTATACACATTCTGATAGAACTTGCGCATCTTGGTTGAGTCAACATCGTCAGGGTCAACCTGCATAATCTGATGTCCGTAGCCGTAGCAGAGCTGATAATAGTCCTGAGCCTGATATTTTGGATTTTCAAGCAGAGAGTCGCCGGCAGGATAGTTGAACACCACGATATCGTTGAGCTGTATCTTTCCCAGTCCTTTCACCCTTTCGTATTTCCATTGTGGCCACTCTATGTAGCTCTTTGTGCCCGATATTGGCATGGTGTGCTGAGTGAGTGGCATGGTGAGTGGGGTCATTGGTTTGCGTGGTCCGTAGCTCACCTTGCTCACAAAGAGATAGTCGCCCGTGAGCAGCGATTTCTCAAGTGATGATGATGGTATCTGATAGTTCTGGAAGAAATATAGGTTTACAAAATATACTGCCACCAGTGCAAAGACTATTGCATCTACCCAGCTCATGACCATTCGGATTGGGGCCTCTGAGTCTTTCCACCATGTCCACCGTATCTTTTTCGTTATATAAGCATCAAAGATGAACGGCACAACAAGCAGTCCCCACCAGCCGTTTATCCAGTAGAGGAACAGCAAGTATAACACCAAAACGACAATGAACTTTGTCCACTGCACTTTCATATTGAGTTTCTTCTTCTGCAAATCTTCCATTTTTAAAGTTTAAATGTTTAATGGTTTAATGGTTTAACGGTTTTGAAGGGTTCAGAACTTGAACAGGTCGTCGGTGCTGAGCAGGCCGTTGTGGTTTTGTGTGTATTCAGCAGCGAGCACAGCGCCCAGGGCAAAGCCACGTCGGTTGTGGGCATCGTGGGTGATAGTTATCTTGTCGGCCTCACTGTCGTAGATGACGCTGTGTATCCCCGGCACCTCGCCTTCACGGAACGATTCTATCTCTACCTTGTCCACTCTGCCGATCTCCTTTTCTATCTGCTCGGCTAGTGTTATGGCTGTGCCGCTCGGAGCATCGAGTTTATGCACATGGTGAGTCTCCTCCATCCTGACATCATAGGCAGGGTAACTGTTCATTATCTTTGCCAGATACTTGTTCACAGCACTGAAGATGGCCACTCCCACACTGAAGTTGCTTGCCCAGAACAATGTCTGCCCACCTTCTGTGCATAGTCTGCGCACATCGTCGCCATGTTCCTTCAACCATCCCGTAGAGCCGGATACCACCTTCACGTTGTGCTTGAAAGCCTTCAGGTAGTTGTCGTAGGCCACCTTTGGATTGGTAAACTCTATTGCCACATCGGCACTACGGAATTCTTTACTGTCGAAATCCTGCTGATTGTCGATGTCTATCTTGCAAACAATCTCGTGACCACGCTCAAGGGCTATCTCTTCTATCATGCGCCCCATCTTGCCATAACCTATCAATGCTATTTTCATCTTTTCTTATATTTTCGCAATTATGATGCAAAGGTACGAAACTTCGTAGGAAAATGATTGTTCGACAGGCTAACCAATACTATTTTTAAGTTTTTTTATATTTTGTGTAA
>R18__coassemble_2633_pt1 | contig 10614 bp, 10 predicted proteins | sample R18__metabat2_low_PE_027 | metagenome-assembled genome bin R18 | reverse complement strand
GTGGGACTTAAGTGGGACTTAAGTGGGACTTATTATATAAAATCAGCATCTTTTATGACAGTGATATTACAACAAAATTGGAGTATCAAAGAACTTCCGAAACTTGAATATTATTTAGTTGATCGACATCTTTTCAACCTCCCAAGTTGGAGCACACGCTGATGTGCTGACATACTTGAAGGCGATATAGACGGTCTGTCCGGCGTAAGATGATAGGTCGGCTGTGTCGTCCTGGAAGGTCCAGGATGTACCTGCCGGCCATGATGCCAGACTGAGATCCTTCCATGTTGCCTTGTCGGTTGAGATGAGCACATTCACGAAGTCAGCACGGTTGTTGCCGCTGAGGTAGTTGAGTGCGTGGTGCACGGTGAATGTCTTTGCTGCAGCAGGAACGCTGATTGCCGGACTGATGAGCCAGCTTTCAGATGCTATGTTACCACTGAGGTAAGAGCTTGCCTTCATACCATAAGAGGCTGCGAATGCCCATACGTATGACAAACCTTCGCCGAGGGTCTTGTCGTCGATTGTCCAGTCGCCCTGACTGCCTGTTGACTTGAAGTCCATTGACCAGAGAGCATCTGAAGGTGTTGGTGTAGGATCATCGTTGCCACCATCAACGAGGCCGCCGTCGGAAGTTGTAAGTTCATAATCGTCGATGAGCACATTTACGCCAGGGTTCTTGGCATTCATGATGACGAGGTTCACTGTGGTCTGTGCTGCGAGAGTGAAGCTCTTGCTTACCTCTGTCCAAGTGTTAGATATGTCGCAATAGTCGGTATATACATAGCTGCCCGATACCTTGCCGTCGGCAACTGCCACATAGCCAGGATTTACGCTTGACTGAGTGCCTGTTGATTTGGCATAGAACTTGATGTTGTATGTACCAGCCTTGAGGGTTATCTCCTTGTAAGCAATACGCTTGTTGGCAGCTGTTGCACCGAGGAGCTGTGCTGAATAAGTGCCTGTATGAGCATCTGTTGACTGACTCACAGCGCCTGATGTAGAAGCTGTTGTTGTTGACAGCCAGTTTGTTGCGTTGCTTCCGCTCCAAGTCTCAAAGTCGCCGTTGGCAATAAGGTTGTCACCTGAAGGTGTTGGATCTGGAGTTGGAGTTGGGTCTGGCGTTGGTGATACTGAACCACTGCCTTCAGCGATCTCGAAGTTTTCAAGTTCCCAAGTTGTAGATGCTGACTCAGGAGCATAGAAATAGAATGCTATGACGATAGAGTCCTTGTTCACCAACTCTGCAGGCAGAGCAATGATACCAGAAGTGTAGAGAGTCCAGTCGTAGGTTGTTGATGCCACAGGAGTCCAAGGAATCTCAACCATATCGTCGATTGTCTGAGCCACACCCTTAGAGAGGTCGTAGCCATAGAGTTTGTGGTAGTTCTGCCAACCGGATACGTTATTCTCGTAGCGTATGGTATAGTCGAATGAGAAATGCACGGCATTTGAGTCTGTCTTGGTGCAGATAGCAGGAGAGTAGAGCATACCTTCAACCTCCTTGTTGTATTTTGTACCTCCGTCCCAAGCCTGGTAACCAGTGGCCTGAGTGTATGTGTTACCCTGGCTCCAAGGGTTGTTGTCGTTGTAGATAGCAGTCCAGCCTGTGTTGAAGTTTGTGCTGGTGTAAGGCATTGACATAACGCCTGATTCTGTGCCTTGTTTCACAGGACGGTCGTATGGTTCCGGAACATCAGAGCAGCTCCAGAAAGTGCTAAGTGCAAGAGTCAACGTGCAAATTGCAAATAATATCTTTTTCATAATCTTCTTATCTTATTTATATTGTTAAATTAACTAATTTATTTCTTTGGAATCTTTTATGACATGATTTATTTCTTCACCACATCATCCACCTTTATAATAATGAATTCCATGTTGCTGTTGTAGCGTTTTATCACGCCTGTTACATTACATTTACCTGCAGGCAGAGTGTCGGCAGCAAACTTGGCATAGCGGCTTGTGTAGGTGAACACCGTTGAGCCGTATTCATTGAAATAGCGTGATGTGTTCCATGTTGATGATGTACCTGCATCGTAGGTGTTAAGGTCGAAATATGTTGCCTTGCCGCCCAGTTTGAACGATACGTCATAGAGAGTAGCCACCTTTCCGGATGCTTCGTAGAGATCCCAGTTCTTGTCGAAGGCAACAGCAGAATACTCGTAGTATTTCCTTGTGTTCTGACCGAGGATCTTAAAATGCTGATGCCAGATGGTTGGATCCATACGGCTCACGTATGTCTTGCCATAAGAGCTCGACGATTTGCTTGAACTGGTGTAAGGCATACCTATTTCAGGCTGCGAGCCATAGTTGCCGGCATAGAGGCCCTTGAGTGCCACGAGCACCTCCTGACCTAAAGGCATATAGCCCCAAAGTCCACTTTGAGATATCTCGATGGCAATGGCACCGGTCTCGTCCTGAAGGGTAATCTCACTATACATATTACCACCAATATCATTTCCAGTTACAACACCTTTGATATATATATCTTCAGTTATCTCTGCAAGAGTGTAAGAAGTGGTGAAAGCAGACTTATAAGTAGTATTTGCCTTGAGTTGGGCAATAGTGATGATGTTTGCCGTTGTCTCGTCGAGGTTGTTGTTTCCGTAAGGTGAAACAGCCATTTCCGGGTCATCATAGTTTTTCTTTCCGCAGCTCGACAATGTGCACAGACAGATAGCCAGAACAACAAGACAGAATAAATTTATACTTGACTTTTTCATATTATTCATTATTTTATCAGTTATCAGAATCTGTAAGTGACGATAAGCATACCATTGAGTCCGTAAGCGTAGTATTTCTTAGGGTTCATGCTGAACTTATATGTGCGGTCGTTGCCGGTTGCTGTGTAGTCGGCACGACTCTGTTCGTATCCTCCGGTGCAGAAGTTGCGCTTGTTGAGGATATTGGTCAGCATAAGGTTGATTGAGAGGGATCCTTTCTTCACATACATGCTGCGGCCTATGCTACCATCGAGCATGAAACCACCATTGCCCTTTGTCTGAGCTGCTGCATCGTAGTCAAAGTTTCCATTGTTGTCGATGAGTCCGTTGCTGGCAGCGCAACTCTTGAAGCGGTAGGTAGGTGAATAGGAGAGGTATATTCTGTCGTAGTAGTTACCATTAAGGTCGAGATACCAACCTTTGGCATGGTAGCTGAGTCCGAGTGAGAGGGCTGTGAGTGGTGTGCCGCTTTCGCGCATGCCCTTGATGTAGGCATAGTCGGTCTTGTACTCACCTGATGTGGAGAGCATATAGGTGCAGTTGGCGTTGCTGTTGTATTTTGCTTCAGCAATGGTACCGATAACCTTAACACCGAAGGCTGATGTAACCTTGAAGTTCAAACCAATCTCACCACCGAAGTATATCTTTGATATATCAGTCAGCGACATGTATGAGAATGAGTTCTCATCGTCGAAGTAGAGTGGTATCCACTCTGTGCAGTTCTTTGTCGACGAGAGGTAGGCGCTTACGTTGGCATGCAGCCATGTTGTCTGCCACTGATATGAGAGTTCGCTGCTGAATACTTTCTCCAGTCCGAGGTTGTCAACAAAGTCGTTGTTCACCTCTGGTGCAGCAAAGGCCACAGATGCCAGTGGTGCCAGTCCCTGATAGCCAACACCGAGAGACAGGATGTGACCGTGTCCGAGGTTGGCAGTACCGCCAGCCTTCAATCCACCGTCGAGGAACTTTGCCGTGCCGCTCTTGCCGTAGGAGTTGTTAGGAGCAAGACCATTGCGCATCTTGCCATCGCGATACATGCCGGTGGCTGCCAGACGACCAGAGAGGAAGTAGTGGACATCCTTGTCAAGGAGTTTCTGATTGTCGGAATATGTTGCCCACGCATTACCCTTGTTCACGATGATGTTATAGTCGGCCATGAACTTGTCGCCTACAAAGACCTTGCGGTTAGGGTTGTTCAGGTCGTACTGCAATTCCTGAGATGTAGAGGAATACTTGCTCATGGCGTAGGTGTTGATATTTGTCCATGATGTGGCTCCGAGCAGATCGTCAACGGTGTAGTAATGATATCCCTTTGTTGTTGAGAGGTTCAGTCCACCGTTAATCTTCTGTGTCTTGCTCAGGTTGTGAGAGATGGAAGAAGAGAGATTGAACTGCAGCTGGTTGTTGTGGCGTGCCTGAACGATATACATAGCATCCACACCAGCCTTGTTAGCTTCGTAGTTGGCAGCATAGAGGCGGTCCCAATCTATTTGGCGGTTGGCTTCTGATGCTTTGAAGAAGTTGTAAGTGCGCTGCCATGCGTTGTAGCAGGCATCTGTACGATTATAGATATCGTTCTCGTCCCACACATCGTAGTAGTTGCTTGGCATCTTCTTGTAGTAGTCTGGCTGTGGGTTTTCAGAGTTGTTGTAGTTGAGCTTAGTGCTCTTGTACATGCTGTATTTCCCTGCCAGAGAAGTGGTGATCTTGGTGTTGTCGTCGTATTTCCAGTCCCATGTGAGCAGGGCGGTAGGAGCATAGTCGTTCACAACACGGCTGTTTCTTATCTTGCCATTCTGGTAGCCCCAGTAAGGGTTGTAGGTGTAGCTATTAGCCAACCAGTAGCCTTCGTCGGTAGAGGCTCCCTGTGTGGAGCGCTGTGTTGGGTTTCCCCATGTGGCGAATGAAACGCTGTGCTCATCGTTGATACGCTTCTCGGCTCCGAAGAAGTAAGAGAGGGCATTGTAGAATGTTCCCTTCACATATCCCCTGTCGGCCCAGCGGTAGGTGAGCGAACCGGTGAATGCCCATCCGTTGGCCTGCAGACCGGTGTTGTAGGTGTACATGCCACGGATGGTGTAGTTGCGGTTAGCACCGCCAAGCGACATCCTGTGACCACCGGCAAAACTGCTCGGACGGAAGTTGTAGTTGCTCGAACCTCCCATACCCGACATGTTGTAGGTGTTGTCTTCGAAAGGAAGTGATGTCTCCACGGCACGTGTCTGATTGTTCAGACCTCCGACAGATGAAAAACCGAAGGCGCCACGCTCGGCGTCGTTCATAGGAACACCATTGATGTAAACATCGGTGTACTTGGAATTGTAGCCACGATATCTGAATCGCATCGGGCTGAACAAATACCCTACGTTGCTGGCATAGAAATTGCTGCTTGAACCTATGACTGTCACGTTCTGCGACATGTCGTCGTTCTCGCCCAGCTGTGCTTCAGTAAAGGTGATGGCAGCCTCCTCTGTGGTCTCTGTGTTGAGGGAGTCTGCATTTTCCTGAGCAAAAGTGAGCTGAGAAAAGCAAATTGCCAAAAGGGTTAATTTTAGTTTTACTCGCATAAATTTTTAAGTTTTTATTTTGTTGATTCAAGTTTTAGATAAGTCCGGTAGTTCTTGTATAGTTCTCTTATTGTTCTTGTATAGTTCTTGTATAGTTCTTCGAAGAAACATAACAGAAACATCAGATATGTTTCGGATTTTATTGGAAAGTGAATCGATAATTATTCATTGGTCAATTACGGCACTCTTTTTTTGTTTCGGACTGCAAAGATACATTAAATTTGAAGAATAACAATAAATTTTGTGAATAAAATTTGTTTTTTCAATAAAAATGCCGATATTTGCACGGAAATTCCATTAACAATATGAAAAAAAGTCTAATTTTATTCACATTGTTGATGCTCACTATTGTGAGCACAACAAGTTGCCGGGCCGAGAAGAAATTCATTCCCTATGCAATAGGTTTCTACAATCTTGAAAATCTCTTCGACACTATCCATGATGCCGGCAAGAACGACTATGAGTATCTCCCTTCAGCCAGCGGAAAGTGGAACACAATGAAGTATGAGTCAAAGCTCAAGAACATGTCGCGTGTGCTGTCAGAGATGGGCACAGACTTTATCAAGGGTGTTGGATGTGCCATCATCGGCGTCAGCGAGATAGAGAACGACCGTGTGCTCACCGACCTCTGCAATCAGCCATCACTCAAAGCGCGCAACATGAAGTTTATACATGTTGAAGGACCTGACAAGCGTGGTGTTGACTGTGCCATGCTCTACAATCCTAAGTATTTCAAGCCTGAGCGCACCGTGCTCCATCCTTACATACCTGATGAGGATATGTATGACAACTATATAACCCGCGGTTTCCTCACCACAACAGGCACACTGGCAGGAGAACATATTGCTGTGATAGTGAACCACTGGCCATCACGTTTTGCTACTGGCCATTTCCGCGACCATGCCGGAAAACAGGTGCGTCAGGTAAAAGACTCGCTGCAGAAAGCAGACCCTAACATAAAAATCTTTATCATGGGCGATATGAACGACGATCCTTTCAACGATTCCATGGCAAAATATCTTGGTGCTCGCCGGGAACAGAAGGATGTGGAAAAGGGTGGACTGTGGAACCCTTGGTGGAACATACTTGCCAAAGAAGGAAGGGGCACTCTTATGTACGATGGAAGTTGGAATTTATTCGATCAAATCGTTATTTCTGACAATTTGCTTAACAAAAATGGAGAGAAAGATTTCTCAACTTTGAAATACTATAAACACAACATCTTCACCCGTGATTATCTCATCCAGCAGGAAGGAAAATATAAAGGCAATCCTCTCCGCACCAAAGCCAGCGGAGCATGGCTCAACGGATTCTCCGATCACCTGCCAACTGTGCTGTATCTCCTGAAAGAATATAAATAACAAAAAAATTCTAGAATAGTCTAGAAAGATCTAGAGATATCTAGAATAATCTAGAAAATTCTAGAAATATCTAGAGCATCCATAAAAATAAATAAAAATCATGACAATAATAGGCGTAGCAGGCGGAACAGGCAGCGGAAAGACTACCGTGGTGAAGGAAATAGTGAACTCGCTCCCACCAGATTATGTCTCCGTGGTACCCTTGGATTCTTACTATAACGACACCTCGGAACTAACCGATGAAGAGCGTCGTGCCATAAATTTCGATCATCCTGATGCTTTCGACTGGAAACTGCTCATACACCAGGTGAACGAACTGCGCGAAGGCAGAGCCGTGGAACAGCCAATATATTCCTATCTGGAAAGCAACCGACTGAAGAAGACACTCCACGTGGAGCCAAAGCCAGTTATGATTATCGAGGGCATCATGACATTGATAAACAAGCGGTTGCGCGATTTGATGGATATAAAGATATTCGTTGATACCGATGCCGATGAACGACTGATAAGAAACATACGTCGCGATGTTGTGGAACGTGGCAGAACCTACGAAACCGTTATGCAGCGCTATCTTCAAGTACTCAAACCCATGCACGAGCAATTTATAGAACCTACCAAACGCTTTGCCGACCTCATCATACCGCAGGGAGGCGAAAACCGGCAGGGTATAGATATGCTCTGCAAATATATAGAAAGGATTGTGCTGTAAACCATCAGTCCCATTAGTCCAATTAGTCCAATTAGTCCAATTAATCCCATTAAAATAATATGAGAATCCTACAAAGTGCAATACTGCGAGCCATCTGCACACTCTTAGTCGGTGTGCTCATGCTGATATACCCTGTAGAAACAGGCAAATGGGCATCCATAGTGATAGGCTGCCTCTTTATAATACCAGGTGTGTCGTCGGTAATCTCTTACTATCGGCATTGCAACGACAAAGCCCCGGAGAATCACCGACCAATGTTCCCCCTTGCCGGATGGGGAAGCATACTTCTCGGTATAGCCATCCTCGTGCTGCGCTCACAGACCGAACAGACAGCCTTTATCCTTATGGGTGTGCTGCTCGTCATACTGGCAATATCAACACTGATAAACCTCGTTATGAGCCGCAAATACTATAACATAGGTGTTGGCAATTTCATCATCCCTGTCCTGGTGCTCATCATTGGTGCTGTTGTTGCTCTCTTCAGTGGCGAAATACAGGATAAACTTCTCGAACCTAAGCAGATACTCGAGGTGATAGCCGTTGCTTTCATCCTCTATGGTGTTGCCGAACTATATCTGTCGATACGCATAACTATTGGACGGCGTAAATATCAGAAACAGCTTGCTGCCGAAGAGAAAGCCCGTGAAGAAGCTGAGCTGGAAGCCCAGCAACGTGCTATCCTTGAGGCAGAAGAGGCTGCTCCTGCTGAGCAAAAGGCTGAGGCTGAAGAAACTCCTGCTGATTCCGAGCCAGCTACTGAACCTATCACATCAGATGAAGTTGCTGAGCCAGAGGAAGATAGACTCGGTTCTGCTTTTTGCACTTCCAGCACAAAGGATAACTAAAAAAATCCTTCCACAATGAATGCAACAAAACTTCAGGATATAAAAAACCGCTACACCATCGTTGGTAAGAGCGATGCCCTCAACCGCGCTCTCGACATAGCCCTGCAGGTGGCATCCACCGACCTCTCGGTACTCATCGTGGGCGAGAGCGGAGTGGGCAAAGAGGTGATACCACGCATCATCCACGACAACAGCTCACGTAAACGTGAGAAATATTTTGCAATAAACTGTGGCTCCATACCCGAAGGTACCATCGACAGCGAACTCTTCGGGCATGAGAAAGGAGCGTTTACCGGAGCCATCGGCGAAAGCGAGGGCTATTTCGGTGCTGCTAACAAGGGTACTCTCTTCCTCGATGAGGTAGGCGAACTGCCACTCTCCACCCAAGCCCGACTGCTACGTGTGCTTGAGAATGGAGAATACATACGTGTGGGCTCAACAGAGGTTCGCAAGACCGATGTGCGCATCATAGCAGCAACTAACGTGAACCTGCCGAAAGCCATATCAGAAGGACGTTTCCGCGAAGACCTCTACTACCGTCTCAACACCATACCTATCAAGATGCCGTCGCTCAGAGAGAGAGGCGAGGATATCATACTCCTCTTCAGGCTCTTTGCCATGCAGATAGCCGAGAGACTGCATATGGACCGCATCAAACTCTCTGATGAGGCCGAGGCTATGATGCTGAAATATAAATGGCCGGGAAACGTACGCCAGCTAAAGAACGTGACAGAACAGATGTCGGTAATCTCGCAGGAGAGATTCATCACTCCCGACATACTCCGGCAGTATATAACCGACGATATGGAATCGTTCGAACTTGCCACCATACCGAAAAACAAACACTCCTACGAAAACGAACGGGAACTTATCTATCAGATGCTCTTCGAGATGAAGAACACCATCAACGATATGAACCGCAAGATGAACTCCATGGAGCAGCAACTAAACATTATCCAGTCAGCACCGTCAGCCTCAAAGTCTATTGACTATAGAACTCACCGTTCGCCAATCTCCGATGATGACTATGCCGAAGAAATATGAAAAAGAAAAGCCTCTTAATACTAGTCCTGACACTTGGACTGATATCTTGCTCTGTATCGTATAAGTTCAACGGTTCGAGTATCGATTACACCAAGGTGAAAACCATCCAGATAGCCGATTTTCCTAACCGTGCCAACTATGTCTGGGGACCAATGGCAAATATGTTCAACAACGAACTGAAAGACATCTTTGCCTCACACACCAAACTCTCACAGGTGAAACGTAATGGCGACATGAAAATAGAAGGTGAGATAACCCGCTACGAACAATACAACAAGAGCGTCTCTGCCGAAGGCTATTCCGCACAGACTGAGCTCTCGATGACTGTAAATGTGCGCTTCACCAACAATGCCAACCATACCGAAGATTTTGAACGGCAGTTCACAGCCAAATCCTCCTACGAAACTACCCAGTCGCTGAGCAGTGTGCAGGAAGAACTCGTAACACAGATGATAGAAGAGCTTTGCGACCAAATCTTCAATGCAACAGTTGCAAATTGGTAATAATTTGTTAAAAAAACATAAAAATATGGTTGGTAAGCTCGTCGAACCATTGTTTTTCGTACGAAGTTTTTTACCTTTGCACGCTCAAAAACGGGAAATACCATTTCCGTGACATTAAAAATTAAAGAATAAAAGTAGATATGTACTCATTATTTATTATACTCTTTGTAGTGATAGCAGTAGCGATGATCCTCATCGTTCTGATTCAGGAATCAAAAGGTGGCGGTCTGGCATCAAGCTTTGCTGCTTCAAACCAGATTATGGGTGTTCGCAAGACAACAGATATCATAGAGAAGCTCACTTGGGGCTTTGCCATTGTTATGGTTGTTCTCAGCATCACCTGTGCCTATGTAGCCCCTTCAGCTTCCACTCAGAGCTCAGTTATTGAGAATGCTGCTACCCAGCAGGCACCTCTCGGAGCAAAGACTCTTCCAGGTTTCGGAGCATCACAGGCTCCTGCTGCCGATCAGAAGGCAGAGCCTAAGGCAGACGCACAGGCTCCTGCAGCAGATGCACCAGCTGCTGAAACTTCTGCAGCAGAGTAATTAAATAGTCTTAGGTTAGAGGGTACTGCAAAATCTAGAGAAATCTAGAAGATTCTGGAAAATCTAGAGAAAACGCACAAAACCCTTACAACCATACATGGTGGATATAGTTCAGTTGGTTAGAGCGTCAGATTGTGGTTCTGAATGTCGTCGGTTCGAATCCGACTATCCACCCCTCACAAAGCCTCACACATCAAAACAGTGTGAGGCTTTTTCGTATCCCCACACAGAAGCGCTTTATCTCACACAGACCTAACAGACTTAACAGACTTTTCTGCGGCCCACCCAGCATCACTATGGGATTTGTCTGGTGTTGC
>R18__coassemble_2538_pt1 | contig 10982 bp, 8 predicted proteins | sample R18__metabat2_low_PE_027 | metagenome-assembled genome bin R18 | reverse complement strand
TACGGTTTTTCCACCATTGATAGCCATCCTTTGCCATCTCGTCCCAGTTGTAGGTAGGGAAGCCCCAGTTCTGTCCGTCCTGTGAGAAGAAGTCGGGTGGTGCTCCTGTGCTTTGGTCGAGGTTGAAGAGCTCCGGATGGTCATAGGCATCCACACCATCACGGCTTACACCGATAGGTATGTCGCCCTTGAGTATGATGCCTTTCTCGCGTGCATAGTCGGCAGCGGCTTTCAGTTGGCAATGGAGCTTGTATTGGGTGTAGTAGTATAGTTCCACTCCATAACTGTCGAGGAAGGCATATACCATCTTCTGTACACGGAACTTGGCGTAGGCCACAAGCCAGTGCTCGTTTTTGGCAAACCAGTCCTTGAAGGCTTTTGTGCGCAGCACCTTGGTGCCTTCTTTGTCGAAAGCGGCAGCAATGGCACGACGCTTGTTGATGTTCACTTGTTCGTAGTCGATAGGAGAAGCTCCTTCTGAATCCTCCCCCGTAGGGAGAACTTTTGTTCCGGGAGAGGGGTTAGGGGTGAGGCATCCCTGGGGGAGCTGCCTCAAATCCATATACATCGGATGCAGGGCGAAGGTGGAGATGCTGTTGTAAGGGTATGAATCCTGCCAAGTGCCACTGATGGTGGTATCGTTGATAGGGAGTATCTGTATGGCTTTCATACCCATCTTGTCGGCCCAGTCGATGAGGGTCTTAAGGTCGCCAAAGTCGCCAACACCCTGGCTGCCTTTCGTGCGGAGTGAGAACACGGGAACAGCAATGCCGGCAACACGCTGCACCTCGCGCCAAGTATCTTCTATCGGTGCGTTCTTAGAGGTTATGCAATGAGGCATACACATCATTTCCTGACGGATAATCTGCCCTTCTTTTACTACGCAATAGCGATATTGTGTACCTTCAGGTAACTTGATTTCTGTAGTCCAGGTGTGACCGTTTTCGGTGCACTGGAAGAAAATGAGGTCCTGGGAGTTGTCTGTTTTTATGGCGATACTCTCGCCCCAGTTGGTTCGGTAGTCTATTTGTATTTTCATTGTAATATGAGGATTTGTCGTGGTTGTAATGTCAGGGTGGTGTTTAATGTTATGTTTGTTTCTGAAATAATGTCGTAAGGTGACTTGCTGTTGGTCAGCGTGCAGAGAACTTCCTGATAAGGTGCAAGGTCGAGTGTTTGCTCGCGGTCAGTTCCGTTGAGCATGATGACAATGGCCTTTCCCTTATACTGACGGGCAAAGACGTATGTACCGTCAGAGATAGCGAAGTGTTTCATGGTTCCAAAGGCGATGATGTTGTTGCCTTTGCGCCAGTTGAGAAGCTTCTTTGTGAAATCGAAGTACTCGTTCTGCAGAGCTGTGCGACCTTCTTTAGTGAAACATTCTGCCGGAATAATTTTTCTCATTCCACCATCGCCCATACCTTTGTTTGCCACCATACCGAGTTCATCACCATAGTATAATTGTGGTATTCCGCGAAGGGTAAGCAGCAGGGTGAGTGCCTGCTTGTAGCGGGTTATGTTTCTGCCTTTTGCTTCATCCGACTGGAATCGGTTTGTGTCGTGATTGGCAAGGAAGGTGAGAAGATGATTGACGTCGGCATATACAAAATCCTGCGACAGATATTCATATAGACGGGCAAAGCCATGATCCCAAGAGTCGGTCTCCTCATCTACAACGCTGTTGAGCAACTCCATCAGAGGAAAGTCCATAACAGTAGGGAGATAGGTGTTCTTAGGATTGAGTTTGGAATCTTTCTGCCAATATGATACAGCAACGTTATTATGCATCCATGCTTCGCCGACAATATTTATACCAGGAAAGTCGGCTTCCATCTCCTGGCACCAACGTGCCATGAAATCGAAGTCATTATAAGGATATGTGTCCTGACGGATACCATCGAGTCCCGCATATTCCACCCACCATTTGCTGGCCTGTATGAGATAGTCGGCAAAATAACGGTTGCCTTGATTTACATCTGGCATTGCCTTCACGAACCATCCGTTGACGGTGAGGTCGTTATCGCGGTCGGAGACATGTGGGTCGCTGGCAGCACCAGTCTTGTAGGAGGTCTGTGTGAACTGGCTGTTGTAGTGGAACCAACTGTCGTCGGGACGGTCAGTGAACAGGAAGTTGTTGCTTCCGCAATGGTTGAAAACGATGTCCTGAATAACTTTTATTCCACGACGGTGGCACTCCTCCACCCAAAGACGATAGTCGTCGTTGGTGCCAAAACGTGGGTCGGTTTGATAATAGTCGGTTATGGCATAGCCATGATAGCTCTCACGGTCCATATCGCTGACAAAGAGCGGTGTTGGCCAGATGGCGGTGATGCCAAGTTCCTGGAGATAGTCGAGGTGGTCGGTCATGCCTTTAAGGTCACCTCCACGACGACCGAAATCTTCTTCGTTCCAGGTGTCTTCCTTCATGCCACTGAACATTTTCTTCTTCTGAAAATCGGTATATCCCTTAGCAAAACGGTCGGGCATAAGGAGATAGACAACATCGGAAGAATTCCAGGAGTGAGTCTCCTCTAAATCTATCCCTGTAGAGGAGACTTTATGTGAGTTGCGAGACTTCAGTTCGTAGGTAATTTCCTTTGGCCCCTTGAACCCTTGAGCCGAAGGAGTAGCGAGCGGAGAACCAGGCTTGCTTGAGTTATCCCGAGCCGCGACGGAGGAAGATCGTAGGTCAACTTTTGAACTCTTGATCTTAATTGAAAATTTCTGTGCCGGAGCATCTTTGGTGTTGAGATACACGATGAGGTAATTGGGATTACTGAAACTCTTTACCTCGGTAATAGTAATCCCTTGAGCACCTTTGAGCTCTACCTCTGAGCCTCCGATATTCTTTTCGTGGATAAGGATCTGCAACGAAGGATTCTTCATTCCGGCATACCAATGTAACGGATGAACCTCGGCCTTACAAACTATTGAAGAGAATAATGAACAGCATATCAAGGCCACGCTTGACAGGATATAAGTTAATTTCATAGATGTATATTAATGTATATGCAAAGGTAGCAAAAAACTTCAAGCTTATTGAGTGCAAGAAAAAGAAATATTTGAAGTTTTATGTTTTTTTAAGATTATTACTAAAAAAATCTCAAAAAATCTCAAAAAACTTGAAAAAAGAGAGTTTGTGAATAATGATAGCGGAAAGTTTTCCTACCTTTGTAGTCTAATTGTGAAAATGGAAATAACATAATAGAATAAAATGAAAAAGAATTTACTTAAAATCTCGTGTGTTGCTGCTTTTGCTGCAATGATGTTCTCTTGTGGTAATAATTCTGAGGAGCAGGCTGTTCCTGAGAAGTCAAATGCTCAGACTGCGCAATCAACTCTGAAGATTGCTTATGTGGAGTTGGACTCTGTTACTACGCAGTATAAGTTCTGTAAGGACTACACTACTGTTCTTCAGAAGAAGGAACAGAATATCCAGTCAACCTTGAATAATAAGGCTCAGTCGTTGCAGAGTGCTTATGCAAACTTCCAGCAGAAGCTTCAGAATAATGAGTACACCCGTGAGAGAGCCGAGCAGGTTCAGCGTGCTTTGCAGAAGCAGGAGGCTGATCTTCAGGCTTTGCAGCAGCGTTTGGCAGCCGACTTTGATCAGGAGTCAGCAAAGTTTATGAAGGCTTTCCAGGATAGTATTCAGAACTACCTTAAAAGATATAATGCCAAGAAGAAATACGATTTGATTCTTACCAAGGCCACCGTACTTGAAGGCAACGACAAGTTTGATATTACCGATGAGGTAGTTGCTGGTTTGAATAAGGCTTATAAGCCTGCAAAGGCAGAAAAGTAAGGTTAGGCGAAGACGTCTGGATATGGTCTGCATACCGAATCTATTCGAGCATTGACCATATTTGGTTGAATATATCCCTTAGGAGCTTTGGATTCTCAATGAGAGTCCGAAGCTCTTTTAGTTTTTCCTCGTTAGGCGAATTTTGTATCCAGAGTTTGATATAGCCATTTGCGGAATATTTCTCGTTAAGATGTTGCAGCATCCGTTCGAAATGTTCTTCTTTTGTTTTCTCAGGATAGTTGTCGATGCCAAAGAGGATTGTTCTTCTGATAACTGTTTCTGGATCAAGCTCTCTATCAGCTTCGGCAATAATCTTGCCGTAGATGCTGCGTGGTGAGCGTGATGCTGATGCCCGATGGTCTTCAACAGCTTCTTTCATGATGCGTATCTGTTCGGGTGAGAACCATTTCTTCAGTCGTACGTCGTTGGCGAGTATCTTGCCTCCTGTGATGTGGTGTATGGCTCTTGGACCGGAAAGTCCCAGGTCGTGATATGCTGCTATGGCATAGACCATGTCGATGTCGGCACCAACTTTCGCAGCCATGGTCAGCGAGTTGATGATTACACTCGTGACGTGGCTGAGTTGATGGGCTTTGTCGAATTCAGAATATCGTGGAAGGATGTTCTGTTCAACGAACTGCATAAGGTCAAGGCTTGGTGCTTGGATCATAAGTTGTTAGTTGAAGAAATTCCATGATACTCCGAATCGGAGGATGCTTCCGTTTGAAGGGTAGTGTGGTGAGAGGAAGTATTGCTTGCTTCCGCCTTTGTTCACGTGAGTGTACATGAGGAAGAATCGCGCATGTTTCAGGAAGAAGTCAGCATAAACGTTCACCCAAGGGTAGTTGCCAATCTTTGTTCGTGAGTCATCGCCCTGAACGGTGAACTGTCCTAATGTCGGACTATAGTCAGGAGCATAATAGCTGGTGAAATATCTAAGATCTGCACCCAGATGCACATCGAGGACTTTTGCCACCATGAATTTCAGATAGAGGTTGCTGTATATATTCAGGTCTGGCACAGGTATGATATCTTTGTCCGATGATGTCTGATAGGTTATGGTGTTGTCCCAACAGAGAGGCCCGAGTGTTAGTTGCTGAGACAGTTGTGCTGTGATGATGCTCAGGTTTTTGCTGCTCTGACGCACTTCTACGATATTACCTGTTCGGCGGTAGTTATTGTCGGCATCTATCTTATAGTTTTGCCACAGATAGATATAGTTGTTGATGTTGTCGATAGCAACACGCAGTTGTGTTCTTGTTCTTTTCAAGGAGAAGATACCTTCTATTTTTGTGCGGATTTCCTTATCGAGGTCGTTGTCCCACCAGAGGTGTTTGCTTTGGTAGTGACGGAAATAGAAGGTTGGCTTATTATGCTCTATAGAGGCTCTTGCAGCAAGCTGCACGGTGTCATTGAAGAGACGGAAATTGAGGTCGCCCTGTCCTTGCAGTCGGAACTGTCCGGCATCCTCGCCTGCAAGCCATGTTTCTGCCTTCAGATTATAATGAAGAAGTGTTCCTTGAGTCTTGGCTATCTGTGCACCGATGCTCAGTGAGTTTTCCTTGAACGACATGTCACGGTTGGTGGAGTCGGGGAGGGTGAAGTTTCTCAGTTCATGAGCGGCAAAGATTTTTAATCCTGCCTTTGCATATTTGTTGAATCCTTCCAGTAGGGAGATGGCAAAAGTATTGCGTATGTTGTAGTGTTTTGTCTGGTCGAAGATAGAGTCGCCAGAAAATCTTTCGTACTTGTCGTAGTAGGTGTTAAGATAATAGTCGGCAGGTGAACTATACGCTTCGTAGATTCTCTTGTAGTAGTTCCATTCCAAGGTGTGTATGAAACTTGTTACTGGCACGAACTCATCTTTTGTCCATGAAGTGTCGGGTGCTTCTACAATTGCTGTGAGAGTATCTTTTGCTATGCTGTCAGTTTTAGCTTCTGTTTTTAGCAGGTCAGCAAGATCTCCGGCAATCTTTGCATCATCCGGACGTCCGCCAAGAGTTTCCTCTACTTCTTCGTTCTTCTTTTTTGCATCAGCTTCTTTCTTCTTCCTTTCGTTCTCTTTTTGTGATTCAATGGCAAACTTCTTTGCTTTTATCTCTTCTTCGGTCATAGGGACTTTCTTCTTGAATCCCACTTTGTATCTATGTGTGAGGAAGATGTGATGATTATCGAATCTGTTCCATGAGTTTGACAGCACGGTTGGAATCTCATTAGCCTCGAACGATGAGAAACTCTCAGGATGGGTGATATAGTTGTCGTCAGTGATACCACCGTTTTCCGTGACTTTCTGATGGTTGGTGCTCATGAGCAGGTGCATATCATACTTGTCGCCGAGGTATGATGTGTGGAAGGTGTAGTTAAAGTGCGAATTGCTTTGATTCTGATAATAACCTCTGGCGTAGATATAGTCGAATTTGAATCCAAATCCCAATCGTTTGTTTGCGTTGACGGCAAAGAGCGCCTTGAAATGGTCTTCGCCATGAAGCTTATCTCCACACTCGTTGAAACTGAGATTGGTGACAGGCGAGAAGGTGTTGGTGAAATGGTATTTCTCTATTGGTGTGATGAAATAGTCGTATGGTTGTGAGAATATGAACTGGTCGTGATAGTTACGGTCAGTGAATATTCTTGCTATACGAGGTGATCCCTGATGACCGGTAGAGTTATATTCTCCCTGATTTCCCGAGGTGAAGATTGTGTTCATGTAGGTATGTGGCAATGTGTCAGGTGTGGACGGTGTGATATCGCCAAACTGACGATCTACAGTCCATACATGCATGCCTACCGGGAATTCTTCATCTTTCTGAGTAGTATCACGATTGCCAACTCTCTGGTTGTTTCTCTCAGAGTCAGTATTGAAAGAATCAAAACTGCTCATGTTCTGATTCATGCTGACCTGAGCATTAAGTTGCCCAGCAGATAGCAGGCAAAGTAAGAGTGATATGAAGGGAATGTATAATCTACGGATCATTTAGAATTGTTTTATTTCATCTTCTAGGTCGCATGAACCGGAATACGTACTCAATCATCTTGAACACCATAGCTCCAAGGACGATAAAAATACCTATCTGGTTATCCACGGCAAAATATACTATTATGCCAGCAACAGAGCCAAGCATAAATATGATGTTGAGTATTTGCCGAAGTTTGAAGCAGGACTCTTCACTCATTTCAGGACCTCCTCTAATTGTCTGAAGATGTAGTCTTTACGATCGATTGTCTTCTTGCGGAACTTGCCAAACATGCGGTTAAGCTTTGTTCTTGCTTTATTCATGCAGTTCTCGTCGGTGATGATTTCTTCGGCAGGCTCGTTAAACCCTCCAGGGCGGTTGGCTTCATATACGTATCTCAGTCTCATCATCTTGACGACGGCCTTGCCGTCAGAACATGTGGCAACGAGCTGGAAGTCGAAGTCTGTACGGTCGAGCGAGAGTGCAGCGTTTTTGAATACCAGGTATTCATAGAAGCGGGCAGCCACCACTCCTTCGTCAGCATTATCGTAGCTTAAACGACTCAGTTTGCCGCCACCTTCATACACAATCTGATTAGGTTCGTCGGTCCACTCCTGGAATGTTTTTCTGATGATATCCATGATTTGGGCTTTGCTTTTCCCGGGAGCTGATATTTCCTTCTCAAAGACGATGAGCCCGTTGACAACAGGAACAGAGCCGACACCGTATTTAGGGTCGAGTTCTGGTTTGGCTTTTTTCTGTTGCATCTCCTGCTGCTGTTCCTTTGTCATCTCCCATGTGTTCTGTGCTAAGCAGACGCTGGTGAATATCAGTGTCAATGCTAAAGTGATAATCTGTTTCATATTCTAAAGTTTATTTTACGTTTCTCTTATACGTTTCTTATGCTTCTTTTATACGTTTCTTATATTTCTCTTATCAGTTATCGAAGATCGATAATATCTGCCTTAGGATATTTCCTTTTATCAAATTGAAAAATACTATCGGCGAGTTTGGCTTTTTTGAAGTTCATTACCGTGATATTCGTCCAACTGTTGCCCTGACGCATCCTGATAAGTGATGGTATGAATGTCTTTTTGTTTATAACGATCACCATTTCTCCTATGCCATGCGACTGGTCTTCGCCAAGCAGGGTTACGGAATATGTTGTGGCATTCTGTGCCATTTCGTATTTGTAGCCTTTCTTGTACAGGTATATGAATGTGTATGGGTTTATAACCTGCTGCTGTGATGGTGATGGTGTGGTGATGTTTACTTCCTCGTTGGCTTTCAGGTAGGTCCACTGTGTCTTGCCATCATACCAAACTTCTCCGGCTGGTATCGTAGCATGGAATTTGTTTCCTTTTATATAGATGGTACCTGATGAGTTTCCTAATTTGGTGTTCTTTACGGTGAAATCAGCCGAAGCACCCGACTTGTTAGTAAGCACGGAGGCAGTCTTGTCGAGCACCTGTCGGGCTGTCATTGCTGCGTAGCTGTTTGCAGATAGCAGCACGAGGCATGTTATTGCTATGATGATTCTGTGTAGTTTCATACGGGTGAGGATTAACGATTTTGTATTCTTTCAATCAGCCGTGCAAGCGACTGCTCATCTTGTATATAGACCTCACGTGGCTTGCTGCCTTGAGCCGGTCCAACCACACCGGCTTTCTCCATCTGATCCATGAGTCGTCCGGCCCTGTTGTAACCAATGGAGAATTTTCGCTGAATGAGTGATGTGGACCCTTGCTGGTTGAGCACAATAAGTTGTGCAGCCTCTTCAAAGAGTGGGTCAAGAGTACCAAGGTCTGCAGCCCCTTGTCCGTCTTCATCAGAGTCGGTATCTGGTTCCGGAAGCTCGAACGGTCCGCCATAGCCTTGTTGCTTGGATATGTAGCTGCTTATGTTTTCAACCTCAGGAGTGTCAAGGAAAGCACATTGCACACGTACAGGTTCTGTTCCGCTTAGGAAGAGCATGTCGCCGCGTCCGATAAGCTGGTTGGCACCTGGTCGGTCGAGGATGATGCGTGAATCTACCATTGCGCTGACCTTGAACGCCATACGTCCCGGGAAGTTTGCTTTGATATTACCGGTGATGATGGTTGTTGTTGGTCGCTGGGTGGCTATCACCATGTGGATACCCACGGCACGGGCAAGCTGAGCAATACGTGTTATTGGCATCTCTATCTCCTTGCCTGCTGTGAGGATAAGGTCGCCAAACTCGTCGATTACCACCACGATGTATGGCATATAGCGATGACCTTGCAGTGGATTCAGCTGGCGTTCAAGGAATTTCTGGTTGTATTCCTTCACGTTTCTTGCACGTGCTGCTTTCAGCAGGTCGTAGCGTTCGTCCATCTCCTTGCAGAGAGAGTTAAGTGTGCGTACCACCTTGCTGACATCTGTTATGATAGGTTCGTCAGTGTTGTCGGGCACAGCGGCGAGGAAATGTCTGTCGAGAGATGAGTAGATGCTGAATTCCACTTTCTTAGGATCCACGAGCACGAGTTTCAGTTCTGCAGGATGCTTCTTGTAGAGCAATGATGATATGATGGCGTTGAGACCTACTGATTTTCCCTGACCGGTAGCTCCGGCAACAAGAAGGTGAGGTATCTTTGCCAGGTCAACCATGAACACCTCGTTGGTAATGGTCTTTCCAAGGGCGATAGGTAGCTCCATTGTTGTCTCCTGGAATTTTCTTGAGTTGAGTATGCTCTCCATGGAGACGATACGCGGCTTGGCGTTTGGCACTTCTATACCTATTGTGCCTTTCCCTGGTATTGGTGCGATGATACGGATACCCTTGGCAGCCAGCGACAGGGCAATATCGTCTTCCAGATTCTTAATCTTGGAGATGCGTATGCCAGGTGCAGGTGTTATCTCGTAGAGGGTGATGGTAGGACCGATGGTTGCCTTGATGCTGCTTATCTCAACGCCGAACTGGCGCAGAACTTCTATGATGCGGTTTTTGTTGCGTTCCTGCTCTTCCTGGTCAACGTAGCTCTGTCCGTCGTTGTCGTATTTCTTCAGAAGGTCGAGAACCGGGTAGTGATAGTTTTCCAGATCTTTCTTTGGGTCGTAGGCCTGCATCTTCTTTCCGCCTACTTCAACAAGTGTTGATGAACTGGCTTCCTCTTCGTGGCCTACCTGAATATCCATGTTCACTTCCGTTTCTGATTCGTCGGCATTCCCAGACTCAACGCTTTTGAATACACCTGACAGTATCTTTTCCTCTTCTGGTGTGAAACCGGAATGTTTCTCTTCGTCGGCAGGAACGTTGATGTCAAAGTCTATTGTGTTGGTTTGAGGGTTGTCGAATGTTGTAGGGTCTTCGGCATGCTCCTCGCTGTCGTTATAATCGTCTTCTGAGGTATCTACAACGTCGAAAGCAACTTTCTTGTTGCGGTATTTCACAGGGTTGAGCAGTTTGCGGATCACGTCGATAGTTTCGTAGCTCACGAATGTCATTATCCCAAGCGCGATGACAGTCAGCAGGGCGATAAGTCCGGGTGAACCTACGTAGTTTTCGAGATACGTCATTATGTTGTAGCCGTGTTCTCCGCCGGGGTTGTAGTGTACGTTTTCGAACAGCGGTGATAGGAACTTTGCAAAGGCTACCGAGCACCATATCATGGCCAGCGCCATGCCGAAGAGCCACTTCATGAGGTTGAGCATATATACTTTCATCATTCTCAGCGACAGCATGAGGATAAAGACTGGAATCAGGAAGGCGCTGATACCAAAGCATTTGCGGATGAAGAAGTCTGACAGGTATGCTCCCCACGAGCCACAGATGTTCTGGAACTGTCTGTTCGTGTTTTCAATGTCTCCGTCGTGAAGGTTGTCTATGATGCTCTGATCGGCTGCTCCTGTTACGAAGTAGGAGATCATAGAGATTATGAAGAACAGCGAGACGCATAGCAGCACGAGTCCGATGATGAAATTCAATTTTTCGCTCTGGAAGATATTTTGATAGCCAAGAACTTCTGAAAGACTGAATGTCGAAGACGACTTTGACTTAGACTGTCTCTTTGATGATTTTCTTTGTTGTGCCATGTGATTATTTCGATATATATTTCTTTAACTACAATGTTTCTGCAAAGGTAGGAAAAGTTTTTGAGTTTTTTTCTCAAGCACTTTCCCAGTTTAAGTATTTTATGTTTTTTTAAGAAATAAAGTTGAAAACTTTAAAAAAATAAAGGCTCACCTGCATAATCGTGTGTCAA
>R18__coassemble_2537_pt1 | contig 10984 bp, 9 predicted proteins | sample R18__metabat2_low_PE_027 | metagenome-assembled genome bin R18 | reverse complement strand
CACAGACTGAAAAGGACTGAAAAGGACTTGCGGCAGAGTATTTATCTCACACAGACCTAACAGACTTTACAGACTTTCGTGGCGGAGAAAGTTCACACAGAGGACACAGGGTCAATAGACTTTTTATCTCACACAGAGGACACAGAGCACACAGAGATTTTTTTCACACAGATTTCATTGCAAGATTAAGTCATACCCTTTGTATAGTGCAAAAGTAGAGCAAAAAGTTTAATCCCGTCACAGAAAAATGTTCGTTTCAACACATAATTTTCACCCCGATCACAACCTCACGACACCCACCTTCAGTGGGACTTTGGTGGGACTTAAGTGGGACTTAAGTGGGACTTATAGCGAAAAAATAAGGAAAAAGGAGTTAAATAGAAAATAATTGTCAGGTAATAGTTATTAGCCAAAAAAACTTAAAAAATTGGTGGTTTGACCATTAGTTTCCGTTTTCGTTGTTCGTTATTCGTGGAAAGTTTCTTACCTTTGCATCAAAATGGATTTTGATGCGACGCTGGGATGCTGTTCGGCATAGAAAAAGCATTTACTCTGCACTCACCTTTTCACCAGCGTTGCACAGGAAACGCTACTGTCAGGTTATGTTTGTCAATGTTATTCTGCCTCTGCCTCTGAACACCATGTTCACCTATTCCCTGCCCGAGGAGGTTGGGGAGGTGGTGCCAGGCATGCGTGTGCTGGTGCCATTCGGCAGAAAGCGGTGTATAGGCATTGTCCACTCCCTGACCGACCGTCAGCCGCAGATGGCGGCCAGGATAAAGTCGGTTGTGGATGTTCTCGACGCCACAGCCCTCGTCACCGATAAGCAGCTGCAGCTCTGGGAATGGATAGCCGACTACTACATATCCCCTGTTGGCGATGTGATGAAGGCGGCCTTGCCCGGCGACCTGAAATCCGAGGATGGCTACAGGCCTAAGGTCGAGGTGTGTGTTGGTCTGCCGGAGAGGCTCTGCCAGCCACGGGCCCTGCATATCATCATCGACTCGCTCACCCGGGCACCGCAACAGCTCAAGACCTTCACCAAGTTTCTGGAGCTCACAGGCCTTGACATTATGACGAGCGAGGATACGACAGCTTTAAAAGCACGCAGCATCACACGCGACGAGCTGATGAATGCTGCCGCACAGGGGTCGGCACCAATCCGGGCACTGGTGCAGAAAGGTTTTCTATATACCTACGAACGCGAGGTGGGCAGACTGAACCACTCCGGTGAGCCACACCCTGAGAGGATAAGCATGCTGAACACACATCAGCAAAAGGCGCTGGAGGAGATACGAGGAACCTTTGCGCGGCAGAACGTGACGCTGCTCCACGGTGTTACCTCAAGCGGAAAGACCGAGGTGTATATCCACCTTATCCAGGAGCAGATAGAGAAAGGTCGTCAGGTGCTGTTCCTGCTTCCCGAGATAGCCCTCACGGTGCAGATCATGCAGCGACTGCAGCGCATCTTCGGCAACCGGCTGGGCATATACCATTCCAAATACTCCGAGGCAGAGAGAGCCGAGATATGGCAGAAGCAGCTGTCGGCGACACCTTACGACATCATCCTCGGAGCACGCTCGGCAGTGTTCCTCCCGATGACCAGGCTAGGGCTGGTTATCGTTGACGAAGAGCACGAGACATCCTTCAAGCAGCAAGACCCGTCGCCGCGATACAACGGCCGCGATGTGGCCATCGTGCTGGCACAGATGCACGGCGCAAAGGTGCTGCTGGGTTCTGCCACACCATGCTCGGAGTCGCTGTTCAATGCCCAAAGGGGCAAATACGGCTACGTGACGCTGAAACACCGCTACCAGGATATCCGGTTGCCGAGGGTGGAGGTGGTGGATGTTGCCGACCTGCAACGCCGCAAGATAATGCGTACATCATTCTCCCCCCGACTCATAGAAAGCATCACTCAGGCACTCGAAAACGAGCGGCAGGTGATACTGTTCCAGAACCGCAGAGGCTTTGCACCTATCGTGGAGTGTAAGGACTGCGGATGGGTGCCACGGTGCAGCAGCTGCGACGTCAGCCTCACCTACCATAAGGCAACAAATGCTCTGAGTTGCCATTATTGCGGACAGACATACACCATGCCTTCACAATGCCCCAACTGCGGCAGTCGCAGCATAATAAGCAAGGGCATAGGCACCGAGAAGATTGAGGATATGATAAGCGAGATGTTCCCTCAAGCCCGTGTGGCAAGGATGGACCTCGACACCACCCACACCCGAAGCGCTTACGAGAGGATAATAGCCGACTTCTCTGCCCACCGTACCGACATCCTTATCGGCACGCAGATGGTGAGCAAGGGTCTGGACTTTGCCAATGTGGCTGTTGTGGGGATCATCAATGCCGATGCCATGCTCAACTATCCCGACTTCAGAGCCTACGAGCATGCCTTCATGATGATGACTCAGGTGAGCGGTAGGGCAGGGAGAAAAGGCTCGCAGGGATTGGTTGTGCTGCAGACAAAGAAACCAGAGCTGCCGCTGATAAAGCAGATCGTTGACAATGATGGCGAGGCGTTCATGATGTCGAACCTTGAAGAGCGCCGCCTGTTCCACTATCCACCATACTACCGCCTGATATACGTCTATCTGCGTCATAAGTCGGATACTATGGTTGAGCAGGCATCGCAGCAGATGAGCATGCTGCTGCGCCGGATACTCTCAAACCGCATACTGGGACCCGACCGGCCCGCTGTGGCAAAGGTGAAAGCCATGAACATCAGGAAGATAATGATAAAGCTTGAAGCAGGCATATCGCTCTCCGAGGTAAGGAAACACCTCGTCAGGATTCAGGATGAGATGATGAGCCAGAAAGCCTACTCCTCGCTGCAGATATACTTTGATGTTGATCCGCTGTAAGTCATAACTGGCCATAAGAACACAAAAAGGGAAATGCAAAGCTACCTTTTGTGTTGATTTTTGATTGTAAACGGAAATTTTGTGTTTATTTTTTGTTTTATATTGAAGAAATTTTATAATTTTGCACCCGTAAAGGAAGAATAACTAAAATATAGGCCAACCATGTGTACGATAAATATGACGTTCGATGTTCCTGATTCAAAATACATCGACATTGATGCCCTGAAAAGTCAAATAAATGATTTCTTTCATGTTATAATCTCTCGCCCGAGTGTGTTGAAGAAAGATATCAATCATAATTGGACTGAGGAATTTCGAGGCAAATGGCAAGATGACTCCATAACAGCAGAGGATTTTGTCAATGAGATAAGAATGGGGAGAACATGCCGTAATGTTGTAGAGTTATGAAAAAATACTTACTTGATACATGCATCGTAGCATTTCTCTTCCGAGACAAGTATGATGTTGCAAAGCGACTAGATGAAGTTGGATTGGAAAATTGTTACATCAGTGAAATCACGATAGCCGAATTGCAAGCTGGTGTGGAGAAATCAAGTAATAAGGAATTCAATCAGAAGATGCTTGATAAGTTTATCACCATGGTGAAAGTCATTCCTTTTTCGTCAGTCATTAAGCGCTATGCAAAGGAGAAAGTAGCGACAAATAATCAAGGTACACCAGTGGCTGACTTCGATTTGCTTATAGGTTGCTCCGCATTGGAAAATAATCTTGTCATGGTAACAGATAATGTAAAGCACTTCCAACCAATACCAGGTATTATAATAGAAAACTGGATATCAAGATAATCCTATCTGTAAGAACAGAGGTCAGCTGTTTGTGGTGGTCTTTGTTTCCGGATATCGTATTCTGGTGTGATAGACCGACTTGAGCCTTTCTGTGAGTACGGTCTTTGTTATGGCGATGTCGTGGAATGTTATAGGGCAGTCGCGGAAGAAACCTTCTTCGAGCTGGGTGTCGATAAGTCGGTCCACAAGTGCGCTGATGCTTTTCTCAGTATATTCCGTCAGTGACCGGCTGGCAGCCTCTACGGTATCCACCATCATGAGTATGGCCTGTTCGCGTGTGAACGGGTTCGTTCCAGGGTAGGTGAACACAAGTGTGTCGATATCATCGTCAGGATGCTCGTTGAGATACTTGTTGTAGAAGAACTTGCACTTCCCTTGTCCGTGATGAGTCTTGATAAAGTCGCGAATCACCTTAGGCAGGTTGTTCTTCTCGGCTATCTTCACACCGTCGGTGACATGACTGATTATTATCTGTGCGCTGTCGATGGCGCTGAGGTTGTCGTGAGGGTTGATGCCCGATTGATTCTCGGTGAAGAAAGCCGGGTTCATCATCTTGCCTATGTCGTGATAGAGAGCACCTGTTCTTACCATCTGACTCTTTGCTCCAATCTTATTTGCCACCTCGGCAGCAAGATTGCCCACCTGAATGGAATGCTGGAAAGTGCCTGGCGCCACCTCGCTGAGCTTGCGCAGAAGGGTGTTGTTGGTGTTGGAAAGTTCTACAAGGGTGACATTCGATGTGAAACCAAACAGTTTCTCTATACCCCAAAGCAGAGGGTAGGCAAACAGCATCAGCACACCATTCTCAATGAAATGGAAATACATGCTGCGGTCGAATTTCGTTATATCGCCAAACTCTATAAGGTCCATGGCGAGATTTATCATGGCACTGCCAAGGGTGACCAGCACAGCAACCTTTATCAGTTGGGAACGACTGGAAAGGTCCTGCAGGGAAACAATGGCTATGATGCCTGCTACGGTCTGGATAACAATAAACTCGAACGAGCTATGGAGAGGTATGGCACACAACAGCACCATGATGATGTGCGAGATGAAGGCTGTGCGTGAGTCGAGGAATATCCGGATGAAGATAGGCACTATGGCAAACGGGATGACATAGACATTGAAGAAATGGTGGCTCACCATCTGATAGCACAAAACGGTGATGACAACAATCAGGGAAAAGACCAAAAGCAGGTTTTTTATCATTTCAAGATGTTCTTTCTTGAAGAACCACAGATAGACGAACAGCATAAGCAGCAATATGCTGATGAAGAGTATCTGTCCGGAGAGTATGCCCTCATTGTGGAAAGATGATTCGTTGCGTTTGTTCGACTCCTTCTCGTACGACATGAGGATGTCGTATTTTGTTCTGTCAACAATGTCGCCCTTATCGATGATTTTCTGTCCACGAAGCACACCACCACCCTCTATGGCTATCTCGGAGAGCTTATCCTTCTTCACACTCTCATTCTTCAGAGAGTCGTAACAGAGGTTGGCTATCAGGTAATTGCTGATGTTGAGTTTTCTCAGGACAACCTTTATATCATCGTTATTTGCCAGCAGTTTCTTATAGGCGGTGAAAGGGGAATAGATGCTGTCAAGGGGTGAAAGATTGGCTTTGTTGTTGGCCTCAATGCGTATCTGTCCGGACCCTTCACGCAGGGTGTTGTAATCCTCATCGTCGATGATGCCGGTATCATAGAGGGCTTTGACCTGTGGCAGTATCCTTGATTTGCTCGACGAATATCCGGAATCGGTCAGAAGGCTTTCTATCTGCGATAGTTGCTGCTGCTCAACATCGTCATTAATGGTGTAGTAAGGCACAAAGTTGCGCATTATACTGTCGAACTCTGTCTCGATGGCCTCTTCTGCTTTCTGGATAGGGAAGTCGAAATCGGCAAACAAGGCATTCAGACGCCATGGCTTGTTGAGCTCATAATATATGTTTAGACTGCTCTCACGCGGTATGAAAACGGCAAGGATAGCAATCGATAGTATGAGAATAATTATTTTTGCTGCAATACTGCGATCTAATGTTGACTTGGTAAGCATACTTTATCTTTTAAGTTCTTGTCTGCAAAAGTAATGAAAAAGTTTGTTCGTGAGCATGTGGAAGTGAGAGTTTTTTGTTTTTTTAATAAAAAAACTTAAAAAAATGGAGTTTTCGTCGTTCGTTTTCGTCATTCCTGCGAAGTTTACTACCTTTGCAATCAAATTAAAAAAACTGATATGAACGAAAGAAAAGTAAGAGTGCGTTTTGCACCGAGTCCAACCGGACCACTTCATATAGGCGGTGTGCGCACTGCCCTTTACAACTATCTCTTTGCACGTAAGAATGGCGGGTCGCTGGTGTTCCGTATTGAAGACACTGACTCCACACGCTTTGTTCCGGGAGCAGAAGACTATATCATTGAGAGTTTCAATTGGTTGGGGATAAAGTTCGACGAGGGTGTGAGCTTTGGTGGCGAATATGGTCCTTACCGTCAGAGTGAACGTCGCGAGATATACAGGAAATACGTGGATCAGCTTCTCAACGCCGGTAAAGCCTATATAGCTTTCGACACTCCTGAAGAGCTCAATGCCAAGCGCGAGGAGATAGAGAATTTCCAGTATGATGCCTCAACACGAAGCATGATGCGCAACTCGCTCACCATGTCGGTAGAAGAGGTGGAGAGGCTTATTGCTGACGGTAATCAGTATGTTGTGCGTTTCAAGATAGAGCCTGGTCGTGATGTGCATGTCAAGGATATCATCCGTGGCGATGTAAACATCAACTCATCAGTGCTCGACGACAAGGTGCTCTTCAAGAGTGCCGACCAGTTGCCTACCTATCACCTGGCAAATATCGTGGACGACCATCTGATGGAGATCACCCATGTTATCCGTGGCGAGGAGTGGCTGCCAAGTGCGCCACTTCATGTGCTTCTCTACGAAGCTTTTGGCTGGGCCGACACCATGCCTCAGTTTGCCCACCTGCCACTTCTGCTAAAACCTGTTGGCAATGGTAAACTGTCGAAGCGTGATGGCGACAAGCTGGGATTCCCTGTGTTCCCTCTGGAATGGCACGACCCTTCATCCGGACAAGTGTCTTCCGGCTATCGTGAAAAGGGCTATCTGCCTCAGGCTGTTGTCAATTTCCTTGCTCTGCTGGGATGGAACCCAGGCACGGAGCAGGAGATATTCTCGCTGGAAGAGTTGGTTGAGGCTTTCGACCTGTCGAGATGCTCAAAGGCAGGAGCCAAGTTCGACTATCTGAAAGGCATCTGGTTCAATCAGCAGTATTTGCTCAGCACCCCTGCCATTGACTGGACACCGGAATTTGACCGTATCCTGAAAGAGAACGGTATAGAATCGACACCGGAACGTGAGGCACAGGTGGTGGAGATGATGAAACAGAAGGTGATAGAATATACCGACAATGATGGCAACAAGAAGAAACGCAATGTAAGTTTTATCTCCGACCTTTGGCCATTGTGCCGTTTCTTCTTCGTGGCACCGGAAGTCTATGATACTGAGGATAAGTTTGTGCGCAAGAACTGGAAAGAAGATACTGCGGCAATGATGCAGCAACTGGTGGAGATACTCAGCGCGATAGAGGACTTCAGTGTTGACAATATGAAGGCTGCCGTTGACCCTTGGGCAGAAGCCAGCGGTATGCGGCCGTGGAATGCTTGGCGTGTGGCACTGGTGGGCACAGGCCAGGGACCGGATATGTATGAACTCTCAGCCTTCCTCGGAAAGGAAGAAACTCTTGCCAGAATAAATAATGCAATAAAGAGCCTGAAATAACGTTATGTATATAGCATATAACATAGTTATATATTTCTATTACTACGCTGTTGCGATAGCTCAACTATTCAGCAAGAAGGTCAGGAAGATGTGGAAGGGTGACTTTGCTGCCATTCCATATCTTAAGAAACATGTCAGGCCAGAAGACAGATATATATGGTTTCATGCTGCTTCGTTAGGAGAATTTGAGCAGGGTCGTCCGCTGATGGAAAAGATGAGGGAGATATACCCGGAGTATAAGATACTACTCACCTTCTTCTCCCCTTCAGGCTATGAGGTCAGGAAAGACTATCATGGAGCAGACCTTATCTGCTACCTCCCTATCGACACACCGCGTAATGCTTTCCGTTTCCTAAACACCATCCATCCTGTGATGGCTTTCTTCATCAAGTATGAGTTCTGGTACAACTACCTCCACATACTGAAACATCGCAATATCCCTGTTTATAGTGTGAGCAGCATATTCCGCGACGGGCAGATATTCTTCCGCTGGTATGGCAGGGATTATGCCAAGGTGCTGAAATGTTTCACACATCTGTATGTGCAGAACGAGAAAAGTCGTCAGTTGCTCTCTGGCATAGGGATAACAAATGTCACCATTGTTGGCGACACCCGTTTCGACCGTGTTCTGCAGATAAAGCAACAGGCAAAGGTGCTACCTATAGTGGAGAACTTTGTTGGTAATCATGAGAGACCGGTATTGGTTGTCGGTTCCAGCTGGCCTGGAGACGAGGAGGTTATCTTCCCTTGTCAGTGTAAGCTTATCATAGCTCCTCATAATGTCAGTCAGGAGCGGATAAACCATATCATCGAGAAATGTGGAGATAAGAAGATTGTCCGCTATTCTCAGGCCGACGATAAGAAACAGGAGCAGATTGCAGCTGCCGATGTGCTCATCATCGATGGATATGGGCTCCTTTCGTCTATTTATCGCTATGGCGACATAACGATGGTGGGAGGCGGTTTCGACCCTACAGGCGTTCATAATGTGCTCGAGGCTGCCGTTTGGGAGAAACCGGTGATATATGGTCCTGACTACAAGGAATACCGCGAGGCAATAGCATTGAGAGACTCTGGCGGTGGACTGCCTGTTCAGGACAGGAAAGAATACGCGGCACAACTCAACCACCTGCTTACAGATGCTGACTATCTGGTTCAGACAGCAAAGAAAGCTGGGCATTATGTCAGTTCACAGCAGGGAGCAACAGATATGATTTTAAAACATACAACACTATGAAGAAGATACTGCTTTATCTTGCGGTGATGATGCCGCTTATGGTTTTCAATGGATGCAAATCCGATGATGAGACGGGATTCGATATATCCGGTCTGTATGGTATCACGTGGAGAGTTGATCTTGGTGAGACAAACAGTTGGGGCGACTATTATTACAGTGAGTTCACTTTCAATCACGGGAAAAGCACTCGTTATGGAACAGGTCGTGAATTCCGTTACAACGCTGATAATCTTCGTGAACGGGGAGAGACAGCTTCCTTTGACTGGGAAGTTCGTACCAATGATCTGTATCTGGATTATGAGAATGATTTTACGTTGATATTCACCAACCTCTATATTTCACCTAATAAAGATTACTTTACAGCTAATGTGCGCTGGAATGATGGTTCGCGTCAGCGTGTAAAGTTCTATTATGTAGGTGGTTCTGCTAAGGAAGATATTGATATCGACGATATAAAGTAAAATATTTAATTAACAATCACCACTATGGCCGACAGTGTAGTTATTATTCCCACCTACAACGAGAAGGAGAATATAGAGAAGATTATCCGTGCCGTGTTTGGCTTGGAAAAGCAGTTCGACATACTCGTTATCGACGATGGCAGTCCGGATGGTACAGCCACGATAGTGAAGCGTCTTATCGACACTGAGTACAGCGACCGTCTGTTCATTGTTGAACGCAGTGGGAAGTTGGGACTTGGCACAGCCTATATCGCTGGTTTCAAATGGGCTCTGGAGAGGAATTACGAATATATCTTCGAGATGGATGCCGACTTCAGTCACGATCCTAACGACCTGCCACGACTCTACGAAGCCTGCACCACCACTGGCGATGTCAGCATCGGTTCACGGTATATCACTGGTGTTAACGTGGTGAACTGGCCAATGGGAAGAGTGCTGATGAGCTATTTCGCATCGAAATATGTAAGGTTTGTGCTAGGTGTGAACATACACGATACAACGGCAGGATTTGTGTGCTACCATCGCAAGGTTCTCGAGGCCATCAACCTGGATAAGATACGCTTCAAGGGCTATGCTTTCCAGATAGAGATGAAATACACAGCCTTCCGCAAAGGATTCAGGATTACGGAGGTGCCGGTAATCTTTGTCAACCGTCGTGAGGGTACTTCAAAGATGAGTGGTGGTATCTTCTCCGAGGCCCTCTTTGGCGTTATCCGCCTGAGGTTGGGAAGGGTAAAGTGAAGATTTAATGGGGCTAATGGGACTAATGAGCCTAATGGGGCTAATGAGCCTAATGGGACTAATGTGGCTAATGGGACTAATTAGCCTAATGGGACTAATAAGCCTAATGGGACTAATAAGCCTAATGGGACTAATGAGTTTAAGAGATGAAAAAGATTATTATATTAGCAGTTCTTGTTATTGCAGCATTGGTTGCAGGGTATTTGTGCGGGTATATAGGCGACAGTGCCACATATCTGAAAGTCGAACCTGATTCATTGGTCTTTGGTAAGGCTGGCGGTGAGCAGAAAGTTCTTGTAAGCACAGATGCTCGTAGGTGGACGATAAAGTGGTGTCCGGAGTGGACTAAGGCAGAGAAGAAGGGTGATACCCTTATCTTCAATTGCCAATATACCGAAACAAAGACCACCAACTACGACACTCTCTATCTTCAGGCTGCCGACAAACAGTTGGCTATTCCTGTTAAGCAATATGGTAAGGCAACGTTCATCACTTTCTCACCCGATACACTAGTGTTCCCACAAAGTGGTGGCACTATGAAGGCCATCATGCATACCGATGGTGGAAAGATAAGGGGGCTCAATGAAAGTAACCTTGACGTGAAGATCAATGGTGAGGAGGTTACCGTTACTGCCGCAGCCAACGACAACCGCTATGCCCGTGACAGTTATATCATAATCCGCAGCGACCAGCTTGAAGGTCGCCTATACTACCACCAGGAAGGAACGGGCAAGAGCAATGTCGTTATCAAGAAGGTTACACCTTGTCCGGAATGTGGTGGACTGGGAAAACTGCTCACATCCGTCAATATGGGCACGGGCGAAAAGACCTATGCCAAATGTACTGCCTGCAATGGCACAGGCAAAGCCCCTCGTCAGTAGGCAAATCTTATTTCAGTATCATTGAGGCGATGGCTGTTATGTCGGCCACGTCGATAATTCCGTCCTTGTTGGCATCGGCAGTTATTGTGTTGACGGATTGAGAATCATCGTCATCGGAAGGGTCTGCATTAAGGATATAGTCGGCCACCGATGTTATATCAGCCACGTCAATACTATCATCCATATTTGCATC
>R18__coassemble_2511_pt1 | contig 11163 bp, 3 predicted proteins | sample R18__metabat2_low_PE_027 | metagenome-assembled genome bin R18 | reverse complement strand
GCTGCTGCAGCTGTTGCAGTAGCTGCTCCTGCAGCTGGTGGTGCAGCAGAAGCTGCTGAAGAGAAGACATCTTTCGATGTTGTTCTTGCTGAAGTAGGTGCTGCTAAGCTTCAGGTTGTAAAGGCCGTTAAGGAAGCTTGTGGTCTTGGTCTGAAGGAAGCTAAGGACCTCGTTGACGGTGCTCCTTCAACACTGAAGGAAGGCATGTCTAAGGACGAAGCTGAGAACCTGAAGAAGGTTATCGAAGAAGCTGGTGCCAAGGTAGAACTGAAGTAATTCAGATTACAATAATAGTAATTAAACGGTTAAGGATCCCTCAGTCAGGGATTCTTAACCTTTTTGTGTCTAAAATAAACAATAACAAACAATGTCAAAAATCATTGATAACAGAGTAAACTTTGCTACGGTACAGAATCAGATGCCTTTTCCTGATTTTCTGGATGTGCAGTTAAAATCTTTTCAGGATTTCCTGCAGTTGGATACTCCGCCTGAGAAACGCAAGAATGACGGTTTGTATAAGGTTTTTTCAGAAAACTTTCCTATCACCGATACGCGTAATAATTTCGTTCTTGAGTTTCTGGATTACTATATCGACCCGCCTCGTTATTCCATTGAAGAATGTCTGGAGCGTGGTCTGACATATAGTGTGCCTTTGAAGGCTAAGCTCAAGCTATATTGCACTGATCCTGAACATGAGGATTTCGGCACTGTTATCCAAGATGTCTTCCTCGGTCCTATTCCTTATATGACCGACAATGGAACATTCGTTATCAATGGAGCTGAGCGTGTTGTTGTTTCGCAGTTGCACCGTTCTCCAGGTGTCTTCTTCGGTCAGAATGTGCATGCTAATGGTGCTATGCTCTACTCTGCAAGAATCATTCCTTTCAAGGGTTCTTGGATAGAGTTTGCCACTGACATCAATAATGTCATGTATGCTTATATCGATCGTAAGAAGAAGCTTCCGGTAACAACGTTGCTTCGTGCCATAGGTTTCGACACCGATAAGGACATACTTCAGATTTTTGATCTTGCTGAAGAGATTAAGGTAAACAAGACCACTCTGAAGAAGAACATCGGTAAGAAGACCGCTGGTCAGATCTTGAAGACTTGGACAGAGGATTTTGCTGATGAGGACACTGGTGAAGTTGTTTCCATAGAGCGTAACGAGGTTATCTTCGAGCGTGAGACAGAGATTACAGAGGATAACATCGATAAGATTATTGAAAGCGGTGTTCAGACTATCCTCATTCATCACGATGATGCTGTTGCAAATGAATATTCTATCATTTTCAACACAATGCAGAAGGACCCAAGTAAGTCGTCTAAGGATGCTGTGGACTATATCTACCGTGTCTTGAGAAACACCGACCCTGCTGATGAGGCAAGTGCCCGTGAGGTTATCCAGAACCTGTTCTTCTCTGACAAGCGCTATGATTTGGGAGATGTAGGTCGTTATCGTATAAACAAGAAGTTGAAGCTCGACACTCCTTCTGATGTACGAGTGCTTACAAAGGAGGATATCGTTGAGATTATCAAATACCTTATCCAGCTTGTCAACTCCAAGTCAACCGTTGATGATATCGACCACCTCAGCAACCGTCGCGTAAGAACAGTTGGTGAGCAGTTGGCAAATCAGTTTGCTATCGGTCTGGCTCGTATGAACAGAACCATCCGTGAGCGCATGAATGTCCGCGACAATGAAGTGTTCACTCCTACCGAGCTCATCAATGCCAAGACCATCTCAAGTGTGATAAACTCTTTCTTCGGCACAAACCCATTGTCACAGTTTATGGATCAGACCAATCCATTGGCAGAGGTAACCCATAAGCGTCGTCTCTCGGCCCTTGGTCCTGGCGGTTTGTCAAGAGAGCGTGCAGGATTCGAGGTGCGCGACGTACACTATACTCACTATGGTCGTCTGTGTCCTATTGAAAGTCCTGAAGGTCCTAACATCGGACTTATCTCTTCTCTTTGCGTATATGCCAAGATCAACGACCTTGGTTTTATCGAGACACCATATAGAAAGGTAGAAAAGGCAACGGTTGATCTCGATAATGACCATATAGAATACCTTACTGCAGAGCAGGAAGAGAACAAGATAATAGGTCAGGGTAATGCTCCGCTGAAGTCGAATGGTAAATTCATCCGTACTTATGTAAAGTGCCGTCAGGATGCCGACTATCCTGTTGTGGCTCCTGATAGGGTAGAGTATATGGATGTTGCTCCTCAGCAGATTGCATCAATAGCAGCAGCCCTTATCCCATTCCTTGAGCACGATGATGCTCACCGTGCACTGATGGGTTCCAACATGATGCGCCAGGCTGTGCCTCTGCTTCATAACGAGAGTCCTATCGTTGGTACAGGTATTGAAAAGCAGGTTTGTGAAGATTCACGAACAATGGTTACAGCAGAGGCTGATGGTGTTGTTGACTATGTTGATGCAACAACTATCCGTATTCTCTACGATCGCACAGAGGAAGAAGACTTTGTAAGTTTCGAGCCTGCTCTTAAGGAATACAGAATACAGAAGTTCCGTCGTACAAACCAGAATATGACCATCGACCTTCGTCCGCTTTGCAAGAAGGGCCAGAGGGTTAAGAAGGGTGATATCCTGACAGATGGTTATGCAACAGAGAATGGTGAGCTGGCACTTGGCCGCAACCTCCTTGTTGCCTACATGCCATGGAAGGGATACAACTATGAGGATGCCATCGTTGTGAACGAGAGAATTGTTCGTGAAGACATTCTTACATCTGTTCATGTTGATGAATACTCTCTTGATGTCCGCGACACTAAGCGCGGTATGGAAGAGTTCACTTCTGACATACCTAATGTCAGCGAGGATGCAACAAAGGATCTCGACGAGAACGGTATAATCCGCGTAGGTGCCAATGTTGTTCCTGGTGATATCCTGATAGGAAAGATCTCTCCAAAGGGTGAAAGTGATCCTTCACCAGAAGAGAAGCTCCTCCGTGCTATCTTCGGCGATAAGGCTGGCGACGTGAAAGACTCTTCACTCAAGGCCAACCCTTCACTGACAGGTACTATCATCGACAAGAAACTCTTCTCCAAGGCTATCAAGACCAAGGCTTCGAAACTTGCTGACAAGGAGACTCTGAAGAAGATTGATGAGGAATACGAGGCTAAGGTAGAAGACTTGAAGTCTATACTTATCGACAAGCTTCTTACTCTCACAGAGGGTAAGACTTCAATGGGTATCAAGGACTATGCCGGAGCCGAAATCATCACAAAGGGCAGTCAGTTCACAGCTGCTGCTTTGAACAACCTTGAATATACCGATATTCAGGTAAGTGGCTGGACAGAAGATGAACATATCAACGGTCTTATCTCTGCTCTTATCACTAACTTCCTCAAGAAATATAAACTTCTTGATGCTGAGGTAAAGCGTAAGAAATATGCCATAACGATAGGTGATGAACTTCCTTCCGGAGTTATCCAGATGGCTAAGGTATATGTGGCAAAGAAACGTAAGATCAGTGTCGGCGACAAGCTTGCAGGTCGTCATGGTAACAAGGGTATCGTGTCCAAGATTGTTCGTCAGGAAGACATGCCGTTCCTCGAGGATGGAACACCTGTTGATTTGGTATTGAACCCACTTGGTGTGCCATCACGTATGAACCTGGGTCAGATCTTCGAAGCCATTCTCGGTGCTGCCGGTAAGAAGCTTGGTGTGAAGTTTGCAACTCCTATCTTCGACGGTGCACATATTGATGATCTTTGTGAATGGACCGACAAGGCCGGTCTGCCACGTCTCTGCTCCACTCGACTCTATGATGGAGAGACCGGTGAGCAGTTCGACCAGCCAGCAACTGTCGGTATAACCTACTTCCTTAAACTCGGCCATATGGTGGAGGATAAGATGCATGCCCGTTCTATCGGTCCTTACTCTCTTATCACTCAGCAGCCACTTGGTGGTAAGGCTCAGTTTGGAGGTCAGCGTTTCGGTGAAATGGAAGTTTGGGCTCTCGAAGCATTCGGAGCATCACACATCCTTCAGGAAATACTGACAATCAAGTCCGACGACGTTGTAGGTCGTGCTAAGGCTTACGAGGCTATTGTTAAGGGCGATGCTATGCCAACACCAGGTATTCCTGAGTCTCTTAATGTATTGCTTCACGAACTCAAGGGACTTGGTTTGAGTGTTACTCTTGATTAAATACCAGAAATCGTAAATATCAATCGATAAATAGTAAAAGAACTATGGCTTTTAAGAAAGAATCAAAGATAAAGAGTAATTTTACAAAGATTACCATCGGCTTGGCTTCTCCTGAGGAAATACTTCAGAATTCCTATGGTGAGGTAACAAAACCGGAAACAATAAACTATCGTACATATAAACCAGAGCGCGATGGTCTTTTCTGCGAACGCATCTTCGGTCCGACAAAGGACTACGAATGTGCCTGCGGAAAATACAAGAGAATAAAATATAAAGGTATTGTCTGCGACCGTTGTGGTGTGGAGGTTACCGAGAAGAAAGTTCGTCGTGACCGTTCCGGACATATCGAACTTGTTGTGCCGATAGCTCATATCTGGTATTTCCGTTCTCTGCCAAACAAGATTGGATACCTCTTAGGTCTTCCTACAAAGAAGCTCGACTCTGTTATCTACTACGAGCGCTACATCGTTATCAACCCAGGACCTCTTGCAGGTAAGAAAGATGCCGATGACAATCCGTTCTTAGGTTCTCAGAAGTTCGACCTTCTCGACGAAGATGCCTACAATGATATCCTTGACAATTATGTTGGTGAGGAGAACGAGCTCCTTGAGGACAACGACCCTAATAAGTTTGTCTGCAAGATGGGTGCTGAGGCTATCTACGACCTCCTTGCCGGTCTTAACCTTGACGAGCTCTCTTACGAGTTGCGTGATCAGGCCAACAACGACTCTTCCCAGCAGCGCAAGACCGAGGCCTTGAAGCGTCTGCAGGTTGTTGAAGCCTTCCGTCAGAGTGCTGAGATCAATCGTCCGGAATGGATGATAATGAAGGTGCTGCCTGTTATCCCGCCAGAGCTCAGACCGCTCGTTCCGCTGGATGGTGGCCGTTTCGCTACATCTGACCTCAACGACCTCTACCGTCGTGTCATCATACGTAACAACCGTCTGAAGCGTCTTGTTGATATCAAGGCTCCTGATGTTATCCTCCGCAATGAGAAACGTATGCTTCAGGAAGCTGTCGATTCCCTCTTCGACAACTCCCGCAAGGCAAGTGCCGTAAAGACCGACTCCAACCGTGCTCTCAAGTCACTCAGCGACTCCCTCAAGGGTAAGCAGGGACGTTTCCGTCAGAACCTCCTCGGTAAGCGTGTCGACTATTCTGCACGTTCTGTCATCGTGGTAGGTCCGGAGTTGAAGATGGGCGAATGCGGTCTGCCAAAGCTTATGGCTGCCGAACTCTACAAGCCATTCATCATACGCAAGCTCATTGAGCGTGGTATAGTGAAGACAGTGAAGAGCGCAAAGAAGATTGTTGACCGTCGTGAACCTGTTATCTGGGACATTCTGGAGAATGTTATGAAGGGTCATCCTGTGCTCCTCAACCGTGCTCCTACACTCCACCGTCTGGGTATCCAGGCTTTCCAGCCTAAGATGATAGAAGGTAAAGCTATCCAGCTTCATCCATTGGCATGTACAGCGTTCAATGCCGACTTCGATGGTGACCAGATGGCTGTCCACCTCCCTCTTTCCAACGAGGCTATCCTCGAGGCACAGCTCCTGATGCTTCAGAGCCACAACATACTGAACCCTGCCAATGGTGCTCCTATCACAGTGCCTTCACAGGACATGGTGCTCGGACTTTATTATATCACCAAGCTTCGTCCGGGAGCAAAGGGTGAAGGACTCACCTTCTACGGACCAGAAGAGGCTATCATCGCCTACAACGAGAAGAAATGCGATATCCATGCAATGGTCAAGGTGCTGATAGATGTTACCGACGAGCATGGCGAAAAGTCGAAGAAGCTCATTGAGACATCAGTGGGTCGTGTCATCGTCAACCAGATAGTACCTGATGAGGTAGGCTTCATCAACGATATCATCTCCAAGAAGAGTCTCCGCGACATCATTGCCAACGTCATCAAGACCGTTGGTGTGGCACGTGCCTGCGAGTTCCTCGATGGTATAAAGAACCTTGGTTACAAGATGGCATACCTCGGTGGACTTTCCTTCAACCTCGACGATATCATCATCCCTGAGGAGAAAGAGAAGCTCGTGGAGAAGGGTAATGCTGAGATACAGCAGATCACTGATAACTACAACATGGGTTTCATCACCGATAACGAACGTTACAACCAGGTTATCGACACATGGACACACGTTAACAACGACCTTGGCTCTGTGCTGATGAAGACCATGACAGAGGCCGATCAGGGTTTCAACTCAGTATTCATGATGCTCGACTCCGGAGCCCGTGGCTCTAAGGACCAGATCAAGCAGCTCTCCGGTATGCGTGGTCTGATGGCAAAGCCTCAGAAGGCTGGTGCTGAAGGTCGTACAACCATTGAGAACCCTATCCTCTCCAACTTCAAGGAGGGTATGTCAGTGCTCGAGTACTTCATCTCTACTCACGGTGCACGTAAGGGTCTTGCCGACACCGCTATGAAGACTGCCGACGCCGGTTACCTTACACGTCGTCTTGTCGATGTCTCTCACGATGTAATCATCACTGAGGAAGACTGCGGCACATTGCGCGGACTGGTATGCACAGCCCTTAAGAATGGTGAGGATGTTGTGTCATCTCTCTATGAGCGTATCCTCGGACGTGTTTCTGTTCACGATATCATCAACCCTGTTACAGGCGAGATCATTGTCTATTCCGGTGACGAGATCACAGAGGCAAAGGCAAAGATCATCGAAGACAGTCCTATCGAGAGTGTCGAGATACGTTCAGTGCTTACCTGCGAAAGCAAACACGGCGTTTGTCAGAAGTGCTACGGCCGTAACCTTGCCACCCAGAAGATGGTGCAGAAGGGTGAGGCTGTTGGTGTCATCGCTGCTCAGGCCATTGGTGAGCCTGGTACTCAGCTTACACTGCGTACCTTCCACGCCGGTGGTATTGCCGGTGGTGCTGCTGCCAACGCATCCATCGTTGCAAAATACAACTCACGCATTGAGTTCGACGAGCTCCGCACCATCGACTGTGAAGAAGATGGCAAGGAAGTGAAGAAGGTTGTTGGTCGTCTGGCTGAAATCCGCTTCATCGACCTCAACACAGGCATCGTGCTCTCTACAGCCAATGTTCCTTACGGCTCCACTCTCTATAAGTATGAGGGCGACATCGTGGAGAAGGGCGAGAAGATAGCTCAGTGGGACCCATTCAATGCCGTTATCATTTCTGAAGTTTCTGGTAAGGCTAAGTTCTCTGACGTGATAGAGAATATCACCTACCAGGCTGAAACCGACGAGACAACAGGTTTCGACGAAATGATTATCATCGAGACCAAGGATAAGACAAAGATACCTCTCTGTAATGTTGTCGATAGCAAGGGTCAGATACTCCGCACATACAACTTCCCTGTGGGAGCTCACGTATCAGTGAAGAACAACGACAAGGTTAAGGTTGGTGATGTGCTGGTTAAGATTCCAAGAGCTATGGGTAGCGTAGGCGATATCACCGGTGGTCTGCCACGAGTAACAGAGCTCTTCGAAGCCCGCAACCCTTCCAACCCTGCTGTTGTTTCTGAAATCGATGGTGAGGTAACTATGGGTAAACTCAAGCGTGGCAACCGCGAGATAACCATCACCAGCAAGAGTGGTGAGGAACGCAAATACCTTGTGAACCTCTCCAAGCAGATCCTTGTTCAGGAGAACGACTATGTTCGTGCCGGTACTCCACTCTCCGACGGTAGCATCACCCCTACCGATATTCTGAACATCAAGGGCCCTACCGCCGTTCAGGAATATATCGTTAATGAGGTTCAGGACGTTTACCGTCTGCAGGGTGTGAAGATCAACGATAAACACTTCGAGATCATCGTACGCCAGATGATGCGCAAGGTCCAGATCAACGACCCGGGCGACACTGGCTTCCTCGAGCAGCAGATTGTGGATAAGATCGACTTTGTTGATGAGAACGACCGCATCTGGGGCAAGAAGGTTGTCGTAGATGCCGGCGACAGTGAGATCTTCCGTGCCGGACAGATCGTCACTGCCCGCAAGCTGCGCGATGAGAACTCAAGTCTCAAACGTCGCGATATGCGCCCTGTTGAGGTTCGCGACGCTGTGCCAGCAACAGCTGTTCAGGTGCTCCAGGGTATCACACGTGCTGCCCTCCAGACAAAGAGCTTCATGTCGGCAGCTTCCTTCCAGGAGACAACAAAGGTGCTCAACGAGGCTGCTATACGCGGTAAGGTGGACAACCTTGAAGGCATGAAGGAGAATGTCATTGCCGGACACCTTATCCCTGCCGGTACCGGATTGCGCGAGTTCGAAAAGATAATAGTAGGTTCCAAAGAGGAATACGAGCGAATACTTGCCAACCGCAAGAACGTGCTCGACTTCTCTGAAATGGAATAACTCGTAAGATGTGGTTAATGAAAGGTTATGCGGCTGGGTATGCCAGCCGCATAATCGTTTCCATCGCATGATATATAAGTATAACCCTAAAACCCCAAATGATTATGGAGAAATTTGATGACAACTATCAGCTTATTATAAGTGAGGAGAGTTACAGAGGCAACTATTCCAACCTTGCCGTGATCTCTCACTCCAGTTCGGAATTTGTACTGGATTTTGCACGTATCGTTCCCGGTCTGACAAAGGCAGAGGTATGCGACCGCATAATCCTTGCTCCTGAGCATGCCAAGAGACTTTATCTTGCCCTTCAGGATAATCTGGCAAAGTATGAGCGTGCTTTCGGACAGATACAGCTGAGAAACCAGGCCCAACCATCCAAACCTATCGCACCGTTCGATATCAATAAAGGCGAAGCCTAAGAATAAAAAAAAGAAAATCCGTTGTTTCACAACAGCGGATTTTTTCAAAAAATAACCTAAAACTAAAACTTATACTATGAAAACAATCTATTTACTTTATTTCTCTTTATTCACTTAATTATTACCTTTTGTTTTTCGTAAGAAAGCTCGCTTGCTTCTTCGTTTGTTTTAATACCTTTGCTTGGAAATTGTCTTTGCCATTTCTCTTTTGCGAGTGCAAAGGTAAGAAGAAAAATCAATACAAAACAAACTTTTTTGCAATTGTGTGCGCACACAATGCCATTTTCTTGACTTATATTAAGAACTTGATATTCGTCAAGTGTCTCTTTTCATGTCCGCAACGGGGAGCAATCCCACACAGAGATTTAAGGGATTTTTATCTCACACAGACCTAACAGACCTAACAGACTTTCGTGGCAGATAAAGCTCACACAGAGGACACAGAGGGCACAGAGAAGTCATACGACCTACCAGTTGGTAGCAACAGGAGAACACAGAGCTTTGTGGCCTTTCTTGTCATCCGCTTGCTACGCGTTGGCTCTCTGTTCCTCTGTGTGAGATAAAAAAAGTCCTTTACAGTCCTTTTCAGTCTGTGTGCCAAAAATCTCTGTGTTCTCTGTGTTCTCTGTGTGAGCTTTATACTGCCACGCGGAGCAGTCCTTTTCAGTCCTTTTCAGTCTGTGTGAGATAAAAAACTTCTCTGTGTGCCCCTGTGTGCGTGCACAACGTTAAAAAATCTTAATCCGTGTGATTTTTTTGTCAAAATATTTGGAGGAAGAGAAAAAACCCATTACCTTTGTCGTCGAAAAGTTGATTTAAATCATAGGTGGCTCGTCTTCAGGGCCTCCGTTGAAATGAAAACGAAAAGCTACGGTTTTATTGTTTGCGAAGATGATTGACTAAATTAAAAGAACTAACTATTATAAACTTAAGAAAGAAATGAAAATGAAAAAGTTATTTATGTTTGCAGCTATTGTTGCGGCTATGTTCGCCAGCTGTACAAGCGATGACCTTGTTGACGAATCAGTAAACAACTACGCCAACAACGACGACTCTGCTATCGGTTTTAATATTAAGGTGGCTAACACTACACGTGCCGCCGCAGCAGATGCTAATCACTATGAGTTTGGTGTGTATGGATACACAGGTGACGATGAAGCTACTACATCCAATGTCTTGATGAAGAACTACCTGGTAGGATTCGGAAGTGAAAATACTACATCTTATCCATCCAACACTACTCCTGCACTCTATCTGTCTAGTGCTAAGGCTTCTTCTACTTGGGGTAATCAGGCAAGCGGTAGCCTCACTGATTCCAGAGACGGCTACTCATCATGGTTCTATCAGGGAAATACAGGTACTACATACACCGCAGCACAAATCACTTCACAGATCCTGAAATATTGGGATAAGAGCAAGAAGCATACTTCATTCTATGCTTATACTCCTTATGTAAAGGAAACAGAAGAAACAGGAAACAACCCTACAAAGATTGCTTTTGCTACAAGCAAGGATTTCACATTTACTGGTCTTTCTTCTTTCTATACTACTCCAGTACTGAAACCAAATGAAGAGAGTGCTGACTATACAACGGCAAAGTGCTATCAGGTAAGTACTGCCAATCTTGGTGCTGCTACAAGTTTCACAGAAACAAGCAAACTTGCTACTTACAACAAAGAAATTATCAACTATAACGAAGCTACATATGCTTACAAAGATGTAGCAAAGGACAATTACAACAAAGATGTAGCTCTTGATTTCAAGCATCTCAATGCTAGAATAACATTGAATTTCAGTTGCGATGTTACGGGCTATACTGCTACCATCCTTGATATGGTTCCTACTGCAATTACAAAGGGAGAGGGTGATAATCCTGATCCTGCATACGCTATTGCTAAGCAGACAGGTGTTGTGCTGAACCCTTCTACTCAGATCCAGGCTTCTACTCCTATGACCGTTGCTCAGCCTGCAATTAGCGCTACTTACCTCAAGACAGCTGAACTCAAGGCTGCAGGTGTTGATGGCACTCCAACTCTGTCTCTCACAACAAAGGAAACTGACATATGTAAGGACAACCTTTATTTCGCATCAGGTAAACTGACATCAGACACATGGCTCTATGTAATTCCAAATGCAAATGGTACTTCTTATCTCACAGGATATCCAGATGATTGCAAGAAGACTGGTTACACTCTCCACGTATCATATAAGT
>R18__coassemble_2503_pt1 | contig 11253 bp, 11 predicted proteins | sample R18__metabat2_low_PE_027 | metagenome-assembled genome bin R18 | reverse complement strand
GGAAATGGGGAAATAGTCAGTGCGTGTGTAAAAACAGTTAGTGTGCGTGTGTAAAGACAGTTAGTGTGTGTGTAAAATGAAGCACGAAAAAACCCCGCAGAGACCGAAGTCTTCACGGGGCCAATGAAAGGAGGAAAAAAGTGGTACCACCAGGAATCGAACCGGGGACACACGGATTTTCAGTCCGTTGCTCTACCAACTGAGCTATGGCACCATTATGTATGTTTCTTTTGCTTTCCTCTCAAAGCGGCTGCAAAGGTATGAATAATTTTGGATTTTCAGCAACAATCCATTTGTTATTTATATTTTTTTAACAAATTGGTTAGAATTTAACCATCTTGATTGCTGTGACAGCACATTCATCGCCTTTGTTTCCCAGATTACCTCCACTGCGTGCACGTGCCTGTTCCATATTATCTGTGGTGAGCAGACCAAAGATTACCGGGATATTGCTTGTGGCGTTGATTTGTGATATTCCGTTTGTTACTCCCTGGCAGATGTAGTCGTAGTGAGATGTTTCGCCTCTTATCACGCATCCCAGGATGATGATGGCGTCGAGCTCATCGCGCAGCGCCATCTGACGGGCACCATATACAAGTTCAAAACTGCCTGGAACAGACTTTACCCTGATGTTTTCTTCCAGTGCACCGTTTACCTTCAGTGTGTTTACACAACCATCGAGCAGGGCGCTGGTGATCTCTGGGTTCCATTCACTAACGACGATGCCAAAACACATTTTGCTTGCGTTTGGCACCTCGTTAGGATTATAGTCTGACAAGTTATGGAAGAGTGTTGCCATTATTCTGTTGCGCGCTCAATGTACTTGTCGATAGTCTGATAAGCCATTGAGTTGACATATTTTGCCTTTATCTCTTTATAGAGTTCCAATGCTTCAGCCTTCTTGCCCTGGCTTTCGAGAATCTCGCCTGCCTGAATGAGGAAAGTAGGCGACAGAGAGTTGTTGTCGGCCTTTGCTGCAGCCTTCTTCAGTGTGGAAACAGCCTCGTCGAGCTTGTTGAGGTTTGCATATACGTTTCCAAGTGCACCTAAAGCGGCTGGTGAAACCATCTGGTCGTCAGCAGCGCTCCACTTGTTGAGGTATTTCTCAGCATCCTCATACTTGCCCAGCTGTGCATAGCAGAGACCAGCGTAGAGCTTTGCCAGGTTGCCGGCATCTGTTGAGCTATAGTCGTCGGCAATAGCCAGGAAACCAGGATACTCAGCCTTGTCGCCGTTAAGAGCCTTGTCGAAATCTCTGTTGTTGAAGAATTCCTGACCTTTGGCAAGGACGGTGCTGGCTTTCTCAGCACGAGGTTTGATGACATAGTTGTTTACCAGGATGAAACCTGCAATCACTACGATAATTGCTGCAAGAGCAATCAAAAGAGGCTTCTGATATTTCATCACAAATGCCTCTGACTTGTTCAATGTCTCTTCCATTGCGGAAGCTTGTTTTTTTGTATTTGCCATATTTCTTTATGTTTTTTGTTCTCTGATTACGTTTAGCTTAAGCTAATTGTGTAAAAAGCGGATGCAAAGGTAAGAAAAGGTTAGCGGTTAGCGGTTAGCGGTTGGTGTTTTTTATGATTTTTTAAGAATTATCGGTAAAAAGTCAAAATATCAGAAACTCAAAAACTTAAAATCTCAGAAATATTATGTAACTTTGTATCGGAAATGATATTACGCAGTGTTAACATAATCAATTACAAGAATATTGAAGAGGCTTGCTTGCAATTCTCTCCGAATATAAATTGCTTTGTGGGTAATAACGGTGAGGGAAAGACGAACATCATCGATGCCGTATATTTCCTGTCGTTTTGCAAGAGTGCTTTCAACCATATCGACTCACAGGTGGTGCGTCATGGTCAGGAATTTTTCTCTCTCGACGCTCAGTATCTGGATAAGGATGGCAATCAGGAGGATATCTTCTGCGGAATGCAGATAGGGCAGAAAAAGCATTTCAAGCGTAATCGTAAGGAATACCGCAGACTGTCGGAGCATATCGGTCTGATACCGGTTATACTTGTCTCTCCTTCCGACATATCTCTCATCGAGGGAGCCAGTGAGGAACGGCGCCGACTCATGGATATGGTTATTGCTCAGTATAATCATGAATATATCGAAGCCCTGAACAGATGTAATAAAGCTCTGCAGGCCAGAAATGCTCTGCTCAAGCAGTGTGATGGTTCCATACAGGAAGCCAACGTGGAACTTCTTGAGGTGTATGAGCAGGAGATGGCCACTCAGGGCGAGATTATCTCTGCTGCAAGAAAGGCTTTCCTCGAAGAGATAAAACCTCTGTTCCAACGACTCTATAACGAGATATCGTGCGGTAAGGAGAATGTGGGACTCGAGTATATCTCACATGCTGACCGCGGTCCGCTGCTTGAAGTCATCCAGCGAGACAGGATGAAAGATATCATAGTGGGATACTCGCTGCATGGTGTGCACAGGGATGATCTGGAAATGACAATAGAAGGTTATCCTATAAAGAAAGAGGGGTCGCAGGGACAGAACAAGACTTTTGTACTGGCACTTAAACTGGCACAGTTTGAACTGCTCCGACAGAAGAACCAAGGCAAGACGCCTATACTTCTGCTCGACGATATCTTTGATAAGCTTGATGCCAATAGAGTGGAGCAGATAGTGAGAATAGTTTCTTCTGATGAATTCGGACAAATTTTCATCACCGACACTAACCGCGCACATCTTGACAGGATACTGCAACGTGCTGAACAGCAAAGCCAGTTCCCTGGTCAGAATGCCTTTGAGTATAAGATTTTCTTTGTGGAGAAGGGTAAGATATGTTCAGAAAAGATGCAGAACTCTTAGAGGATATTCTTCATGGTCTCATACGTGAACAAGGATTGGAGACTCCTCTGCTTGAGAAACGTCTTATTGATGCTTGGCCCGACGTTGTAGGCAGACTACTGGCATCATACACGGAGAACCTGTATATCCGCAATCAGATACTCTATGTGCATGTAAAGAGTCCGGCATTGCGCTCTGACCTAACCATGGCACGTTCACAACTCGTGAAGAAACTCAATGCTGCTGTGGGCAATGCCAATATTATCTCTGATATAAAATTCCAGTGATTACCCTATCAACAGGGATGTCGAAACTCTCGCAAGGCACTGACTCCACCAACTGAAAAGGAAAACATACACCAATCTTCTTTGCTTGAGGTATCTTGGGCAGGAATCGGTCGTAATAGCCTTTTCCCCGTCCCAGCCGATTGCCGTTCATGTCGAAAGCCATTCCCGGGATGATAGCCACATCAATAAGTTCATAGTCCTCGTAGAGGTCTCCCGTTGGTTCCAAGATGTTGAAAGCACCTGATTGCAGTGTGTCTTTTCCCTCATAGCGTCTCAGCAGTATATCATCGCCTGCCACTACTGGCAAGAGAACAGTCTTGTCCATCAACAGCAGCTTATCGATGAGTGTGGAGGTATCCACCTCATCGGGAAGGGAACAGTAGGCCATGATGACATGCGCTTCTCTCACCATCTTGTCGGCAAGGAGTTTCTGTTCTGCCTGATGAGAAAAAAAGGCAAGTTCCTCTTTGTGGTGCTTGCCTTTCTGTGCTCTTATCCTATTTCTTATTTCCTTTTTCATCTGAGGCCTTGAGTTTCTTATCCTTGGCATCCGTTGAGGTCTTTATGGGTTGAGGAAACGATTTGTTTTCCTTCAGCACCGTCAAGGCAGCATCTATTACCTTGTCGTCGAGGTTAAGATATTCCAAAAGCGAACTTTCGTCCATCATGTTATAGACAATACGGCTTATCAGCATTTTTTCCAGCAGATGGTGAGAACGCTGAATCATAAGGTTTCTGCGTTTTATCCCGTGGTTGGCAGCATATTGCACAAAGGTTTCCACTATGCCCTGACGTTTCAGGTAGGCTTCCATCTTCTTGATGTTATCAAAATGATTAAGGTTAGACCGGTTTTCGTCGGTATAGTTGTAGGCAAAGGCAAAAAGAACTCCCGAGATTACGGCTTCACTATAGTATGTTGTCACGTCAGAAGTATCTTCTGCCACGAAGATATCCGGTGTTATGCCACCACCGCCATACACCACTCTTCCATTTGCGGTGTGATATTCCGGGCCACTGTTCTTTATGCTGTCCTGCGAGAAGAACTCTCCATTCTGATATCTCGACAGGAGGTCTTGCTCATATTCCTTCTCATTACCCTGCTGGTATGGCTTCTGTATGCATCTGCCTGATGGTGTGTAGTATCTGGCTATGGTCAGTCTCACCATGCTGCCGTCAGGGAATTGTATGGGTTGCTGCACCAATCCCTTGCCAAACGAACGGCGACCGATCACCGTTCCTCTGTCATTATCCTGTATGGCTCCTGCAAAGATTTCGGATGATGATGCTGAAGCCTCGTTGACAAGCACCACGAGTGGTATTTGCTGATAACTGCCACGTCCATCGCTGCGGTAGTCTTCACGAGGTGATTTCCTTCCTTTTGTATATACTATTAACTTGTTTTTAGGCAAGAACTCATTGACTATCTGCACAGCACTGACAAGATAGCCACCGGTATTGTCGCGTAGGTCAACGATAAGTCGTTCAAACCCTTCTGCCCCTAACTTTGCCAGTGCAACAAGCATCTCAGCGTATGTTGCCTCTCCGAAGTTCTTTATGCGTATGTATCCTGTCTTATCATCGAGCATATAGGCGCAGCTGATGCTTTTCTGTGGTATGTCGTCGCGGGTTACCGTGAATTGTCGCATCTCTTTCTCTCCATATCTCAGCACACCAAGTTTAACCTTCGTTCCCTTTGTTCCTTTCAGTCGCTTCAAGGCATTCTCGTTGGTGCAATCCTTTCCTACGAAAGGCTTGCCATCAACAGCAATAATCTTGTCGCCAGCCACGATACCTGCTTTCTCTGCCGGACCGTTGGCTATTATGTTCTGTACATGAAGGGTATCCTCGCGTATGGTAAACGAGATGCCAACACCAGAGAACGATCCCTTCAGCTCATCGTTGTTGGTCTCCATATCGCTGGCGGTGATATAGGTGGAGTGTGGGTCGAGCTCTGCAAGAATCTGTGGCATGGAACTCTCCACCAGATCGTTCATGCTGATAGTGTCAACATACTGGTCGTCAATGATATGCAGCAGGTTGCTTATCTTGTTGCTGTTGGCATTGCTGATGTTGAGTCTGTTGCCAGAGAAATGGCTGGCATAGAATGCTCCTATGAACACACCTATGACAACACACACTGCAAGCAACAGCGGCAGGAATCTGGAGTGATTATATTTATTGTTCATTGATATGTGCTATATCCAAATATTCAACTTCTACACCTGCACGTTTAAGCAGGTTGATACCTTCGTCCAGACGGTATTTCTCCCCATATACCACTCTCTTTATCCCTGACTGGATAATGAGCTTTGCACATTCTATACATGGTGATGCAGTGACATATAGTGTCGATCCTTCACTGTTGTTATGGCTCCTCGCCAGTTTTGTTATGGCGTTTGCTTCGGCATGCAGCACGTAGGGTTTTGTCACGTTGTTCTCTTCGCATACATTCTCAAAACCACTTGGCGTACCGTTGTATCCGTCGCTGATTATCATCTTGTCTTTCACAACAAGGGCACCTACCTTCCTCCTCTGGCAATAGCTGTTTTCTGCCCATATCTGTGCCATGCGGAGATATCTCTCGTCAAATTTCTGTTGCTTATCCATAATCTTTCCCATTATCTCTTTGGTGCCGGTATGCCGTTGCGTTTCAGCAGCGCATCTATCGATGGCTCTTTGCCACGGAAATCTTTAAACAAGGTCATAGGGTGCTGTGTACCGCCTTGTGAGAGTATTTTGTTGCGGAACTTCTTTGCCACTGCCTTGTTGAATATACCACGTTTCTTGAACACACTGAACACATCTGCCTCCAACATCTCTGCCCATTTATAACTGTAGTATCCAGCAGCATATCCCCCTGTCATGATATGTGAGAACTGTGTGGAGATACACGTGTCGTCCAGGTCGGGCATCACTTGCGCTTTCTTGTATGCGTGTCGCTCAAACTTTATGATGTCATCATCAAATTCATCCTTCTTCATGTAGTAGGCCATGTCGAGCAGTGATAGGGCTACCTGTCGCATACAACTATATGCAACATTGAAGTTCCTGCTTTCCACAATCCTCTTTATCAGTTTTGTAGGCATAACCTTGCCCGTTTCGTAATGGAAGGCAAAGGTCTTGAGGAATCGGCTCTCTATGGCGTAGTTCTCCATGAACTGTGATGGCAGTTCAACAAAGTCCCACCATACATTGGTGCCGCTCAGGGCTTCATATTTGGTGTTGGCAAATATACCATGCAGAGCATGACCGAACTCATGAAGGAAGGTTTCCACCTCTCCTAACGTGAGCAGAGAAGGTTTCTTGGCTGTAGGCTTGGTGAAATTCATCACCAGACTGACATGTGGTCGGACGTTAGTACCATCGGTGTCGATATACTGTCCTTGGAAGGATGTCATCCATGCTCCTTCCTGTTTCCCTTTTCGTGGGTAGAAGTCAGTATATAGCACAGCAAGATATGAGCCGTCGTTATCAAATACCTCGTAAGCTTTGACATCCTTGTGATAGACCGGTATGTCGGGATTCTCTGCAAAGGTGATACCATACATTCTGGTTGCCAGTCCGAATACTCCGTCTATGACATTCTCCAGTTTAAGATATGGTCGCAGCATCTCGCTGTCTATGTTATGCTTCTGCAGTTGCAGTTTGTGGGAATAGTAGCTGAAGTCCCAAGGTTGGAAAGTGAACGCCTCCTTCTTCAGGTGCATTCTCATTCCCTTTGTCTTGTATTTTAATTTTGTTCTTGTTTCTTCCGACGAGTTCATCTCCTGTGCAAGGTCAACAATCTCGTTCACTTCTTTCTTTGCAGGTGTGCTGTAGGCTCTCACCAGCTGTGTCATCAGCTTATGCACCCTTCTCACGTTTCCTGCCATGCGGTTTCTCATCACATAGTCAGCATAAGTGCTGTATCCCATCATCTGTGCCACCTCTCTGCGCAGATTCACCAGTTTCTTGCATATCTCCACATTTGAAGTCTCTCCACTCAGACACCTCTTGTGATATGCCATATACATCTTCTCTCTCAGGTCGCGCTGTGTGGAGAAAGTCATGAATGGCCCGTAGCTTGGCGACTCGAGAGTGAATATCCATCCTTCTTCGCCTCTGTCGCTGGCCTCTTGGGCTGCTGCCTCACGGGCTGACTCTGGCAGACCGTCCAACTGGGCTTCATCGGTGATATGGAGAGCGAAGTCGTTAGTCTCTTTCAGCAGGTTCTGGTTGAACTTCAGTGAGAGCATCGACATCTCCTCTGTTATCTGGCGCAGACGCTCCTTGCCTTTGTCGTCGAGCAGAGCACCACTCTGCACAAAGGCATCGTAGTAGTTCTTGAGCAGCATCTGTTCCTCCTTGGAGAGCTGACCGGGATGGAGATAGACATATTTAACCCTCTCAAACAACTTCTTGTTGAACATTACATCGTTCTCATGCTGTGTGATGATAGGTATCAGCTTTTCTGCCAGATCATCCATAGCCTTGCTTGTGTCTGCCGATAGCAGATTGAAGAATGTCTCTGTGCTGCGGTCGAGGAGACTATAGTAAAACTCCTTCTCCTTTGAATGATTTGCCAGGATGGTGTTTTTGAATGTAGGATTGTTTGGATTATTGATAATCTCTTCCAACTCCTCATTGTCGCGCCTGATGCCCTCAAGCACGGCTTCTTCATAATCCTGCAACTTTATCTTGTCGAAGGGTATGGTGTCGTGTAATGTCCCGTAGGGGATGAAAAATGGATTCTCTCTCTCTTTCATAACAGCGCTTCCTTAAATGTTGTTTGCCAATTCGTTATGCTGAATATTCCTTCACTGAAGTGCAAAGTTATGAAAAGATATGTGCTTGTAAATTAAGAAAGATAATTTTTTAATTTTTTTTAAATCTGCAATAGTTATATACTATTGGTATTAACATATCTTAACAAGTCTTTTCTGATACTATTTCCAAGATTTGTTTAAGGTTTTCTTTATTGTTGGCAGCCAATACTCCCGATGGTTTTGTTCCGTCTAAAGCATTGCCTTTCAGATCGGAGAATACACCACCGGCCTCTGTCAGTATGAGTGATGCTGCGGCATAGTCCCACGGGCTCAGGATATATTCAAAATACAGTTCGCATCTGCCCATGGCAAGATAGCATAGTTCTACCGATGCTGCTCCGAACCGTCTGATGTCGTTGCATCTGCAGAAGGTCTCAACGATGATATCCGAGCATATCTGTGCATATTCTTTATGATACACCGCCAGTGCTGTACAGAACAGAGCATCCTCAAACGGACGGTCTGTGACGTGTATCTCCTTCCCGTTTCTCCATGCTCCTTTGCCTCTTTCTGCTGTGAAGAGTTCGTTGGTTGCCGGTATATATACCACCGCCATCTCCATCTCTTTCCCGTGTTTAAGCGCCACGCTGATAGCACAGTGGTCAATGCCCCTTGCAAAGTTGCAGGTGCCGTCGATAGGGTCTATTATCCAAGTGTATTCATGTTGTGTCTGCTGCTCGTCGTGCAGGGCTATGTCTTCCTCTTCGCAGATAAAGCCACTGCCGGGCAACAGCTCTTCCAACCGGCTACAGAGGTATTCCTGAACAGCCATGTCGGCAGAGGTTACTATATTGGCATATCCCTCTTTCTGAAAAACCTCAGCACTGTCTTTCTTCATCAGTGCTGAGGCTTCTCTAACAATATCTGTTATCTTTCCTAACATCTTGTCTGGCGGCTATTCCTTTGGACTCTTTTCGAGGAGTTCCATGAACTGGTCGAGTTTCGGGGTGATGATAATCTGAGTGCGGCGGTTGCGCTGACGACCTACATCGCTGGAGTTGTCGGCGATAGGGTTGTACTCACCACGGCCACCGGCGGTCAGACGCTTAGGGTCAACATTGAAGTTGTTCTGCAGATACTGCACAACGCTCGATGCACGCAGACAGGAGAGATCCCAGTTGTTGCGGATGTTTTCCTTCTTGATAGGCACTGAGTCTGTGTTGCCTTCAACAAGCACATCGTAGTCGTTATAGTCGGTGATGATCTTGGCTATCTTGCCTAAGGTCTCCTCGGCTCTGTTGCTGATTTCGTAACTGCCGGTCTTGAACAGCATGTTATCGGCCAGTGAGATATATACAACACCCTTCAGCACCTGTACGTCGATATCCTTCAGCTCCTCCTTGCTCAGTGAACGGGTAAGGTTGTTGGTGAGGATGAGGTTCAGAGAGTCAGACTTGCTCTTCAGCTCTGTCAGGTGACGGATATACTGATTTGATTCGTTTATCTGGTCAACGAGCTTGGCTATGTTGACATTCGACTGTGAACCTGTTGAAAGACTCTGCTCCAGCGAACGCTGAAGGTCGTTGTTTGTCTTCTGTGCGCTCTTCAGCTGATCTTCCATTGCTGTGATGCGTGCTTTGGCAGCTGCCAGCTCTTCCTTGCTTGTCTGCCAACTGTTCTGCAACTGCTTGTTCTCTTCCTGGCAGTTGAGCAGTTCCTTGTTGCTTGAACATGAACTGAAACCTATTGTTGCAACTAATGCAACTGATAATATAATACTCTTTTTCATGTCTGTAAAGATTTTTTCGTTTTTAATTATTTTTCCTTCGTTATATTGTTTCTATTTCCTACTTCGTTTGACGACATCTTTCGGCAAAAGTAAAGAAAGGTTTTGATATATGTCGAATTTTTTATATGTTTTTGTGAATTTTTCACAATCCTTCACGAAAAAAGTCCAGTGTCTCGTCAATCTCTGCTTCGCTTATTGAGCAGTCCCAGTCGGCTCTTCCTATATCTTTCATCAGCACCGGACGTATCTCGTTGCCAATGTTCTTCTTGTCGTGGCGCATGAGCTTCTTTATCTCGTCGTAGTCGTTACATTCCAGGTCCATGTTGCCATAGTTCTCCTTGATGTAGTTCACTGTCTGTCGCATCTTCTCGGCAGGGAACTTCAGTTTCGCCACACTAAGATACAGCTCGCATATCATGCCGTAGGCCACGGCATAGCCATGCGACAGGCCTTTCCCCTTCCTGTACGAGATGCTTTCAAAGGCATGACCGAAGGTGTGACCGAAGTTGAGCGACTTTCTCACTCCCTGTTCCCACGGGTCTTCGTCCACATAGCGTGCTTTGACCTTCACGTTCTCGTAGATGAGCTGTTGCCATTTGTCCAGGTCGTGGTTGCTGATATCCTCCAACGGGTCTGTTGCCATCACCTTCTCCCACATCTGCTCGTTGTCCAACAGGGCATGTTTTATCACCTCTCCATATCCTGAGAGGATGGCGTCGCGGTCCAGGGTCTTAAGGAATTCTGTGTTTATGAGCACACTCATCGGAGCTTTGAACACTCCCAGCTCGTTTTTCAGTCCGTTGAAGTTGATACCTGTCTTGCCTCCCACACCGGCATCTACCATAGCCAGAAGTGTGGTAGGTATGTTCACATAGTCGATACCTCTTTTAAATATCGCCGAGGTAAACCCGCCAAGGTCTGTCACTATACCACCTCCGAGGTTTATCATCAGTGAGTGGCGTGTGGCGTGGTTCTCCACCAGCTGACTCAGCACATCTTCCAGCGTTGACAGGCTCTTGTTCTTCTCTGACACGCCGATATTGATGTTTATCGTGTTTGATGTGTCGCCGAGCAGTGGCAGGCAGAGCCGTTGTGTCGTGGTGTCGGTGAGGATGAACACCTTGTCGTAGGCTTTCCTCTCCATCACCACCTGCAGTGTCTCTTTCAGCTTTCTGGCGTTTATTATCTGTTCTAACATAATCTCTCTCTCTCTTTCCCTATTTCTTCACTTCTCCTTTGTATCGTGCATATTCGCATGCTGCGAGCAGGAAGGCGCCTGTGCCGAAGTTCGAAGTGCTCTTTGCATCCACCGTCTGTCCCGGTATGGCCCTTTCACCTATTGGCTGCACATAGCCCACACTGCCGTCTTCCTGCAGGGCTGTCTTGCTGAGGTATCGCCAGGCCTTTTTGATTATCGGCTTGAACTCCTTCTTGCTCAGCACTCCGTTGTTCACTCCCCACAGCATTCCGTAGGTGAAGAGTGCCGTGCCGCTGGTCTCGGGTCCCGGTGCATGGTCTGGGTCCATCATCGAGCGTGTCCAGTAGCCATCAGCCTGTTGCAGCGTAGCCACGGCCTTTGCCAGACGGATGAATTTCTCTCTGAAGAACTCATAGTGGCGGT
>R18__coassemble_2497_pt1 | contig 11294 bp, 7 predicted proteins | sample R18__metabat2_low_PE_027 | metagenome-assembled genome bin R18 | reverse complement strand
ATATTGTGAAGAAATGTTAATTTTGAAAGAGTGAAGTGTATGAAGCGAAAGAAATTGTTCAGTTTTTCCTATAAGTTCCTGCTTTCTGGCTTATCTTATAAGGCTTACATTATAAGTCTCTGTTCGCTGGTTTCAATTCCATCAACGGTATGCTGACAGGGTTTCAGAATCCTATCCACCCTTGGGCTTTCAGGTCGAACTCGTTGTCGTCGCGACTGATGAGCAGGCGTCCGTATTTCTCCTCTGTGATATACCCTATGAGCTTCACATCGTTCATGGCTTCCACCTTCTCTTTTTCTGTGATAGGCACGGTGAAGAGCAGTTCGTAGTCTTCGCCTCCGTTGAGTGCGCATGTGGTGACATTCATGCTGAGTTCTTCAGCCATAACAGCCGTCTGATAGTCGATAGGTATATTCTTTTCATACACTCGGCATCCGCATTTGCTCTGTGTGCAGATATGAATGAGTTCGCTGCTCAGTCCGTCGCTGATGTCCATCATCGAGGTTGGGTGCAGGTTCAGGGCATGCATCTGCTCAATGATGTCGCCTCTGGCCTCGGGTTTGAGCTGTCGCTCAAGAAGATATTCCTTACCTTCGAAAGCCTGTTGAGCGGCTTCTGAATCCTCAAGGCCCACTTTCTTCTCCCGCTCCAGTAGTTGCAGTCCCATATAGGCAGCACCCAGGTCGCCACTGACGCAGATGAGGTCGGTAGGTTTTGCTCCGCTGCGGCGGATGATATCTTCTTTCTTAGCTTCGCCAATAGCCGTTATGCTGATGGCAAAACCGGTGAGCGACGATGTTGTGTCGCCACCAACGATATCCACACCCCATTTTTCGGCAGCGAGTTTTATGCCGGCATAGAAGTCCTCCATATCCTCCACCTGGAAACGTTTGCTCAAGGCAATGCTGACTACCAGTTGCCGTGGTGTGCCACCCATGGCAAAGATGTCGCTCATGTTCACCATTGCCGACTTATAGCCTAAGTGTTTCAGAGGGGTGTAGGTGAGGTCGAAATGCACTCCTTCCATGAGTAGGTCGGAGGTGACGAGAATCTCTTTGTCGGGATAATGCATCACCGCACAGTCGTCGCCCACACCAAGGATGGTGCTGGCATTCTTCACTTCTATATCTTGGGTAAGGTGTTTGATAAGACCAAACTCGCCTAATTCTGCTATATCCATAAAATAGTGCTAAAATTCTGTAAAACTTATTGTTGTGGGTTTCTGCTTCACTTCTTCAACCTGTGGCACCACTTCAACTGGCTTCTCTACTTTCTCAACAACGATATCGGCCGAAGAGTTCTGCCTCACATAGTCGGCAATGATCTTCCGGAACTTATCTTCCTGATCGTTGAGGAACCTGACGCAGATTGGCAGCACAAAGAGATTCCTTCTCACCTCTTCGTTCAGTCCTGTTAGGGATTTCAATCGGCTGGCATCTTTCTCCGTGGTGACTATAATCTTTGGCTCCGGCATCATGGCAAAGGTGGCGTTTATCTTTGCCACATCGTCGGCAGAGAAATTATGATGGTCGCTGAACGACAGAGGGGTTATCTCCTTTACATGGTGGTGTATATCGTTGAACATCTGCGTCGGACAGGCTATTCCCGTAAGCAGAAGCACATTCTGCGCTGACAGTTCGTCGGTGAGCTCCAGGGTTCTGTCGTTATCATCTTCAAACAATCCGTAAAGCCGCTGATACTCCATTGTGGAGAAAAAGAGTTTCTGATAAGGATAGGCGTCGATGGTCTTGGTGAGCACACGGAAATCGATAGGTTTCATGTCGGCCGGACACTTAGTGACTATGATGATGTCGGCCCTGTCTCTTTCTGATATTGGCTCCCTCAGCCTGCCGGCAGGAAGCAGTTTATCATCGTTGGGCATGCGGTTATAGTCAACAAGCAGAATCTGTATTCCGGGCTTTACATACCGGTGCTGATAGCAGTCGTCAAGGAGTATGACGTCGGGTTTCTTCTCAAGCTTCATCAGTCTGTCGATACCATCAACGCGCTTCTCATCTACGGCAACCATAATCTCCGGGAACTTCTGCATCATCTGATACGGCTCGTCGCCTATCATATCCATCGATGAGGTATCGTTGGCCAGGACATACCCCTTTGACTTGCGCATATAGCCACGGCTCAGCACGGCCACACGGCAACTGTCCTTAATCATTCTTATGATATACTCAACATGAGGCGTCTTGCCAGTGCCGCCAACGGTGATGTTGCCTATACCGATAACAGGAAAGTCATACTGCCTGCTAGGGAGTATCTTCAGGTTGAAAAGTTCATTCCTGATGCCTACCGCCAAGCCATATAGCCAGCTCAGCGGAACAAGTTTCTTATTTGTATCGTTGCTCATCAATTGATATTTAGCACATAAGGGATTCGTGCCTGTATGGCATCCTGATTCCTTATAGACTTCATCAGCATGAATGGCTGATAAAGTTCGCCAAGAGTAGCCCGCATCTTATCGTCGAGCAGAGTGTTGCTGTTTGTCTTTGTATTATTGAGAAGATCCTCATACCATTCCTTCTGAGCAGGATACTCCTTCCTCTGGTATTTGTCGAGTTTTGCCAGGGAAGCGGCCTTCTTCAGAGCCTCGTCCAGACCGCCAAGCTCATCAACAAGCTTTATCTTCATAGCGTCAGCAGCAGTATATACATGTCCCTGACCTATGCTGTCAACTTGCTGGCGGGTCATCTTTCTGCCGTCGCCAACACGCTTTATGAATGTTTCATAACCACGCTGAACATATTTCTCCAGCATTGCCATCTCCTCAGAATTGAAAGGACGCACGAAAGAGTTTCCGAAAGTGCTGTTCTTGTTGGTTTTCACCTCGTCGTACTTTATTCCGAGTTTCTGAGTCATCAGTTCGCTGAAGTCTGGGAACATGCCAAAAATACCGATGGAACCGGTGATTGTTGTCGGTTCGGCAACTATCCAGTCTGAGTTGCAGCTCATGTAGTAACCACCACTGGCAGCCATACCACCCATCGAGATAACCACTGGTTTCTTCTTCTTCAGCAACTCAATGGCTCGCCATATCTGCTCAGAGGCGTAGGCACTGCCACCACCACTGTTCACACGGATAACAACAGCCTTGACATCGTCGTCGGCAGCAAGGTCGGCAAAATCAGATACCAGGTCTTCACCTACTATCATGTTCTGACCACCGCCCAGAATGTTTTGTTCTGTGCTCGACTGAACGATATCTCCGTAAGCGTAATAAACAGCGATTTCATCGCCACTTTCGTCGGTTTCAAGACTGTTGATAGTGGCCATAGTAACCTGGTTGATGCTTTCGTCGTCGTCAAGTCCTAAGAGTTGCTTTATTTCTTTCTTTACCTCATCGGCATAGACAAGTTTATCTATCATCTTAGTCTTCAGAACATCCTTAGGATCATCGAAGGTTATCAGTCGGTCGGCATATTCATTGAGCTGTTCCGGAGATATCTTCCTGCTTGCAGATACATCATTTACCACCTGGTTCCATATGCCGGTGATATAGGCCATAGTCTGCTCACGGTTGGCATCGCTCATCTTGTCGGCAACAAACATCTCAGGAGCACTCTTGTAGGTGCCTACCTTTGCCAGTTGCATCTTCACACCGAACTTGGCCATAAGGTCTTTCAGATACATTGGGTTGGAACCGATGCCGTGCCAGTCAACCATTCCTTCCGGATTCAGGAGTATCTTATCACCGGCAGATGCCAGATAATAAGCACCCTGGGTATAGGTGTCAGCATACGACACTATCCACTTGCCTGATTTCCTGAAGTCAACCAGAGCCTTACGGATTTCCTGATTGGTGGCCCAGGAGTCAGGAGAATAAGCCCCAAACTGCATATATATGCCCTTGATATCGTCGTTGTCCTTAGCTTTCTTTATAGCACTGATGATGTCGTTCAAGCCCAAAACGCCTGCTTCTTCACCAAATATCTCTGAGAAAGGACTGCTAACTCCACGCTCATCAACCATTCCATTCAGATTAAAAACCAGAACGGAATTGCTTTTTATAGATGGTGCTGAGGATGTGGATGATATTGATCCTACCACTCCTGCACAGCATACCAGACTGACAATAGTTACGAATATTATCAGACCTAAAACGGTAGCTACTACTGACTTCCAAAAACTACTCATAAAATTCCTATTTTTTTGATTATTATTTCTTTGTTTTTCTGCATGCCAGAACAAGGTATGCTATGATGCAGATATATGCTGCCAGCGACAGCCATTGTGCTCCTGGTGTGGCAAGCCATTCTGCAGATGTGAAGTTCACTCCTCCAAACTGCATGGCAGCGCTGACAACACCCATCAATGCTCCTCCGGCAATGAATCCGCTAGCTAGCAACGTGCCCTTCTCATTAGCTTCAGCACCGCCTTTCCTGTTCACATACCAGCTGACAGCACCACCTACTATGAGAGGAAGGTTGAGCTGCAATGGTATGAACATACCAAGAGCAAATGCCAATGGTGATATCTTGCAGAAATTCAGTATGATAGCTATCACGGCACCAATCCCATACAGCAGCCATGGTGCTCCCTGACCGCTCATCAGCGGTTCTATTACGGCTGCCATAGCCCTGGCCTGAGGGGCTGCCATGACATCGCTGTTGTCTGGTGTGAATCCGTAGGCCTTGTTAAGTATCATGATAACACCGCCAACAGTAGCAGCACTTACCAGTATGCCGACAAATTTCCAGGTTTCCTGCTTCTTTGGTGTGCTGCCAAGCCAATAACCTATCTTAAGGTCGGTGATAAACGAACCGGCTGATGCCAAGGCTGTACATACCACACCACCCATGATCAATGCTGCTATCATGCCGTGGATGCCATTCAGACCAACAAGCACCATGATGATGCTGGAGAGGATAAGTGTCATCAGCGTCATTCCGCTGACAGGATTACTGCCAACGATGGCTATTGCGTTGGCGGCAACGGTGGTGAAGAGGAATGCTATCACCGCAACAATAAGGATGCCGACAATGGTGAAGAGCAGATTGCCTTCCATTGGTCCGAAGAAGAAGAATACCGTGGTGATGAGTATGGTCAGGATAGTGCCTGCACCGATAATCTTCATCGATAGGTCGCGCTGAGTTCTGCGAACTTCTGACTCTGCGCTCAGGGCTTTGGACTCTGTATTCTTGTCTTTGGACTTACCGAAAATCTGTCCCATCAGTGAGAAAGCATTCTTGATAACGCCCCAGCTCTTGATGACACCAATGATGCCGGCAGTGGCGATACCACCAATACCTATGCTCTTGGCATAGAGGAAGATCTGTTCCGGTGTGGCGTTTATTGCCTCAACGCCGTTCACCACCTCAAGATTAGGGAAGATTAGGGCAATGAGCGGTACGATAACCCACCATACCACAACACTTCCGAAACATATTATGCTGGCATATTTCAGTCCCACGATGTATCCCATACCAAGCAGAGCCGCAGAGGTGTTGCAGCTGAAGATGAGTTTTGCCTTATCGGCAACAACGCAGCCCAACTCTGTTACTCTCGATGTGAAGTTCTCTGTCCATGCACCGAACGAGGCTACGAGAAAGTCGTAAAGACCGCCTATCAATCCTGCTACCAGCAATGGCTTGGCCTGACTGCCACCTTTCTCGCCCGAGATAAGCACCTGTGTGGAGGCTGTGGCTTCCGGGAAAGGATATTTACCATGCATATCCTTGACAAAATACTTGCGGAAAGGTATCAGGAACAGGACTCCCAAAACACCACCCAGGAGTGATGCCATGAACACCTGGAAGAAGTTCACTGTTATCTCAGGGTGTACGCTTTGCAGTATATACAATGCCGGCAGGGTGAAGATGGCTCCTGCCACTATCATTCCTGAACAGGCACCTATGCTCTGTATGATGACATTCTCACCAAGGGGGTCTTTCCTATGTGCAGCACCACTCAGACCAACGGCTATTATCGTTATTGGTATGGCTGCTTCAAACACCTGACCAACCTTCAGACCCAGATAGGCCGTTGCTGCCGAGAAGATGACTGCCATAAGCAGTCCCCAGAACACACTCCATGGGGTTACCTCACGGTATCTGATGCCATTGGGATGCTCACTCGTCGGTTTGTCCGACATCAATGGTTCATACTCTTCGCCTTCTTTCAACTCTCTGAAGGCGTTCTCCGGCAATCCGGTCTTCTTAATATCGTCCATAACTCTTATGTTTAGAAAGTTGGTAAATGGTGTGGCAATTATGATGGCGTTAGCCTACAATGCTGCCTGGCTTCACCTGACGCTGTATCGATGTCAGCACAAGACTACCATCGGCATCCACTGCCGACAGCAACATGCCGTTGCTCTCCAGACCGTTCTTGAACATCTTTGGTGCAAAGTTGGCTATGAAGAGCACTTGCTTTCCAACGAGTGTCTCTGGCTCGGTATAGTATTCGGCAATACCACTGACAATGGTTCTTTTCTCCATACCATCATCGATAAGGAAACGCAGCAGTTTCTTCATCTTTGGCACCTTCTCGCACTCCAGGATGGTTCCAACACGGATGTCGAGTTTCTCGAAATCATCGAAACTGCATATAGGCTTAACTGGTTCCACCTTGGCATTTGCCAACTCGTTGGCTTTCTTTATTGCCTCGAGCTTATCTATCTGTGCCTGAATAACATCGTCCTCTATCTTCTCGAACAGCAGGGCAGGTTCTCCAAGCTGTTTTTCAGCAGGCAGAAGGTCCATATCTCCAAGCTGTGACCATTGGAAATCCTTCATATTGATCATCTCACGGAGCTTCTTGCTTGAGAATGGCAGGAAAGGTTCGAAGGCAATAGAGAGGTTGGCTGTCAGCTGCAGCGAAAGGAAGATAACCGTCTTCACTCTCTCTGGGTCGATCTTGATGACCTTCCATGGTTCCGAATCAGCAATGTATTTGTTTCCGATACGTGCCAGGTTCATTGCCTCCTTCAGTGCATCGCGGAACTTATACTGATTGAGCAGCAATTCCATCTTGCCCTTTACTTCCTTGAACTCTTCTATGGTCTGCTTGTCGTAGTCAGTAAGTTCTCCGCAGGCAGGAACAATACCATCATAGTATTTCTTTGTCAACTGCAGAGCGCGGTTGACAAAGTTGCCATAAACGGCCACCAACTCGTTGTTGTTGCGGGCCTGATAGTCTTTCCATGTGAAATCGTTATCTTTTGTTTCCGGTGCATTGGCAGTGAGCACATAGCGCAGAACATCCTGCTTGCCAGGCATGTCAACGAGGTATTCGTTGAGCCATACTGCCCAATTGCGTGAGGTGCTTATCTTGTCGCCTTCAAGGTTGAGAAACTCGTTGGCAGGAACATTCTCCGGCAGCACATAATCACCGTGAGCCTTAAGCATGGAAGGGAAGACTATGCAATGGAAGACAATGTTATCTTTCCCGATGAAATGGACTAATTTTGTCTCTTCATCCTGCCACCATGTCTGCCATTTTCCATATCTCTCAGGCTGTGCTTCGCAGAGCTCCTTAGTGTTGCTGATATAGCCTATCGGGGCATCAAACCATACATACAATACCTTACCTTCAGCACCTTCTACCGGAACGGGAATACCCCAGTTAAGGTCGCGTGTCACAGCACGTGGATGCAGACCACTGTCTATCCAGCTCTTGCACTGTCCATATACATTCGGTCGCCATCCTTCGTTGTCGTCCTTATTGTCGGCAGCATGACTTTTCAGTATCCATTCCTCCAGCCATGGCTGATACTGGTCCAGAGGCAGGTACCAATGTTTGGTGGCTTTCTTCACCAGTGGATTGCCTGTAACAGCGTTGTATGGGTCTATCAGTTCTTCTGGCGACAAGTCACGGCCACATTTCTCACACTGGTCGCCATAAGCTTCCGTGTTGCCACAGTGAGGACACGTGCCGCGGATATTGCGGTCGGTGAGAAATTCACCCTCTTTCTCGTCATAATACTGCTCGCTCTCCTGCTGGATGAACTTACCATCGTCGTAAAGCTTGCGGAAGAAGTCGGCAGCAAACTTATGATGTATGTCTGATGTTGTGCGTGAATAGACATCGAAAGAGATACCAAACTCCTCGAATGATTTCTTTATTATATTATGATAACGATCCACTACATCCTGCGGTGTACAGCCTTCCTTGCGTGCACGGATAGTAACTGGCACACCATGTTCGTCGCTACCACCAACAAACAACACATCCTCGCCTTTCAGGCGAAGATAGCGGCTGTAGATATCTGCAGGGATATATACTCCTGCCATGTGACCGATATGCACAGGACCATTGGCATAAGGTAGTGCCGAGGTGACAAGTGTTCTTTTGAATTTCTTTTCCATTGTTTTCTTTTTTTTCGGTTTTTTAAAAATTTCGGCACCCATATTCACATACAGATGCCGAAAGCAAAGGTATTATAAAAATTGTATCATGCGTCGATATTTGCGTAATGAGCATTCTTCTCGATGAACTCACGGCGTGGTTCAACATCATCGCCCATCAGCATTGAGAATATCTCGTCGGCCTGAGCAGCATTTTCTATCGTCACCTGCTTAAGCAAACGTGTTGTAGGGTCCATGGTGGTCTCCCAGAGCTGGTCAGGATTCATTTCACCAAGACCTTTATATCGCTGTGTATGGATACCGGCTTCTGTGCCATCACTGTATTTATCCATAAATCTCTGTCGCTGTACTTCATCATAGCAGTATTCGCTCACCTTTCCCTTTGTGCACTTATAGAGTGGAGGTGTTGCTATGTAGAGGTGTCCGTTCTGAATAAGTTCCGGCATATAGCGATAGAAGAGTGTCATGATCAGTGTGTCGATGTGGCGTCCATCGACATCGGCATCGGTCATGATGATTATCTTGTCGTAGCGGAGCTTTGAAAGGTCAACAGCATTGTCATCGCCGTCGAGCCCGAAGCGTATGCCTATACTCTGGATGATGTTCATAACGGATTCTGAGTCGAATACCTTATGGCGCATCACCTTCTCAACATTCAGTATCTTTCCTCTCAGTGGCAGTATGGCCTGGAAATAACGGTCGCGTCCCTGTTTTGCTGAGCCGCCTGCCGAGTCACCCTCAACGAGGAAGATTTCACATTCCTTAGGGTCTTTGTTTGAACAGTCGGCCAATTTGCCTGGCAGTCCGCCACCTGTCATCGGTGATTTCCTCTGTACGCTCTCTCTTGCCTTGCGGGCAGCTATACGAGCCTGAGCGGCAAGTACAACCTTATCGACAATGAAACGAGCCTCCTTAGGATGCTCCTCCAGATAGTTCTGGAGAGCTTCGCCAACAGCCTGCTGAACAGCACCGGCAACCTCTGAGTTACCGAGCTTGGTCTTGGTCTGACCTTCAAACTGTGGTTCTGCCACCTTGATGGAGATAACGGCGGTAAGTCCTTCGCGGAAGTCTTCACCAGAAATCTCTATCTTACCCTTCTCAAGAGTTTTCGACACCTGAGGATCATTGTCGGCATACTTCTTCAGTGTACGGGTCAGGGCCATACGGAATCCCTGAAGATGGGTACCGCCTTCTATGGTGTTGATATTGTTTACGTAGGAGTGCAGGTTCTCGCTGTAGTCAGTGTTGTACATTATAGCCACCTCGATAGGAGTGTTCTGCTTCTCTGTCTTGATGTAGATAACATCGTTGAAGAGATGGTTGCGATGACGGTCTATGTAGCGTACAAAGTCTTTCAGTCCACCTTCAGAATAGAACACATCCTCTTTCGTTTTTCCCTCTTCATCCTTGCGCATATCGCGGAGAGTTATCTTCAGTCCTGCGTTAAGGAAAGCCAATTCCCTCATGCGTGCAGCAAGGATATCGTATTTGTATTCCACAGTGGTGAATATCGTTGCATCCGGCCAGAACTGCTGACGGGTACCACGAAGGGCAGTGTCGCCAACAATTTTCACTGGATACAGAGCCTTGCCGCGCTCATATTCCTGCTGGTATATCTTGCCATCGCGGAACACCTGTGACAGCATGTGAGACGACAATGCGTTCACGCAGGATACACCAACACCATGCAGACCTCCGGAAACCTTGTAAGAGCCCTTGTCAAACTTTCCTCCGGCATGGAGAACGGTCATCACAACCTCAAGAGCCGACTTATGTTCCTTCTTATGCTCATCGACAGGAATACCACGACCATTGTCGAGTACTGATATCGAACCGTCTTCTTCTATCGTAACTTCTATCTCTGTGCAATATCCGGCTAATGCTTCATCGATGGAGTTATCCACAGTCTCATACACCAGGTGATGCAATCCCTTTTCCGAGATATCACCGATATACATGGCAGGACGCTTCCTTACTGCTTCAAGACCTTCAAGGACCTGGATATTACTGGCTGAATAATTTTCAGCATTTTTTACTTCTTCTGACATATAAAATGTTTTCTTTTCTAAGTATTTTCTATTAACCGTGCAAAGGTACAAAAAAAAAAGAAAAAAAAGAATTTTTTATAAAAAATTATTTTTATTTCGCAAAATTAGTTCACAATTTTTCCTCTCGGAGATACAATCGCATCTTTATTCTGGCTTTTCACTGAGAAGTTGTATAGTCTGTGAACTCACTCAATGTTCGAAAGTCGTCCCATACGTCTTCCATATTTCTACCATTTATCACCCACTTTAAGTGGGACTTTGGTGGGACTTTGGTGGGACTTAAGTGGGACTTACAGCGAAGAAACTGAAATGCATTTTCGCTGATCAGGGAATCATCTGGCATGAATCCAATGGTGTAGTCAACATCATACTTGGAGGTAAACACAAAAAACTCGCCAGAGAAGTTGCTCTCGCGAGTTAATCTATATGGGATGCGTTGATTCAAGTGCTCAAGGTTTATCATGTTACATCACAAATATTTGTTACCCCACACTGCCTTCCAGTGAAACGGAGAGCAGTTTCTGGGCTTCCACGGCAAACTCCATAGGCAGTTTGTTGAGCACTTCCTTAGCATAACCATTCACGATGAGTCCTACTGCCTGTTCCGTAGGTATCCCTCTCTGGTTGCAATAGAAGAGCTGGTCTTCGCTTATCTTGCTTGTTGTTGCCTCATGTTCAAACACAGCGGTATCGTTGTGCACATCCATATACGGGAAGGTGTGAGCACCGCAGTTGCTGCCTAAGAGCAGCGAGTCGCAGGAACTGTAGTTGCGGGCATTGTCGGCATTCTCCGTAGCACGTACCAGCCCTCTGTATGAGTTCTGGCTGTATCCGGCACTTATACCCTTGCTGATGATGGTGCTCTTGGTGTTTTTGCCTATATGTATCATCTTGGTACCAGTATCAGCCTGCTGATAGTTGTTGGTCA
>R18__coassemble_2492_pt1 | contig 11311 bp, 6 predicted proteins | sample R18__metabat2_low_PE_027 | metagenome-assembled genome bin R18 | reverse complement strand
AAAAAAACATCGCCCCACATATGCAGATAGCACAACTGGCAAAATTATACTCAAGGTCCCAGCAGGTAAAAGCACTCATCGAGCAACTGGACAACAAACGAAAGAAAGTTATCGGACTCTATGGTCTGAGCTGTTCGTCGGCTCCGGTAGTATTGTCGAGTCTGGCTTTCAGGCAGAACATAGAGAATACATCAACCGGTCCCTACCTCATCATCCTCAATGATGTGGAGGAGGCAGGATATTTCTATCACGACATGGTGCAGATACTATCATCGGAACAGGTGCTGTTCTTCCCTTCCCCACACCGCAACACACACTCTGCATCAGCAACACGGCAGACAGACTCTGCCAACGAGATACTGCGCACAGAGGTGCTGGCTAACCTGGCACGGAAGGCGAAAGACGAAAGACAAAAGACGAAAGACGACGAACCTGCAACCTTCATCATCACACACCCCGAAGCACTTACAGAGCAGGTGCCATCATGCAGAAAAATCAATGAGAACACACTGCAACTGCATGTGGGAGAATGTGTTGACACCAGTTTCATTGCCGAGACACTGCGTACCTTTGGCTTCACCCAGCAGGACTATGTGTATGAACCCGGACAGTTTGCACTCCGCGGTAGCATAATAGATGTCTTTTCCTATAGTTGCGAATACCCTTACCGCATAGACTTCTTCGGCGATGATGTGGATTCCATACGTACCTTCGATGTGCAGACACAGCTGTCGGTGGAACGGAAAGAGAAGATTGAGATAGTGTCGGACCTTGAAACATCCAATGATGACGAAACAACGGATGACGAGAAGATACCATTTCTCGATGCCCTGCCTGATGATACCATCATCGTGACAAAGAACCTGCCGTTTGTATGCGATATCATTGACGACGAGTATTTCACTCAGCATATACTCGATTTCAAACGGATAGAACTCCGTACGGTTCTTCGACAAGCTAAGGAGCCAATGAAGAACGATTCTTCGATAAGTTCAGGAACCGACAAAAGTCAACAGCTAACCTTCAGCATTGCGCCACAGCCACTGTTTCATAAGAATTTTGATTTGCTTGTTGATGCGCTTGAAGACTACATCTCTCAGGGCTACAGGCTGTATATCCTTGCCGACAGTGCCAAACAGCAGCAGCGGCTCAAGGATATCTTTGAGGAGAAATCGCAACACATAACCTTCACCCCTGTTGACCATACCCTGCACGAAGGTTTCGTTGACGATGATCAGATGGCTTGCTTCTTCACCGACCATCAGATCTTCGACCGCTACCACAAATACAACCTCCGTTCCGACAAGGCTCGCAGTGGGAAGATTGCACTTACGCTGAAGGAGCTGCAACAGTTTGTGCCAGGCGACCTTATAGTGCATGTGGATCATGGCATAGGTCGTTTCGACGGATTGGTGCGCCTGCCTCAGGGCGACTCCTATCAGGAGATGATAAAAATATCGTATCAGGGCAGCGACACCATCTATGTGTCGATACATTCGCTCTACAAGGTGTCGAAATACCGTGGCAAGGATGGTGCTGAGAATGTTAAGCTCAATCGTCTTGGCACTGGCGCCTGGGAAAACCTCAAGGAGCGTACAAAGAAGAAGATAAAGGATATTGCCCGCGACCTGATAGTGCTCTATGCCCGGAGAAGGAAGGAGAAAGGGTTTGCTTTCTCTGCCGACTGCTTCATGCAGCATGAGCTTGAGGCCAGTTTCCTCTATGAGGATACCCCTGACCAGCTCAAAGCCACCAACGATGTGAAGGCCGATATGGAGAAGTCTCAGCCTATGGACAGACTGATATGCGGTGATGTGGGGTTCGGCAAGACAGAGGTAGCCATACGTGCTGCCTTCAAGGCAGCATGCGACTCCAAACAGGTGGCTGTGCTGGTGCCTACCACCGTTTTGGCATATCAGCATTATCAGACATTCTCAGAACGATTGAAGGGACTGCCGGTAAGAGTGGACTATCTCTCCAGGGCAAGAAGTGCAAAGAAGGTGACTGCCATACTCTCCGACCTGGCAGAGGGCAAGATAGACATAATCATCGGCACACATAAACTGCTTAGTAAGACGGTACATTTCAAGGACCTCGGGCTGCTGATTATCGACGAAGAGCAGAAATTCGGCGTATCAGCCAAGGAGAAACTGCGCCAGATACGCAGCAATGTGGACACCATCACTATGAGTGCCACGCCGATACCTCGCACTCTGCAGTTCTCGCTTATGGGAGCCAGAGATCTGAGCATTATCCAGACTCCACCACCAAACCGCTACCCTATACAGACTGAAGTGCACACCTTTGATGCCGACCTGGTTACTGAGGCCATACGCTTTGAGATGAGCCGCAACGGACAGGTGTTCTTCGTCAGCAACAGGATAAACTCGCTCGACGAGCTACGATACCTGATAGAGAGGAATATTCCTGATGCCCGGGTGGCTGTTGGTCATGGACAGATGAAACCGGAAGAGTTGGAACAGATTGTGATGGGGTTCATAAACTACGATTACGACGTGCTACTTTCCACGACAATAGTTGAGAATGGTATCGACATACCAAATGCCAACACCATCATCATCAACAACGCCCAGAACTTCGGTCTCAGCGACCTTCATCAGATGCGTGGTCGTGTGGGCCGTGGAAACAGAAAGGCCTTCTGCTATCTGCTGGCACCACCACTCAGTGCTCTGCCTGCCGACTCGCGTAAACGCCTGGAGGCTATAGAGACCTTCTCAGACCTTGGCAGCGGCATACACCTTGCCATGCAGGACCTCGACATACGCGGAGCAGGCAACCTGCTTGGAGCTGAACAGAGCGGGTTCATTGCCGACCTGGGATATGAGGTGTATCAGAAAATCCTCAACGAGGCAATAACGGAGATAAGAAACGAGGCTGAAAGCCTACCACCGACCTCCTTGAGAGAGGGAACAGAGTCGCAGAAAGTCTCCCCTATGGGGGGAGATCTAGAGGGAGCTTATTACGTCTCCGACTGTTCGCTCGAAACCGATATGGAGATGTGCTTCCCTGACAGTTATGTGCCAAGCAGCAGCGAGAGGATGTTGCTATACCGAGAACTCGACAACCTGAAGGACGACGAGGAGGTGGAGCGATACCGCACAAGACTCATCGACCGCTTCGGAAAACTGCCAAAAGAGGGAGAAGACCTGCTCAAGGTGGTGACGCTCAGACGGCAAGGTAGGCAGATGGGCATGGAGCGCATAGTGATGAAGCAGGGCAAGATGAGCCTCTACCTGGTAAGCAACAACGACAGCCCGTACTATCAGAGCGAGGCTTTCGGCCAAATACTGCATTTCATCACCATGCACCCAAAAGAATGTGCACTGAAGGAGATAAAGGAAAAGAGATTCCTGTCGATAACAAATATCAATACCATCGACGAAGCAATAAAAGTGCTGCAGTTTAATGACTGAATCCTTATCAATTCTTCAATATCTCTCCGGTATTTTTCCGGCAATTTTTCGCTATAAGTCCCACTTAAGTCCCACCAAAGTCCCACTTAAGTCCCACTTAAGGTGGGTGAAAGGTGGGTGAAAGATGGTAGTCATATACGAGAAATATACGACAATAAAAAGCGACTAAAAAAGGATGTTATTCGGGTAGTTCGATGCGGAAGGTGGTACCTTTGCCTATTTCGGAGGATTTCACAAAGATACGACCTTTATGGTATTCCTCAACGATACGTTTTGCCAGCGACAGTCCCAGTCCCCATCCACGCGACTTTGTTGTGAAACCTGGTTTGAACACTGTCTGAAGATTCTTCTTGCGTATGCCCTTTCCGTTGTCGGAGACATCGATGATGGTCTTGCTTCCCGTTTTCTCAAAGCGCAGCGTTATGGTGCCCTCGCCTTGCATAAAGTCGGCCCTGTCGCCCACCATGGCATCCACAGCATTCTTGCAGAGGTTTTCTATCACCCATTCAAAGAGGGCAGCATTGATTCTGACTATCACATCGTCGGCAGGGAAGTCTCTTATCATGATCACCTTCTTTGATGTGCGGCGGTCCATATAGTCGATTACATGATTGAGAATCTCGGTGAGCGATGTCTCCTTGGCCTCTGGCACAGAGCCTATCTTAGAGAAACGTTCGGCAATGAGCTGCAATCGCTTCACATCCTTATCCATCTCGGGCAGGAGTTCATCGTCAGGATAGGTCTCCTTGAGCACCTCTGTCCACGCCATGAGCGACGATATTGGTGTGCCGAGCTGGTGTGCTGTTTCCTTGGAGAGTCCCACCCACACCTTATTCTGTTCGGCTTTCTTGGAGCTCATAAGTGCGAAGATGGCTATGATGACAAAGATGAGCACCACGCCAAGTTGGGCGTATGGGTATATGGCCAGACGTTTCAGCATGATAGAGTCGTCGTAGCATACATCGATATATTCACGCGCAAAGTCGGCGCCGGCAAGCGTATCTTCCTCTTCGAGATAGATACGTATATAGTCGGCACTCTTCTTGATGCTGGCAATCTTCACGGAATCGTCTATGTTGCGGGTATCTATAACCGTGCCTTCTCTATCAGTAACAACGATAGGTATGGTGTGATTTCCCTCCAGAACCTTGAGTGCAAGGTTGAGGTTTGTGTTGTCGTCGGCAGTGCTGAGTTCACGCATTGCCTCGGCCCAGATTTCCATGTTCTGATGTTCCTCTTTCGACAGGTCGCGGACAAGGTAGTTGGAGACCACGAGCGACACCACGGCAATAACTATTGCCGCAACGACAAGTATTATCTTGATCTGCCGGATTCTGTCAGTCCATTGCATTGCTGAGCAAGGAGATATTATAATGAATTGATTAGGACCACAGCATAAGCAGAGATACCCTCTTCACGACCGGTGAATCCAAGGCGTTCTGTTGTGGTTGCCTTGATGGAGATATTATCGATATCAGTCCCTATAACGTCGGCCAGGCATTGTTTCATCTGCTCTATATGAGGATTCAGCTTTGGTCTCTCGGCAGCCACTGTGGCATCTATGTTGCCCACGGTATAGCCATTGGTGGCAATGAGGTCGATGGTTTGACGAAGGAGTATCTTGCTGTCTATATCCAGAGTGTCAGCAGAGGTATCAGGAAAGTGATAGCCTATGTCGCGCATGTTGGCAGCGCCCAGCAAGGCATCACAGATGGCATGTATAAGCACGTCGGCATCGCTATGACCGAGCAAACCCTTGGTGTGAGGTATCTTTATGCCACCGAGCCAGAGGTCGCGGCCTTCCTGAAAACGGTGCACATCGTAGCCAAAACCTACACGTATCATCTGTTGCCACGTTTGAAGAGGTCGTTGATACCATCCATATCGAAGGCCAGCGAGAAGCGCATGGTCTGGTCGAGAGGGTTACTTTTAGCTGTTGCTATGACATAGCCTACATCAAGCGAGAAGACACTCATCTTGAAGCCGGCACCCACGGTGAAATATTTTCTATTACCCTTGTTCTGAGCTTCATGATGATAGCCGGCACGGAGCGAGAACTTATCATTGTAGGTGTATTCAGCACCTACACTCCACTGAATCTCTTCCAGCTCCTCCTTGAAACCATTAGGAGCATCGCTGAAACTCTTGAAGATGCCCTTTATGGAGCCTATGTTGTAGTAGTTCTCTACAAGGTATGACTGATAGTCGCGGCATGTTGTCTTATGGGCAGCAGTATCGGCCTGGAACTGTTCCTCTGACGGACGTGTAGGTATCAGCAGTTTATTGGCATCGGCAGCTATCGAGAACTTGTTGTATTCATCAATAGGGAGAGTGAGGTTTACACCCAGACGCATATTGGTAGGGATGAAATAACTATAGTCATCACCTGAGAAGTTTATCTTAGAACCAATGTTGCTGATATTGAGTCCGAGTCCGAAGAGACATTCGCGGTTGCCAAGGTTAAAGTATTTGTTATAATACATGGCTATATCGGCAGCAAAAGCTGTTGCTGCTTTCTGCTCAGCTTCCTGCGACAGACGGAGGTCAGACATGATGAACCTTCCGGCAACAGCCAGGGCAAAGTTCTCACTCAGCATACGCGATATACCTACATCGAAAGCCATCTCATAAGGTTTGATGGTCATTGCTGTCTCATCATAGCTGGTATATACCTCACCGAGAGTGAAATAGCGGAAACTGGCCGACAGAGCGGAATAGTCGCCCAGACGATAGTATCCGGAAAGGGAAGCCAGACCCATATCGTTCACCAGCTGACGCAACCAAGGAGTATAGTTGAGTGCAAAGCCAGCCTTACTGATACAGAACGGGTATTTGGCAGGGTTCCAATACTGGGAGTTGACATCAGGGTCTGTTGCCACACCGGCATCACCAAAACCGGCGCCCTTGGCATCAGGGGCTATCATGAGTGAGGTTACAGCATAGTCAACAGGATTAAACTTGCTCTTTATGTCCTCAGCAGAAGCAGGAAGGGCAAAGTAAGAGCAGCAAAGCGCTACTAAGAATGTACGCAATACAGAACTTTTCAATATCTTTCTCATAACTACAATTATCAATTAAAATTCTCTATCAGTGAGTCCCTATAATTTGAAGAACACACCTAATATAACGTAATTATTGAGTATTTATTGTATGAAGAGCTATTATTTTCTTGAATTATATACAATTATTTTCTTTGCCTTGAGGGTTTCCGTAGCCCCAGCGCATGTAATCTGCGCTCTATATAGATATACACCTGTGCTTACAGCGTTATGCGAATTGTCCTCAAGATTCCAGGTCATGTGGTAGGTGCCGTTGGTATTGACATTGGTTTCCGTTTTCTGCCATATCTTACGTCCGAGGATATCGAAGACCTCGAAGGTGATATCGACAGCTGTTCCCGGTCGGTCATATACCAGGACAAACTGCGTTGAAGAACTTGCAGGATTCTTAGTTGCCCATATCTCATAGATCTTTGCCGAGATATTCTCCAGCACGTTGAAAGTGAGTTCCACAGTGGATGAGTTGTTCAGTATATCCCAAGCACGGAAGAGCAACTGGTGCGGACCAGGTGTCAGCTCTGGTATAGAATAGCCCAGTGTGCCGGAAGTGTATGTCCCGAAATCGTAGGAGAAATAGTCGTTGAGGTCGTAGGTCTGATACATGCTGCCATCAATGATGAGAGTCATGCCGTGTCCAATACCTCCGCTGCTGGTGTTTATTCCATCCTCATCATTGATCTCGGCATAGAAATATGGTGTAGCGTTGACATTACCTCCATCAATAAACGAAGGAGAGTTGAGGTAGCAATATATATTTGGACCTATTGAGTCATTATAGATATCATCCGAGCCATTGAGGATATAGTTCGTGAACTCTCCGTTTGCAAGCTGTGTCTTGTCAGAGTTTACGGCATAGAAGGTGATTACACCATTCTCATCGCTATAGTTGATGTCGAGAGGTACAATGGCGCTGAAGCTAACATTACCGTTGATGATAGTATCAGTGGCAACAAACACTGTGTTTGTGTTGTCGGTATAGGTGAACTGCACTCCGCAGCCGTCCCAGTCGTTGCAGACAATAGTCTCCTCTGAGTCTTTTATTATTGCCGTAGCTTTACCGTTAAAGTCCTCAGCCTTTGTTCCGTTCTCTTCCAGATGGGCGGATATACGTGCTATAGCTCCTGCTTTCAGTTTGTAGGCAGAAGAACCAACAGCCTCACCATTGATACTATCCACAACAACCTTCAGCGACGGGCATGCCAATCTCAGGGCTGGGTCACCCAGCAGGGCATAGTTCAGTTTATTTGCCGTAACATCCTGCTTAGTGGTCACCAACTCGTTCTTTGCCTTACGCAGGGCCTCACCAATGGTGTTGAGTTTATTGTCAACATGCTGAAGCACATAAGTGGAGAACAGTTTGTTTATCTTCTTGTTTCGGTCAGAGAACACGGTATGTGTTGTTCCCACGAAAGCAATAGAACCACCATTAGGGTTGAGGAGCGAGGTTGTGCCGTGGTTTTCCTGCTTGGTGTCGAAAGGCATGATGTCGCAGGAAGCTGTGAACCACAGTGGCAGACCGGTTGTTGTGTTTTCTTCAAAATGTTTGCGCAGGATAATCTGCTCATGCGACAGCTGCGAAGGATTGCCATGACCGGTATAGTTCATCATCAAGGCTCCCTTCTGCATCTGCTCGGTCAGGAGTTTTGTGACATCCGGATATGAATTGCCCGTAGCAGAGGTTACACGGTTATATGCATCCACATATACACGTTTGAAATTATATCCCTTATAATTATTATGCAGAATCTGCAGGATTTCCTCCGTGTCGTTCATATGAAGATTGTTGTTACCGTCGTCGGCTATCATGCAGATTGTGTTCTGCCAATCTCCGGCATTCTCGTTCTTCATGTAGCTGATAATCTTATCCACCACCTGCTCGGCCTCATCGGCAGAGTTGGTAGGTATTCGTCCAACACCTATGTCAGGTGTGTCTCCATTGATATGTTTACCACCTTCACCATCGTCAAGAAGACCGAAATAATCCTCCATCACATACGACTCGGTTTCACTGAACGAGTTATCACTCTCGTAGCATAAGAGGTACGACCGCGGGTCTGTGCTTTTCCAATCGTTGATCACCATTCTGTTGTCCCAGGCACAAGGTCCAAAGAGCAGAAGGCTCTGAGGCATGGAGGCCTCATCATCGCCTGCTTTGTCGTAGAGCATCTTGAGATAACGACGGTAAGCATTAGCATCAGGTGTGCCACTCGAGAATTCGTTATAGAGCTTATCAGCCGAAACGACCTTGACCTTTATGCCATCCTTTTCCTCATGAATATCCTTCAGACGGTTGGCCTGAGAGAGCACAGTCTGTGTTTCAGGAATGATAATCACCATCTGATAGTTGCTGTCGGCATGCAGGTCCTGATTGTCAACAAAAGAGAGATATTCCGGGGCTGGGAAAGTGCTGTTGAGACTACCCGGCAGGAATGGTTTATCATACTGCTGACAGATATAGTCGAGCCTCATACTGCCGTTCGTAACTTTCAGACGGACAACATTCTCCTGACTGAGGTTCTCAACCTTTACGGTATAGAACTGCTCGGCAGCCTTATAATACGACATCAGACCGGATGTTATGCTTTTTGCAAGCACTTTCTCATCATTGACATATACTTCAAAACTGAGTGGGGCTACATCGTAGGTAACACCAATGGTCATATTCCCTTCTGTGCAGTTTGCAGGAGCCTTGATGGTATATTTGCCTTCCTTGCTTGCAGAGAGCAGTTCACTGGCAAAGAAATTCCGTCCGGCATCATACCATGAGTATTCATCTTTCTCATAAAGGTAATGATAACTGTTTGGAGATGCATAATACTCATTGACAAGTGTGGCTGAGTCAAGAGACAGCGGTTCGTCACCTTCCGTTATGAAGTAATAACCATAGTCGGAATAGGTGTTACGAGTGCGTTTCTCGGATAATTTCGTATCGTAAGATACCGATCCATTTGCAAAGAACAGTTTCCTGTTGCCAATGCTGTAGGCTGGTATTTCCATAAGGTCGTCGGTGGTGCGAAGATATTCTTCGGTGAGCACCTCAGGCTGAACATTTCCACCATAACCATAAATCTTTATCTTTGAGATATCGCTGAATCCGGCATTACGGATATCACCGTCGGTGATCTGATATATACCTGTTTCCGCCACTTTTATCTTCATCCATGTGCCTGAAGAGAGCACGGAATGTTGTGCATACCTGCTTCCAGAGGTCTTGAGTCGTGATTTTGAAACTGGCTTTTCCTGTCCCTGCACAAGGAGTTTGAAACTTACGAGTTTCTGATATTTCTTATCCCGATAAACCAGAGGACAGAAGCTCACGTTGAGGTTTCCTTTCCTGCGGTCAACGCTGATATATTGGTCTATTTCAGGCATCTCGCCCAGCGGAGCGTCATTGGTCAGTTCTTTATATCTGCGTATCTCCTCCTTGGTCATCTCAACAAACTCAGGATATTCCAGCGTAACCTCATACACCGAGTCAGCATAATCCTTACCTATATGATGGAAATAGGTGTAATATGGAAGCAGAGAGTCTATCTTCAGTTCGTCGTTACTCAGATTGATAAACTCCTCTGCAAATGAAGATATGGACATCAGCAGACATCCTATTATCAAAGCCACACGTTTCATAATCACACTTATTTTACTTTAAATTCCAAAACTTTCTTATCCTCGAGATATCCGGTGAAGTAATCACCAATGGCAACGGGGCCTACTCCTGGAGGTGTTCCTGTGAAGATGATATCGCCCATCTTCAGTGTGAAGAACTGACTGACGTAAGCTATCAGTTCATCCACCTTATACAGCATATCCTTCGTACAGCCTTCCTGCATGGTCATGCCATTGATGTCGAGACGGAAGCGGACATTATCCAGCTGTCCCGGACGGCTCTGACCAAAGAGCAAGTTTTCGTTTTCGTTGTTCGTGGTTAGTGACTCTGTCGAACCATTCTCACGAAGTTCCACCCACTCTCCTACCACGGCAGCACCATCAAAACCCTTGCATATATCCCAAGGTAATCCTTTTTCCCTACACTTTCTTTGCATTTCTCTTGCTGTGAAATCAACGCCTACGGTTATGGCATCGTAATAGCGATGTGCAAACCGCTGCGGGATGCTCTTCCCCAGACGGTTTATCCTCACCACCATCTCAGCCTCATAGTCTATCTGCCCCATATCGTCGGGCAGAAAGAAAGGCTTGCCGTTCTGAACCAGCGAAGAGTCAGCTTTCATAAAGATGACAGGTTCCTCTGGTTTATATAACGCACCATCGAGCTCTTTATTGTGCTCGGCGTAGTTCATTCCTACAGCAATAATCTTCATAATCCTGCTTTCCTTTCAGCAAAAAAGCCCTATAAGCCATTTTGGGGCTCATAAGGCTTTTATCTTCTGTGAAGCACGCTCGTCACTAATGACGATGACGTAGCAATCTCTTCTTATTCTGCTCTCAGAGTGAAGCGCTTGAAGTCAACAACGGTAAGGTCCTTGTCGGCAGCCTTCAGATAGTCTGTAACAGTCTGCTTGGAATCCTGGATGAACTCCTGGTTGAGCAGACAGTTTTCCTTGAAGAACTTGTTCATACGACCGTTGGCGATGTTGAGAATCATCTGCTCAGGAAGGTTAGCAAGCTTCTGCTCAGCTGTCTCCTTCTTGATCTGACGGATCTTGTCAGCGTCAGCCTCAGTGATGTAACCCTTCATGATACCTTCGTTGATATGCTCTTCGTTCTCGCAAGTGTAGAGGTTGTAACCAGCCTTCTTCAGAGCTGCCTGAACAGCCTTCTCGCACTGCTCTTCCTTAGTCTTCTGAACAGCAATCTTAT
>R18__coassemble_2475_pt1 | contig 11388 bp, 8 predicted proteins | sample R18__metabat2_low_PE_027 | metagenome-assembled genome bin R18 | reverse complement strand
ACGAATATAGGAATTATCGGAGTTATTCGCTTAATAAATTCAGCATCTGCATAAGGGACCCCTTATTGCCCCAACTCCAATAGCTGTCCTCCATCATGCGGTTGCAGAGCACCTTCTTCCTCTTGTCCATAAGTTTGAACACGGCCCTTTCGTGGCACTCCACCACCTTGCCGTTAAGAAAGAAATAGTAGATAGAGGATACGGGATATGAGGTTACATCACGCTCCAGGCGTGTTACGCTGACATTGTCGCCAATCTCAAAATTGGTTACCGAGCCCTCGTTGAGACGGTAATGTTCCAAGGCGTCCATATCGATAATCTTGACACGGAGGAGTTTGTTTGCGCCGCAACTATCCACAATCTCTGCCAAACGATTGTTGACAGTCATGAACACCTTGCCGTCTATTATGACATGGCGGATGATATCCATCCTTGCCTGCATCACGTCCTTGCCCTGCTTATACACCAGCGAGGAGTTTTTCAGGAAGATATTGGCCTGGCGCTGATGATTGAGTTTGCCATTATGAAGTTCCACAACAGCGGGCGTATAGTCCTTGAACATCAAGACACCCTCAGAGGTCTCCGTTTCGTTCTGAGCAAAGAGCATATCAGTAGTTGCCCCACCCCAAAAGATGAAACAGAAAATTAAAATTATATAAAAAATGCGCCTCATATCTAACTTACTCTAAAATTTCCCTCCTATAATTATTGACGATGCAAAGATAAGAAAAGTTTAAAATCCGAGGAGGTTAAACGCTTAAAAGTTAGGGCATTTTTATGTTTTTTTAAATTATATATCCATGATTTCCTGTTTTTTCTTTGTGAATTGAAGAAAAAAACGTATTTTTGCAGACAAATTACTAAAACTTATGTTATCATGAACCATAGAGAACGATTTTTCGCCACCGTACGGCGCCAACCCGTTGACCGTCCGGCATCATGGTTGGGACTGCCCGTTCCGGCTGCCGTGCCAAACCTGCTGAAACATTTCAAGGTGAACACCATCGACGAACTGAAAAAGAAAATCGATGATGATATATATGCCATACCTGTGCCTTACAACAACCCGCCTACCAACGATATAGGCTGTTCGCTGGCTTTTGCAAAGAGCGGACTGGGCGGAGCACAGGACGAGCGCACACTCACCGCACCAGGATTCTTTGAGGATTTCACCGACCCGTCGCTGGTGGAGACCTTCCCTTGGCCTGATCCTGAGGAGCATATCGACTTCCAAAAAGCCCGCGACCTGGCACGCAACGCTCCCGACGACATGGCAAGAATGGGAATAATGTGGGCAGCACATTTCCAGGATGCCTGCTCAGCCTTCGGTATGGAAAACTCGCTCATCACCATGATGACATGCCCGGAGATGTACAAAGCTGTGATAGACAGGATAACAAAGTTCTACCTTGACTGCGGCGAGATATTCTACGAAGCAACGAAAGGCTATCTCGATGCTGTGCTCATCGGCAACGACTTCGGTTCGCAGCAGGGACTCATGGTGGATCCAGGCAGTCTCCGTCAGTACGTGTTCAACGGCACAAAAGCCCTTACCGACCAGGCAAAGAGCTACGGCCTGACCGTTGTGCACCACTCCTGCGGCAGCATATACCCTATCATCGACGACCTCTTCAGCCTTGGCATCGACGTTATCCATCCTATCCAGGCCAAGGCCAAGGATATGCAGGCCGAGAAGCTGGCTCACGACTTTGGCAACCACGGCACATTCTTCGGCGGTGTGGATGCACAATACCTGCTCGTCAACGGCACACCGGAAGAAGTTCGCCAGGACGTGCTGCGACTGAAGAAGGTGTTCCCTACCGGACTAATCATCTCACCATCACACGAAGCTGTGCTGCCGGATATCAAACCGGAAAACATTGAAGCACTCTTCAAAGCTGTGCATGAGACAGAAAACGATAACAATAACAAAAAAACAAGTGATATGAAACGTCGTTATGGTCAGGTGATAGGTGTTACACCTGGAAAATTGGAGGAGTACAAGAAACTCCATTCGGCAGTATGGCCAAAAGTGCTTGAGATGATCAAGGAATGTAACCTTGAGAACTACAGTATCTACTACAAGGACGGATACCTGTTCAGCTATTATGAATATACCGGCGACAACTACGAGGCCGACATGGCAAAGATGGCTGCCGACCCAGAGACACAGCGCTGGTGGGATGTGTGCATGCCTTGCCAGCAGCCAGTGCCTAACCGTCAGGAAGGTGAATGGTGGGCTGATATGGAAGAAGTGTTTCACCTGGACTAACATAACGAACTAAACTACTATGAACAAGATGTTTCAAAGCAAGAGTGGCACCAACTATCTGTTTCCATTCATACTGATAGCCACCTTGTACCTGCTTTGGGGATGTGCACACGGTTTGCTCGACGTGCTCAACAAGCAGTTCCAGGATGTTTTCTCCATGTCGAAGGCTGAGTCGGGCTTCGTGCAGTTCTCGGTATATATAGGCTATTTCGTAATGGCATTACCAGCCGGACTTATCATGCGCCGCGTAGGCTATAAGAAAGGCCTCATCACCGGATTGCTCCTCTTCGCCTTTGGTGCCCTGCTGTTCATCCCTGCCGCAATGGCAAACTCCCCTTACACCTTCTTCCTGGCACTCTTCGTGCTGGCTTGCGGTCTGTGCATAATAGAAAACGGTGCACACCCTTGCGCCACCGGTATGGGACCTGAAGACGGAGCGGCTCAGAGAATAAACATTGCTGCTGCCTTCAATGGTATAGGATGGATTGTAGGCCCACTGATAGGCACATGGCTTATTCTGGGAGGAACAAACACAAACTTCGATATTGCCAAACCTTACATACTCGTTGCCGTTGTGGTGTTGCTGGTTTGTCTGCTGCTCTGCTTCATAAAACTGCCGGAAAAGGAGATGGCAGCTGAAGCCGAACAGGCTGCCATAGAGGCAGGAACAGCAACAGGCAGCATCTGGCAGCATAAGCAATTCAAATATGCCCTGATAGCGCAGTTCCTCTATGTAGGTGCTCAGACGGGTGTGAACAGTTTCTTCATAAACTACGTAACAGAGCTCGACTCTTCCATAGACAAGACCACTGCCGGACTCCTGTTAAGTTTCGGTGGAATGGGACTTTTCTTCGTGGGAAGAATACTCAGTTCGCTGTTTATGAAATGGATATCGTCGAGCAAGTTGCTGGCATGGTTCGGGTTGCTGGCAACGGTGTGTATGGCTGTCGTGATGATGGAGGTGCCTGTGGTTTCACTGATAGCGCTGTTCCTCACCTTCTTCTTCATGTCAACAATGTTCCCAACGATCTTTGCACTCGGAGTGAAAGGTATGGGAGCCCACACTAAGAAAGCATCAAGCTATCTGGTGATGTGTATCGTTGGCGGTGCCGTGTTCCCTATCTGCATGGGACTGATAGGCAGCACCAGCATGGCACTCGGATTCCTGCTGCCATTACTTGCGTTCCTCTACATCACCTGCTATGCCATAGCACAGCGAAAGTAATAAGAGCTCTGCAAGAGCGGCCATAAAAAAATCCTGGGTTGAGCCCAGGATTTTTTATTATATGAGTTTTACTAATCCATAGAGAAACACGCCATTACTGATGTTCCTGACGGAGCAGGTCGTTGACAGTCTTTACAGGATTAAAGGTGATGAGTGGCACCTCAACGAATATGGTATTCCAGTCGCTCATAGCACCATTCCAGAGTCCTGGCAGTTCAAGAGCTTTCAGTTCTCTGCCGCCCTGACTCTTTGAAGATATGAATCCCGTTGTCTTGTCAACATACTGTGGCAGGTTGAAAGCCTCACCCTTATAGTTCTTCACAGCACATACCAAGTCCACCGGATTAAAGTGTGTGCCTTCGGTAAACATCTTCATATAGGCCTCGTTGGCAGTGTCAATCTGCGACGATTCAAGAATCTGCAACGACACGGTGCCATCCTGATTATATGCCAGGAACGGACCACCACCAGGTTCGCCTACATTCTTCACCACTCCGCAAACCCTCATAGGGCGGTTCAGTTTCTTCTTAAGATAATCAGCGGTTATCTGCTGTCCTTCTGCAGGGCGGCAGCAAAGATCATTCTCAAGGAATTGTGCCATTTCATCGAGTTGTTCCTTATTATAATCACCACTGTCGAGAATCCTGAGATACTTGAATGCGCGCTGCTGCTTGGCAACGAGCACACCGGCGATAAGGTTCTTGTAGGTCACTGTCTCTGATTTGAGACGGTCGGGCACCACATTGTCTATATTCTTGATAAAAACAATGTCGGCATCTATATCGTTGAGGTTTTCTATCAATGCTCCATGTCCGGCCGGACGAAGAACCAACGAACCATCAGCATTGCGGAACAGGTCATTATCTGCGGTTGCAGCTACGGTGTTAGTGGATGGTTTCTGAACAGAGAAAGTGATGTTGTACTTCACACCAAACTTATCAGAGAAATATGCTTCCTTCTCTGCAACACGCTTCTTGAAATAGTCCATATGTTCCTGGCTGACAGTGAAATGAAGATTCACCTCACCATTACACTGCGCATAGAGAGCACCTTCAACAAGATGTTCCTCCATAGGTGTGCGTGGACCATCAGCGTATTTATGGAACAGGAGCATACCCTTTGGCAGTTGACCATAGTTGAGTCCTTCAGCAAGGAGCATATTCTCGTCAACCTTCTTATAATTGCCTTCAGCAATCAGTTTGTCAACATCCTCGATGGAATTGAGAGCATCGAAGAAAGCAAAGTCGTGGATACGACTGAAATAGGTCTTCTCAAAATCTGTCTGCGGAGCATCGTAGTCGGCATCCTTGAAAGCAAACATGTTCTTGAACATACGTGATGCTGCACCACTTGCAGGCACGAACTTCACCACACGATGGCCCTGCGACTTATATGTCTCCCAACCTTTGAGCAGGACGTCCTTATCATTATCGTCGATAACCATTACACCATTACCTACACCGGCTGCAGCATGAAGTTTCAGATAAGGGAAACCATTCTTGAAATTCTGCAGCTGTTCTTCTATCTGCTGCTGGCTGATTCCCACAGCAGCCAACTGTTTCTTGTCTTCTTCTCTAAGCATTTTTATTTCAGTTATTTTGGTTAGTATATTTTAACATTCTTTAAGTATGGTATCAATATAGCCCAGCACCTCTTCCCTACCCTGACGGGTTTCTGACGAAGTGAGGAAATATGGTGGCAGTTCTTCCCATGTCTCTTTCAGTTTTCTACAATAGGCAGCAACATTCTTCTGAGCCACCACCTTGCCCAACTTGTCGGCTTTGGTAAAGACAATGCAGAAAGGTATTCCGCTCACGCCCAGCCAGTTTATAAAGTCCAGGTCTATCTTCTGAGGTTCCAGACGGACATCAACAAGCAGGAAGACATTTGTGAGCTGTTCGCGCTGCAGTATATAGCCTTGTATCATCTGGTCGAGCTTTTTCACTTCCTGCTTTGAACGCTTGGCATAGCCATAGCCTGGCAGGTCAACAAGATACCACTCATTATTGATGATGAAATGATTTATCAGCATTGTCTTTCCTGGTGTGGCCGAGGTCTTGGCAAGTTTCTTGTTCATGCAGAGCATATTTATCAAACTCGACTTGCCCACATTGCTCCTGCCAATGAATGCCATCTCAGGCTTGCTGTCCTTAGGGCAACTACCCACCGCGGGACTGCTCACAACATATTCTGCTTTACGTATCTCCATAATTTGACCAACTCATCAACCATAATTCCATTGCAAAGATAAGAAACTTCAGACGAAAAAACGAAAACAAACCGATGAAAACTCAAAATTAAAGACGAAGAAGACCATATTTTCGTATTTTTTCTGTAAGAAACAGTAAAATATAAAATATTTTATGTAATTTTGCACCCGTTTTGCAATAAAAAGCGAAAAATTACGTTATTATCATGAATTCGAGCCTTAATGGTTTGTATCCAAGATAAAAATTTAGAAAATATCTATCAATGTCAGAAATAAAATATTTAACGATACCAAACGATAACATGAGCGGTCTGCAACGTGGCATAAAAAGAATAGGCGACGTTGTAGGTTCTCTGCTTTCACTAATCATATTATCACCATTCTTTCTCCTGTTTGCCTTGATACTAAAACTGCAACATCAAGGATCTGTGATCTATCGTCAGGAGAGAATAGGGAAAGATGCCAAGCCGTTCACCATCTATAAGTTCCGCACATTAAGACCGGATTCAGAATCCAACGGACCACAGCTTGTACCATCATCTGACAATGTTCATACAACAAAGTTCTCGCTTTTCCTCCGTCATTCCCATCTTGATGAACTGCCACAGTTATGGAATGTGCTCAAAGGGGACATGAGCATTGTAGGTCCACGACCTGAAAGAGAATACTATATCAAGATGATTATGGAAAAAGATCCTAACTATGCTCTTATCTACCAGATAAAGCCTGGATTAACCTCAGAAGCAACCCTCTACAACGGATATACCGACACACTGGAGAAGATGCTTAAAAGACTGAGAATGGACATTCACTATCTGAGAAACAGAACTCTCAAACTGGATTTCCAGATTATGCTCAACACATTCCTTGCAATGACAAGTGGAAAAAACTTTTAAATGACAATCAATACAACATTATAATATGAAGACAAAGAACTTTTTTCGGTTGTGGATATTCTTACTGACCATCGTCTGCGGACTTTGGACTTTAAACTCCTACGCCGACATGACTGACCGGCAGATACTAAACTATGTTCAGGAGCAGATAGAGAAAGGCACCTCCCGTTCACAGATTGTCACTCAGCTGATGCAGAATGGTGTTGACATACAACGTATCCGTACACTATACAACAAATATCAGAAGCAGCAGAAAGAGGAGAACTTTGATGCAGTAGATGTCACAGGTGCCGGAAATGGGAAAAGCCGTATAAGAACAGCTAACGGAGATCCGAAAGAAGTGGCTTCGAAATCTGAGGAAGGAAAGATGATGAACCGCCGAATTGACGGCAACAGGAAGAAGGCGCCTCACACTTACGACAGCAATGATCCTGATTATATGGAGATGGATGAAGGTATAGGTTTCCTGATGCCTGACTCAATGAAATATATCGATGAGCTGAATGAAGACATTATGCCAACAAGGAAGGTCTTCGGTCGGGATATATTCAACAAGAAGAACCTCAGCTTTGAACCAAATATGAACATTGCTACACCTCAGAGTTACCGTCTTGGGGCTGGCGATGTGGTGAATATTGATATCTGGGGAGCATCTGAGAGCAACGCCACAGAGACGATATCTCCTGATGGAACTATTGTTTTGGAGAATGTAGGACCAGTTGCACTGGCTGGTCTCACTGTTGCGCAGGCAAAAGCACGGCTTCAGTCTGTGCTTGGCAAGAGATACAAGGGCAGCAGCATGAATCTCACCGTAGGTCAGACCAAGACCATCACCGTGAATATAATGGGTGAAGTGCGTGCACCAGGAACATACACTCTGTCTGCCTTTGCCAGTGTGTTCCATGCTCTGTATATGGCAGGAGGAACAAATGATATCGGTACACTGAGAAACATTAAGGTTTATAGAAACGGACGGCTTCTCTCTGTTGTGGATGTTTATGACTATATACTAAACGGCAAGCTCACAGGCGATGTACGTCTGCAGGAGAGTGATGTCATCATCGTTGGTCCTTACGAGGCATTGGTAAATATCACCGGTAAGGTACGCCGCCCAATGTTCTACGAGATGAAGAAGAGTGAGAGTCTGAAAACTCTGCTTAAATATGCCGGCAACTTCACCGGAGACGCCTACAAGAAGAACATCAAGGTTGTCAGAAAGGCCGAAGGTCACTATTCCATCTTCAATGTAAATGAATTCGACATGAGCAGTTTCCACCTTGACGATGAAGACTCTGTATATGTTGACTCCATCATCCAGCGCTACAGCAATATGGTTGAAGTGAAAGGGGCTGTGTTCCGTCCTGGTATGTATCAGGTGGGCGGTGATGTGAACAGCATCAAGACATTGGTGACAATGGCTGGTGGACCAACAGAAGATGCTTTCAAGAACCGCGCCGTATTGCATCGCAGGAAAGCCGACCGTACACTTGAAGCTCTCTCTGTTGACCTTCAGGGAATACTCAACGGAAGCGTGGCCGATATCCCTCTGAGGAATGAGGATGTGCTGTTCATCTCAAGCATAAGAGACAATTCGGATGAGAAAACGATAACCATTCATGGTGAGGTATTCTATCCTGGTATATATGAATATGCAGAGAACACCACACTTGAGGACTTCATCATTCAGGCCGGTGGACTGAAATCGTCAGCATCTGTGATGAAAGTTGACGTTTCCAGAAGAATTCAGAACAGATATGCAATGGAGAATCTCGACCGCACTGCCGAGACATTCACCTTCTCTCTGAAGGACGGACTGGTAGTCAGTGGTGAACAGTCGTTCCGTCTGGAACCATTCGATGAGGTGTATGTAAGGAAGAGTCCAGGATTCACCGAACAGAGGAATGTGACCATTGAGGGAGAGGTGATGTTTGAAGGAGATTACACGCTGACTACCAAGAACGGTCGTCTGAGCGAGATTATAAAGAATGCCGGTGGACTCACCAATACAGCCTACGCCAAAGGTGCACGACTGGAACGCCAGATTACTCCAGAAGAAAGACTGCGCATGGCGACTGTTATCAAAACAGCTCAGCGTCAGTCAGGTAAGGATTCTGTTGACATAAAAAAACTGGATATCGGCAACACTTATTTCGTGGGTATTGAACTGGACAAGGCACTTGCCCATCCTGGATGCGATGAAGATATAGTGCTGCGTGAAGGTGACAGGATTATCATACCAGAGTATTCCGGAACTGTACGCGTGGAAGGCGATGTTATGTATCCTAACTCTGTGGCATACCAAAGTGGTAAGACTCTGGCTTATTACATCAAGCAGGCCGGTGGTTACGGCAACTCTGCAAAGAAGAGCAAGACGTATATCATCAATATGAACGGCACCGTAGAGAAAGCCACAAGCAGGACAAAGATTACTCCTGGATGCGAGATAGTGGTACCTTCAAAGACCAAGAAGGGTATGAATGCTCAGGGAACAGCACTGCTCATCAGTGCAGTGAGTGCAATGGCCACCGTAGGTGCAGTGATAGTAAGTGCAACAAGATAGTAAAGCGATGGAAGAGAATAATAAAGACTTAATAGACATAGGGCAGATTGTCAGACGACTGCTTTCAAAGAAGAAGACATTCGCAATAGTTTTGGCTGTTACCTTTGTGGTTTCCTGTGCCCTGATATTGTGTGTGCCACGCACATACACCTGTGAAGTAAAACTTGCTCCTGAACTTGGCGGCAGTCAGATGGGAGGAATAGAGTCATTAGCCAGCAGTTTCGGTGTGAACCTGGGCGATGCCTTCGGTGAGTCAACAGATGCTATCGGCCCCGACCTTTATCCCGACCTAATAGAGTCAACCGATTTCCAGGTGAGTCTGTTTCCTATCCGAGTGAAATCAATAGATGGCAGTATCGACACCAACTACTACAACTACCTGGACAAGATGCAGAAGAAGGCATTCTGGACCGTTTGGATTAATGCCCTGAAGAACCTTCTGCCAAAGGATAATACCCCACGTCCTACTATCGGGAAGAAAGACGGTGAGATTGATCCATTCATGCTGACCAAAAGGCAATACAATCTTGCCAAGTCAATGAATAAGAAGATTGTCTGCACTTTGGACAAAAAGACATACGTGATATCTATCGTAGTCACCGACCAGGACCCACTTATTTGTGCCACACTTGCCGACAGCATCAAAAACCGTCTGCAGGATTTCATTACGGAATATCGCACGAAGAAAGCCAAGAACGACCTGGAGTATTCCAAAAAGCTCTTTGCCGAGTCAAAGAAGAATTATCTCAAGGCACAGCAGAGATATGCCGAATATGCCGACTCTTATACCAACGTGGTGCTGAAGTCGTATCAGTCGAAGGTTGACGAGATGGAAAACGAGATGCAGTTGCAGTATAACAACTATACCGCAATGGCCGCCCAACTGCAGGCAGCAAAAGCCAAACTGCAGGAGAAGACACCAGCCTTCACCACCCTTCAGGGGGCTACCGTTCCTGTTAAGGCAACCGGTCCGAAGAGAATGTTGTTTGTCTTGGGTATGCTGATATTGGCATTTATCGTCACTTCATTTGTCCTGACCAAGGATATCTTGTTCAAGAGAATCACCGAAGATTAGAGAGAGATGACAGGAAGTGCAAAACGGGCGATTGTAAATACCTTGGCGCAGCATATAAGGGCTATTGTCAATATATGCCTGTCGCTGTATTCCACCCGACTGGTCCTTGAAGCCCTCGGACAATCCGACTATGGTATCTACTCACTCGTTGCCGGTGTTGTGGCAATGCTGGGATTCATCACCAATGCACTGGTGGTTACCACCCAGCGCTATCTTTCTTTCTATCATGGACGGAACGACGCCAACTACCTGAAGAAGATTTTCACAAACAGCCTCTTTCTGCATATACTCTTTGCCACACTTATCTGTGGAGTGCTTCTGTCAATCACGACTCCGATGATGCACTCGTGGCTTTTGATAGAACCTGACCGACAGTCGGCGGCTACGATAGTGTATTTCCTGACGATAATAATGCTGTTCTTCACTATTATGGCAGCACCGTTCAAGTCGCTGTTCATAGCACGTGAGAACATTGTCTATATATCCATAATCGAAGTCTGCGACGGTATCCTCAAACTCGTACTGGCCATCTATCTTCTCTATGCTAACCACGACAAACTGATACTGTATGCCATGATTATGACATTCATTCAGTGTTTTACCTTCGTGGCTTTTGTGATATATGGAAAGTTGAAGTATCAAGAGTGCCGACTTGCAATTCATATCAGAGATATAGAGAAGCAATGCATGAAGTCGCTGCTCTCATTTGCCGGTTGGACCATCTACAGCACTGGTTGCATCGTTGGTCGCACACAGGGCTTTGCCATTGTTCTGAACCGGTTTTTCGGTATTATTTATAATGCTTCCTACGGAATAGCCCAGCAGGTTTCAGGTGCCATATTCTTCCTCTCTCAGGCTGTGATAAATGCCATGAGTCCACAGGTGGTGAAGGCAGAGGGCAGCAATGATCGTGAGACCATGATACTCCGCTCGGAAAATCTGTGTAAGTATTCCTTCCTTATTCTTTCGATGGTGGGCATACCGCTCATGTTTGAGATGAACGAGATACTCTCCATCTGGTTGGGCACCATCCCTGATGCTGCAATATCCTTCTGTCGGTTCATACTGCTTGCCGCCATTTTAGACCAGACAACAGTGGGACTTGGCACTGCCATTCAGGCCACCGGACGGATAAAGTGGTATTCACTGAT
>R18__coassemble_2460_pt1 | contig 11494 bp, 9 predicted proteins | sample R18__metabat2_low_PE_027 | metagenome-assembled genome bin R18 | reverse complement strand
AGAGTTGAAAGGTTCAAGAGGTTCAAGGAGTTCAAGGAGTTCAAGAGGTTCAAGGAGTTCATCCTTCGACAAACTCAGGAACCAAAATTTAAGAAGTTTAAAGTTATGAAACTGAATACAAATAGCAATACATACACTATCATCTATGCTGCTGTGATGGTAGTCATAGTGGCATTCCTGCTGGCATTTGTCTATCAGGTGCTGAAACCTTTGCAGGATAAGAATGTGGAGTTGGATACAAAGATCCATAAACTGAATGCACTCAACATCCGCAATCTTGCCAAGTCTGATGTTGAGGATGTCTTCGACAAGGCTTTTGTTGAGAGCAAGGATGGTTATGAGATTTTCACCATTGATGGTCAGCAGAAATACCTTGTCCCAGTCAAGGGTCAGGGACTCTGGGGACCAATCTGGGGCTTTATCGCTGTTGATGATGACCAGAACACAATCTTTGGTGCCGATTTCCAACATGAGAGCGAGACTGCCGGACTGGGCTCGCTGATCACCGAGCAATCATTCCAGCAGCAGTTCTGTGGCAAGAAGATATGTGCTGAGGGTAGTGAAGATGCTGCCATTGCCGTTGTCAAGAAAGGCAAGGAAGGCGGTCTGAAACCAGAGAATGTTGTTGATGCCATCACAGGTGCAACACTCACCTCGAATGGTGTGGACCAGATGGTACGTAATGGACTTAAAAACTGGAGGGAAGCATTATGAGCAAGAATAAAGAAGCATTGGTAAGCCCACTGAATCAAAACAACCCTGTCCTCATACAGGTACTGGGCATCTGCTCGGCTTTGGCTGTTACGTCGCAGCTTGAACCGGCAATCGTGATGGGTATTTCGGTAACCGTGATTACGGCTTTTTCAAACCTTATCATTTCGTTGATAAGAAAGACTATTCCTAACCGTATTCGTATCATCGTGCAGTTGGTTGTTGTGGCAGCATTGGTGACTATTGTGTCGCAGATACTCAAGGCTTTCGCCTACGATGTCAGCGTGCAGTTGAGTGTGTATGTTGGACTCATCATCACCAACTGTATCCTTATGGGACGACTCGAAGCGTTTGCCATGACCAACAAGCCTTGGCCTTCGTTCCTCGATGGTATAGGCAACGGACTGGGTTATGCGCTGATTCTCGTCGTTGTTGGCTTCGTAAGGGAACTATTAGGTAGCGGCACTTTGTTTGGCATCCAGATAGTACCACAATGCGTATATGATGCCGGATATATGAATAATGGTATGATGACCATGCCGGCAATGGCGCTTATAATCGTTGGTTGTGTAATTTGGGCTCATAGAGCTTGGTTTTATAAGGATTAATATATGGAACACTTATTAAGTTTATTCGTCAGGTCCATCTTCGTGGACAATATGATATTCGCATTCTTCCTTGGAATGTGTTCGTTCCTGGCTGTGTCAAAGTCTGTAAAGACCAGTTTCGGACTTGGTGTGGCTGTGACTTTCGTCTTGGTCATCACATGTCCGGTGAACTATCTTCTTCAGACCAAACTCCTCGCAGCTGAGAGTTTTATAGGTATAGACCTCACTTTCCTGAGTTTTATCCTCTTCATTGCTGTCATAGCAGCCATTGTGCAGCTGGTAGAAATGTTTGTTGAGAAATTCTCCCCGTCACTCTATTCCGCTCTTGGCATCTTCCTGCCGCTGATAGCCGTCAACTGTGCCATCATGGGTGCATCGCTCTTTATGCAGCAGAGGATAAACCTTGACCCTACGAGCAGTCAGTATATCGGTGGTGTGGGCGATTGTATCGTATATGCACTCGGTTCCGGTATCGGCTGGCTCTTGGCTATCGTGGCTATGGGTGCCATTCGTGAAAAAATGGCTTATTCCGATGTACCAAAACCTCTTCAGGGGCTTGGCATCACCTTTATTATGGTGGGCCTTATGGCAATGGCATTTATGTGTTTCTCAGGACTTAAATTGTAAATAGCGATATGAATATAAGCTTTATAATCTGGAGTATAGTTATCTTCCTCGTGATAATTCTGCTGTTGGTGGTTGTGCTGCTGATAGCAAAGAAGTTCCTCTCACCAAGTGAGAAGGTCAAGATTACAGTAAATGGCGACAAGGAATTTGAAGTAGAACAGGGCAATAACCTGCTGATGACACTCTCCACCGATGCCGACATCCACCTGCCTTCTGCCTGTGGCGGAAAGGGTAGTTGTGGTCAGTGCAAGGTGCAGGTCATAGATGGTGGTGGCGAGATTCTCGACTCGGAAAAACCACATTTCACCCGCAAACAGATAAAGGATCATTGGCGACTGGGTTGTCAGTGTAAGGTTAAGGGTGATATGGCTATAAAGGTACCTGAGAGCATACTGGGTGTCAAGGAATGGGAATGTGAGGTTATCTCAAACCGCAACGTGGCTACTTTCATCAAGGAATTCATCGTGCAGTTGCCTAAGGGTGAGCATATGGACTTTCTGCCTGGTAGTTATGCACAGATCAAGATTCCAAAGTTTGAACTCTCCTATGCCGACTACGACCGCGACCTTATCACAGCCGAGTATCTGCCTTCGTGGGAGCGTTTCAAGATGTTTGATCTGAAGTGTAAGAATACCGAAGAGACTGTCCGTGCATACTCAATGGCTAACTATCCGGCCGAAGGCGATCGCATAATGCTTACCGTTCGTATTGCCACCCCACCGTTCAAACCAGACCGCAGTGGATTCATGAATGTCAATCCGGGTATTGCATCATCATATATCTTCTCTCTCAAACCGGGCGACAAGGTGTTGATGAGTGGTCCTTACGGTGACTTCCATCCTATCTTCGACTCCAAGAAGGAGATGATATGGATTGGTGGTGGTGCCGGTATGGCTCCGCTGAGAGCTCAGATCATGCACATGACCAAGACTCTCAACACCCGCGACCGTGAGATGCATTATTTCTATGGTGCCCGTGCTCTGAACGAGGTGTTCTATCTCGAAGACTTCCTCGAGATTGAGAAGGAATTCCCTAATTTCCACTTCCATCTGGCCCTCGACCGTCCTGATCCTGTGGCTGATGAGAAGGGTGTTAAATACACGGCAGGCTTCGTTCATCAGGTGATGTTCGACACCTACCTTAAGGATGTTGAAAACCCAGAAGATATAGAATACTATATGTGTGGTCCGGGACCAATGAGTGCATCTGTAAACAAGTTGCTCGACTCGTTAGGTGTAGAACCGGAAAGCATTATGTACGATAACTTTGGCGGATGAAATATCTCAGAATAGTATTGTGCTTGCTAATGGTGCTTGCTTTCTCCCTTAATACGGATGCAAAAAGGAAGAAAGTGCTGTCGCCCAAGGATTCTCTTCAACTGAAGATTGATTCCTTGCAGACGGTCTTTGCCAATATAAAGAGTCAGTATGATGCGGAAAATGAGAAAGCTTACCTGAAACAGAAATACGATACTGCAAAACTTTTCAAACAAACTCAACTACTTTTTCTTGCGGCTGCGGAGCTCGATAGCGTTGACGCAAAGAAAAACACCACTCCGCGATATAGAAAGAAGAATGCAGAGTTGCTGGATTCATACCGTAGAAATCTATATAATGGAGGTAATTTCTTCATAAGAAAGAATAAATATGCCGAGGCTTTTGCCTATTATGATATATATCTGGAATGTGGCAGTCAACCTTTGTTTAGTTCCAATGATTATCTGAATACAGATTCCCTGATGCCTCAGGTGGCTTTCTGGGCTGTTGTCTCGGCGTCATTGTCGAAACACTATCGTGATGTGCTGAAACATTCTGACCTTGCCATGAAGTGGGTTCGCCAGGAGCAGGTGCTGCAGTTTAAGGCAAAAGCTTATAATGAGTTGATGGCACACGAAAAAAAGTATGAGTCACAATATCTTCAGACCTTAAAACAGGGGTTCCTCGAATATCCCGAATATCAGTTCTTTTTCAATAGAATGATGGAATATTATTCTGATAAGGCGCAGTATGATTCTGCTTTGGTGATTTGTGATGAAGCTCTGAATGATAAGTTGCTCGACGATTCTTTGCAAAAAACCATACTTTTTGCCAAGGCGAGTATCATGATTCAGCAGAAGGATTGGGATAAATGTATTCCGGTTTGTGAATCTCTGATCACTATCGACAGCACGCTCTCTACGCCATTTTACTATATGGGATTGTGCTATTACAACCGTGCAGAACCATTAACGCGTAAGGATAAGAAAGAGAAAAAAGCATTACTGAATCTTTCACGCAAATATCTTGAAACATACAAAATGATGGCTCCTGAAGAGAAGAAAAAATGGGGACCATTGTTATATAAGGTCTATTTTGACTTGAATCTGGGTAAAAACTTCAAGGAAATGGACCGTGTGATGAATTAACGTTTAGCTGCAAAACAACAAACAAAACCTCTAAACCATTGATTTATGAGTATGATAAAATGTCCGGAATGTGGACACTCTGTAAGTGATAAGGCAAAGACATGCCCAAACTGTGGTGTAAGAATAAAGAAAAGAAGTTATGCCTGGCTAATATATCTTACAATCATTCTTATTCTTATAGCAGGAGCGTGTGGCTATTTCTATTATGCCGACATGAAAGCTCAACATTCGCAAAATCGTTATGAGAATGTGATAAAGAATGGTAATGTAGAGGAACTTGAGGAGTTTCTGCTTGTAAACGATAAGCTGACTGATTTTCAGACTCGTCAGATACAGCAGCGCATAAATGTTCTGAAGACCGTTAACGAGGAGTGGAGTAATGCCGTAGAACGTTCCTCACGATCAGCACTTGAGACTTTCATACGTCGCCATCCTGATGATACCCGTGTGGAACAGGCAAAACTTATCATAGACTCCCTGGATTGGGTTACTGCCAAACATCAGAACACGGAATCCGGCTATCAGGCATACCTCGACCATCATGAAAACGGACAATACTATTATGAAGCGCTGAATGCCAAAGACCGTCTTGCCGAGGCGAGAAGAGAGGCAGAACTTCGGATGAATGAACTCTCCGACAGCCTTGACGCGATAGAATCACTCTTTCTAAACGAATAGAAAAAGGCTTGTTTTTCCACAACGCGCCCACGTTTCGATACGACCGACGAGTTCTTCCACCTCTCACGCCTTATAAAAAGTCTTCAAGACGACGTTCTATCTTAAACTTTTCTGTATGAAATACGTCTAAATAGAAATGTCTTGAAAAAAGGAAATTATGTCAAAGTTAAGCTATTACTGTCTTTTAGTTTTCGTGATTTCGCTTTCCTTGACTTCGTGTCTGAAAAACGATAATGACTGGTATAATAATAACACCGATCCTGTTACTCCTGGTGGCGGGGGTGATGCTCCAGGCGGTGGAGGAGGAAGTGGCGTGAGTGCCGACCTTGGCGAATTGACTTCTTTCGACGTCAGTTTCAACGATGCCGCTCTCTCAGAGACAGAGACCGTGAGTGCCGACGATGATGACTATGTGGAGAACTCTACCTTCAACAACACAATAAAGATTGCCTATAATGGCAGCTCTGTAACCATCAGCGGAGACAACGATGGGTGTGTGACGGCCGTTGGTGCTAACGTAGTTGTCAATGCTGCCAAGGCGAATGTCTATGAACTCTCTGGTTCCACCACCGACGGCAGGTTCAAAATCTACAGCGACAAGAAGTTCCAGATAAAACTTAATGGCGTGAGCATCACTAACCCAACCGGTGCTGCTATAAATGTGCAGAGCAAGAAACGTGCTTTCCTCACCATCGCCGATGGTACAGAGAATGTGCTTACTGATGGTTCGGAGTATGTAGCCAAAGATTCTCTGGAAGGTACCGAGAAACAGAAGGGCACCTACTACAGCAAAGGCCAGACCATTATCAACGGAAGTGGAAAACTCACCATCAATGCCAACTATAAACACGGCATCGACACCAAGGACTACCTGCGCATCCGCAAGAATACCAACATCCGCATCAATGCCACAGCAGGAAACTGCATCAAGAGCGAGGATGACGATACCGCCGAAGGCATAGGAATCCAGATGGAGGGTGGTGTGCTGAACCTCAACTGCTCTTCAACGGCAGGTAAGGGTCTCAGCAGCGATGGTAATATCACCATCAATGGTGGTCGCCTCACAGCCATCTGTACCGGCGACGGTGAGTGGGATGGCGACGATGCCGAAGAACTCGACGTGAGTGGTGCTGCCGGCATAAAGGCCGATGGTGCTCTGAAGATCAACGCCGGCGAACTATGGCTCAAGAGCACAGGCAAGGGTGGCAAGGCTATCAATGGCGATTCGCTTATCCAGGTGAACGGTGGCAAGATTCGTGCCATAACAACCGGTCAGGCATACACCTATACCTATCAGGGTACAACCTACGACACCAACCCTAAGGGCATAAAAACCGACCAGACGATAGAGATTACAGGTGGCGACGTTATGGTTCGTTCCACTGGTACCAGCGATGGCAGCGAGGGCATAGAGTCAAAAGAACAACTTATCGTCAGCGGTGGCGACGTGAAGGTATATGCTGCCGACGATGCCATGAACTGCGGCTACGGCAGCGAATCAGCACGCAAGAAAGGAAAGACTGCCAATGCCGGAAAGATTATTATCAAGGGAGGCACTATACTCTGCTACAGTACCAACAACGACGCCATAGACTCCAACGGAACAATCACCGTAAGCGGTGGCACCATATATGCCTTTGGCACAACATCACCGGAAGGAGGCATGGACTGCGACCAGAATACCTTTACGATTACTGGCGGCACCATCATGTCGTTTGGTGGTGACTCGAGCACACCATCATCTTCCGCATCCACCCAGTGCTCCGTCTTGCTCAGGAGCCAGAACCTCTCCAGCGGCACTACATATAAGATCACCGACTCCTCGTCGAATATCTTGGCTTCTGTCGAGATGCCTCGCAGCTATAGCGGAGCCGTTGTTCTGCTCACATCACCATCGTTCGTCAAAGGCAGCAGCTATCAGTTTGGTAACACATCCTTTACCCTCAGTTCCATAGTAAACACATCAGGAAATGGTGGAAACACCCCTGGTGGTGGCGGGGGCATGCCTGGAAGGTAAAGTCAGGATAATGGCGGTTATGCGGTAATGGGTGCTAACTTTCTCTCTTAGCTTGCGCCTGGAGTATGCGGAGCTCGTCGCGGTATTGTGCTGCCTGCAGGAAGTCGAGCTTTTCGGCAGCCTCTTTCATCAACTTCTCTGTGTGCTTTATTGAGCGCATGAGTTCGCTCTGCGACATCTGCTTTATCAGCGGATCGGCAACCATGGCTGGCTGTAGGTCTTGGATAGGTGAACTGGTTCCCGAACCGGTCGAAGAGGAACCATCGCCGTAGGCGGAAGGTCCGAGCAATGATTGGCTGGCTGCTTTGACAATCTGTTGTGGCGTTATGCCGTGCTGCTCATTATAGAGCAACTGTTTCTCACGTCGGCGGTAGGTTTCTTCAATGGTGAGACGCATGCTCTCGGTGATGTTGTCGGCATACATGATCACCATGCCGTTGATATTTCTTGCAGCTCGTCCGGCAGTTTGCGTAAGTGCACGCTGGCTTCGCAGGAATCCCTCCTTGTCGGCATCGAGAATGGCCACCAGCGACACCTCTGGCAAGTCCAATCCTTCACGCAGCAGGTTCACGCCAACGAGCACGTTGAACACACCCTGACGCAGGTCGCTCATTATCTTCACACGGTCAAGCGTCTTCACCTCGCTGTGTATGTAGTTGGCTGCCACCCCATTCTCAAGAAGGTATTCCGTAAGCTCCTCAGCCATACGTTTTGTCAGCGTCACGGCAAGCACCCGTTCGTTTCTCTCTGTGCGCAGGCGTATCTCCTCCATGAGGTCATCAATCTGGTTCATGCTTGGACGTACGGATATCTCGGGGTCCAGCAGTCCGGTAGGTCGGATAACCTGCTCCACGACAACGCCCTCAGCCTGCTGCAGCTCGTAGTCGGCAGGTGTTGCCGAGACGTAGATAACCTGGTTGGTGAGTTGCTGAAACTCCTCGAACTTCAGCGGCCTGTTGTCGAAGGCTGCCGGCAGTCGGAAACCATATTGCACGAGGTTTGTCTTTCTGGCTCTGTCGCCACCATACATGGCATGTATCTGGGGTATGCTGACGTGACTCTCGTCTATCACCATGAGATAATCCTTCGGGAAGAAATCCAGCAGACAGTATGGTCGTGTGCCAGCCGGTCGGCCGTCGAAGTATCTGGAGTAGTTCTCTATGCCCGAGCAATGGCCCAGCTCTTTTATCATCTCTATGTCGTACTCCACCCGCTCCTTGATGCGCTGAGCCTCTATGCCTTTCCCTTCCTCTTGAAAGAAAGCCACCTGCTGCATCATATCGTCCTGAATCATCTTTATGGCAGAGAAGGTCTGTTCCTGCGAGGTGATGAAGAGGTTGGCGGGGTATATCTTGTATTCGTCGAATCGGGCTTTTGTGTGCATGGTGAGCGAGTCGAGCTCCTCGATGGCGTCTATCTCCTCGTCCCAGAACGTAACACGCAGAATGTCCTCGCTGTAGGCAAGGGCAATATCCACGGTGTCGCCTTTGGCACGGAAACAACCGCGTGAGAGCTCCATATCGTTTCTCACGTAGAGTGATGCCACGAGACGTTTCAGCAGTTCGTTACGACTGAGTATCATGCCTTTTTGCAGCGAGATAACGTTCTCGTAGAAGGCGGCTGGGTTTCCCATACCGTAGATGCAAGATACTGACGAGACTACGATCACGTCGCTACGCCCTGACAGCAGGGCCGATGTTGCTGCCAGACGCAGACGGTCAAGCTCTTCGTTGATGGCAAGGTCTTTCTCAATATAGGTATCCGTGGAAGGCATGTAAGCCTCCGGCTGGTAGTAGTCGTAATACGACACGTAGTATTCCACAGCATTGTTGGGAAAGAAGGCTTTGAGTTCAGAATAGAGCTGTGCTGCCAGCGTCTTGTTGTGGCTGACAACAAGGGTAGGCCGGCCAATATCTTTTATCACGTTGGCAATGGTGAAGGTCTTGCCAGAGCCAGTCACTCCCAGGAGCACCTGACTCTTGTCGCCACGCCTCACACCCTCGCAGAGCTGGCGTATGGCTTCGGGCTGATCGCCGGTGGGCTGATAATCTGATACTAACTCAAAATTCATCGTTGCTGCAATTGCTCTGCAAAGATATGAAAAGGTTAGCGGTTAGCGGTTAGAGGTTAGCGATTTTTTGCGAGCTATTATTAAAAAAACTTAAAAATACATAGAAATTCCAATCTCTGACCTCATATCTCTAACCTTTTTTCTTACCTTTGCAACAAAAGAAAAAGAAACGATATGGCAAAAATATTAGTTACCGGTGCTGCTGGTTTTATAGGTTTTCATCTCACCCAGCGCCTGCTTGAGAGAGGAGATGAGGTGGTAGGATTGGATAATATCAACGACTATTATCCTCAGGAACTGAAATATGCCCGTCTGAAGGAACTTGACGGTGCTGTTGGTTTCCGTTTTGTGAAAGGCGATATTGCCGACCGCGAGATGCTGCCTAAACTCTTTGAAGAGGAGAAGTTTGATGCTGTGATGAATCTTGCCGCTCAGGCTGGTGTGAGGTATTCCATTGAGAACCCGTTTGCTTATGTTGAGGCCAACCTCGTGGGCTTTGCCAACATACTGGAATGTTGCCGGCATAATCCGGTGAAGCATCTGGTGTATGCCTCGTCGAGCAGCGTGTATGGCGGAAACACCAAGACGCCATTCTCAGAAGATGATAAGGTGGATAACCCTGTTTCTCTGTATGCCGCCACAAAGAAAGCCAACGAACTGATGGCCAGCTGCTATTCCAAACTCTACAAGATACCGGCAACAGGACTGCGTTTCTTCACCGTTTATGGACCTTGGGGACGACCTGATATGGCGCCTATGCTCTTTGCCAAAGCTATATCAAACGGGCAGCCGATAAAGGTGTTCAATAATGGCGACATGATGCGCGACTTCACGTTTGTCGATGATATCGTGGAGGGTATAATCCGCGTTATCGACAAGGCTCCGGAAGAGGATGCCGACGGTCGTAGGGCCGCTGTATATAACATAGGATGCTCAAATCCTGTGAAACTGATGGACTTTATCCAGACCATAGAAGATGCTATTGGGCGTCCGGCAGAGAAGATAATGCTGCCTATGCAGCCGGGTGATGTGTATCAGACATACGCTGACACCACAAAACTGGAGCACGATATGGGCTACAAGCCAACAACAACGCTAAAAGAAGGCATAGGGAAGTTTATCCAGTGGTATAAGAGTGAGAAGAATCCGCTGAAATAAAAAAGTTACAGAAAAATTCAGAAATTTTAATTTTTTTTCAAATTTTTTTGAAAAATATTTGGAGTAAAAGAGATTTTTCGTACTTTTGCAGCCGGTATTTATATTTTTAGATGTTTTTTAATGACGAAAAAGTATGAGAGTAATTATTGCAAAGGATTATGATGATATGTCGAAATGGGCTGCAAACTATGTTGCAGAGCATATCATCGCTGCAAATCCTACACCAGAAAAGCCATTTGTGCTTGGTTGCCCAACAGGAAGTTCTCCTCTTGGACTTTACAAACAACTGATACACCTGTATGAGGTGGGCAAACTGTCGTTTAAGAATGTTGTTACCTTCAATATGGACGAATACGTTGGTTTGCCTGAAGATCATCCTGAAAGCTATCACAGCTTTATGTGGAATAATTTCTTCAGCCATATCGACATAAAGAAAGAGAATGTTCACATCCTCAATGGCAACGCTCCTGATCTGATTGCAGAGTGCCAGAACTACGAGAAGGCTATCGAAGAGGCTGGAGGTATTGATTTGTTCATGGGTGGCATAGGTCCTGACGGACATATCGCCTTCAACGAACCGGGATCATCCTTGGCATCGAAGACACGCGTGAAGACTCTGACAACAAACACCATCCAGGCAAACAGCCGTTTCTTTGATGGCAATATGGACCTTGTTCCACGTCAGGCTCTGACCGTAGGCGTTGGTACTGTTATGGCAGCCAAGAAGGTGCTGATAGTATGCAACGGCCCGGCAAAGTCCAGAGCCCTTCACCATATCATCGACAATGGTATCAACCACATGTGGACAGCTTCTGCACTCCAGATGCACCCACACGGAAACATTGTCTGCGACGAGGATGCTTGTGTTGATCTTAAGGTTTCCACTTATCACTATTTCAAGGATAAACAGCAGCTGGAAGGTATCGTTGACGAGTATCTTACTAAGTTTGATTAATAATAACCAAGACTAAAATATGAAGCGTGCCGGGTGTCAGTAATGATACTCGGCACGTTGTGTATTATAGGGTTGCGTGCGTTTGGATAAAAAGAAGCTTTCTTTTTCTTTTCTTTTTTATACACGATTATGCAGATGATCCGGAAAAACTGAACAATTTTATTCCCTTCATACGCTTCCTTCTTTAAAAATTAACTTTTCTTTACATTCTTCATACCCCATTCTAGGCTATTTCTTCGCATCTTCTTCGCAATATACACACTAT
>R18__coassemble_2448_pt1 | contig 11564 bp, 8 predicted proteins | sample R18__metabat2_low_PE_027 | metagenome-assembled genome bin R18 | reverse complement strand
GTGTATGTAGTGTGTATGGAGTGTGTATATAGTGTGTATGTATAAAAGAAGAATAGAAGATGAAAATAAGGAAATTGTTCTAAAAGTAAGATAATTGCCGATTTTAAGCCGACCAAGAGGTAACGAAAAGGCAAAAATTTCCTCGTTTTACACATAAAGAGCAGCACTTGTGCTGATTTTTTGTTAAATTAGATTAAAAGAATTTTAAATTGCTGAATTTATTTTCCTATTTTATTTTTAAGGTGTAATTTTGCAAAAGATATACACTAAAATGATGAAGAAGTACGTAATCATATTACTAACCTGCCTTGCTACAGGTATCGCCCATTCTCAATCGCTTACGCTTGAGGATTGTCGTCAGCTTGCATTGAAGAACAACAGGAATATTGCCATCTCACGGATAAAACAGACTCAGGCAAAGGACCTAAAGGAAGTTGCCCGCGCACAATACCTGCCAAAGGTCAACGCCGTAGGTAGCTATATGCACACCTCGAAGGACATATCGCTGCTTAGCGACGACACAAAGTCTGCGCTCTCCAACCTGGGCACCAATTCTCTGACATCAGCCTCTCAGGCACTTCCAGGGATGGTTCAGGATATGCTCGCCGGCGGTCTCATCACTCCGGCTCAGGCTCAGGGACTGAACGCTCTGGTTGAGAAATACGGTCCGTCGATAGCACAAAGCCTCAACGGTGTTGGCGACAAGATTATCGACGCCTTTGAAACCAAGACGCGCAATATCTGGGCAGGTTCCGTGATGGTGACACAACCGCTCTATATGGGTGGCAGGATAACAGCACTGAACAAGATTGCCGACATCAACGAACAGCTGGCTGCCAACGAGGCAGACAATGCCGAGCAGGAAGTGCTTATCAACACCGAGAAGGCCTACTGGCTTGCCGTTTCGCTGAAGCAGAAGCAGACACTTGCCGAGAAATTCCATGAACTGGTGAAGAAGCTGCATCAGGATGTCTCGAAGATGGTGGCAGAAGGAGTAGCCACAAAAGCCGACGAGCTGAGTGTCAGCGTAAAGGAAAACGAGGCCGAGATGACGCTCATACAGGTGAACGACGGTCTGGCTCTCTCCAAGATGGCCCTCTGCCAGATTGTAGGTATGCCAATAAACAGCAATATATCCCTAGCCGACGAAGGCAATCAGAGTTTCATCGACACCAACACCGCCGACATCACCATATCGTCAGCCACAGCCTACGCCAACCGTCCGGAGATAAAGATGCTCGAAAACGCATCGTCGATAGCCGAGCAGGGTATCAAACTGACAAGGGCCGGCTATATGCCATCGTTGGCACTGACAGGAGGTTACCTCATCTCGAATCCAAACACCTTCAATGGTTTCCAACGGAATTTCAAAGGAGTGTGGAACGTGGGAGTGATGCTGCAAGTGCCGGTATGGGACTGGGGTGCTACGAAGTATAAGATACGCGCTGCCAAGTCGGCAGCCACGATGGCCCAGCTCAAGCTCACCGACGCGAAGGAACTCATCCAGCTTCAGCTCAACCAGAACGAGTTCAAGCTCAACGAGGCAAAGAAGAAACTCTCGCTCACATCAAGGAATATCAGCAGCGCCGACGAGAACCTGCGTGCAGCAACACTCGGATTCAAGGAGGGTGTGATGACAACATCCAACGTGCTCGAAGCACAGACAGCATGGCTCAAGGCACAGACTCAGAAGATTGACGCCGAGATTGACCTGCGCCTGGCTACAGCAGAGGTAAGGAAATCACTGGGAATAATAAGATACTGAAGAATCTAGAAAATTCTAGAAAATTCTAGAAATATCTAGAGATATCTAGAAAAAAATTGCAAACAAAATAAGAAGAAAGATATGTCACAGGAACAATCACAACACAAGAGTATTCTCATAGCATTGGCTGCATTTATAGGAACAGTCGCTGTTGTAGGTTTATTAGGCTACCTCTTCCTCGACACCACCGAAGAGGTTATCCAGGGCCAGGTGGAAGTGTCTGAATACCGCATATCCAGCAAAGTGCCCGGTCGTATTCAGGAACTCAAGGTCAAGGAAGGCGACCGAGTAAAGGCTGGCGATATAGTGGCCATCCTCGATGCTCCGGAGATAAACGCCCAGAAGGAGTCGGCATCAGCAGCTGAAGGTGCTGCAGAGGCACTCAGCCAGATGGCAAACAACGGTGCCCGTCAGGAACAGGTGCAGGCTGCTTACCAACTTTGGCAGCAGGCAAAAGCCGGACTGGAGATAGCACAGAAGAGCTACGAACGTGTGAACCGTTTGTTTGAGCAAGGCGTCATGACAGCCCAGAAACGCGACGAGGCACTTGCCAGTTATCAGGCTCTGCAAGCTCAGGAGCAGGCAGCCAAGAGTCAGTACGACATGGCCGTGAACGGTGCACGCACAGAAGAGAAGCAGGCAGCAGCACAGAGAGTCAAGATGGCTCAGGGCAGTGTAAAACTGCTTCGTTCTATGGAGGACGAGACCATACAGCGAGCACAGCTCGACGGAGAGGTTACTGAGGTGTATCCAAAGATTGGCGAACTCGTTGGCACAGGCTCGCCGATAATGACAATAGCCATGATGGACGATATCTGGGGCACTTTCAACGTGCGCGAAGACCAGATGAAAGGCATGAAGGTTGGCGACAAGATAAAGGCCCACATACCGGCTTTTGAGAAGGATATAGAGATGGAGGTCTATTACATGAAAGACCTCGGCACATACGCAGTATGGAAAGCCACAAAGGCAAACGGACAATACGACCTGAAGACCTTCGAAGTACGAGCACGACCAACAACAAAGGTTGAAGGTCTGAAACCGGGTATGTCGCTGATACTGAAGAAATAAAAGGGAATCTAGAAAGCTCTAGAATTATCTAGAATAATCTAGAATGTTCTAGAAAAATCTAGAGATATCTAGAAAAATCTAGAAAAAAAATCTACAAATCAAGGGTTATGAACATACTGACTGCCTTTCGCGATGAGCTATGGCTACTGGCATCAAAACCAATCTACTGGTTTTGCATGCTCTTCATACCCCTCTTCCTCATCTTCTTCTTCACCGACATGATGAAGGAAGGATTGCCAACAGAACTGCCAGCCGGCATTGTCGATTTAGACAATTCCGCCACAAGCCGTAAGCTGATGCGCAACCTCGATGCCTTTCAGGAGACACATATCGTGGCTCATTATACCAGCGTCAGCGAAGCACGTCTCGACATGCAGAAAGGAAAGATTTACGCCTTCTTCTACTTGCCGAAGAACTTTGAACGCGACCTGATAAGCAACCGTCAGCCAAAGCTGTCGTTCTACTATAACACATCGGTGATGATAGCCGGTTCGTTGCTCTATAAGGAGATGCGGACAATAGCCACCCTTGGACAGGCTGCCCTCGGATCTGCCACCATGCAGGCAAAAGGAGCAACAGAAAGGCAGATAGAAACCTTCCTGCAACCTATCACCACCGATGTGCACGCCACCAACAACCCGTGGCTCAACTATAACATGTACCTCTCCACCACCCTGATACCGGCATGTATAGCGCTGTTCATCTTCATCGTAACAGCCTTCTCACTTGGGGCGGAACTAAAATACAAAAGAGCAAAGAAGATGATGCGCCAGGCTAACAACAACATCACGCTGGCACTGATTGCAAAGTTCCTGCCGCAGACAATGGTGTGGTTCGTTGTAGTGGTATTCTACGAGTTCTGGCTCTACAACATCTGTGGGTTCACGCATAACTGCAGTTGGCTGTTCCTCATCATCATGGGACTGCTGCTTATCCTATCCTCGCAGGGAATGGGGATATTCTTCTTCGGTATCTTCCCATCCATGCGTATGTCGATGAGTCTGGCTGCGCTATGGTCGGTGCTGAGTTTCTCTGTGGCTGGGTTCACCTTCCCCGTAATGGCAATGGACACAGCAATACAGGCCATGTCGTGGCTGTTTCCTATCAGGAGCCATTTCATGATTTATCAGATTAACGTGCTCAATGGGTTCTCCCTGCATTATTCGTGGCCATATATCGTGGCATTGATAGGTTTCATCCTATTGCCGTTGCTGGTTGCCAAGAGGATAAAATACGTGTTACTTAATCACATCTACATAGAATGATACGCAACAAGTTTCTGCTTAACCGTATAGAAGCTCTGGACGATATGCTGAAGATCTTTGTCGATGAGCTGAAGACCGTCTTCAAGGACGAGGGTGTGATTATATTCTTCTTCGTGGTCCCTATCCTCTATCCGCTGCTCTATTCGTGGATATACACCAACGAAGTGGTCTCGAATGTTCCTGCCATCATGGTCGATGCTTCACATACCAGTCTGTCACGTGAGCTTACGCGAAAGCTCGATGCAACACGCGATGTTCATATCGTTGGCTATGCCAACAGTATAGAGGAGGCAAAGGAAGCTATACGTCAGCAGTCGGCACGAGGCATATTCTATATCCCTTCCACCTTCTCGTCAGACATACAAAATGGTAAGCAGACCTCTGTCAGCATATATGTCGATATGAGTGGTATATTATACTACAAGGCACTCCTCATCTCGCTCACCGACGTTACCCTTGCTATGGGGGCCGACATACAGATACAAAAGTTGGGCAACTACACAGAGCGCGAAGACCAGCTCTCTACGGCACCTCTTGAGTTTGAGGCTATCTCCATGTTCAATCCCGCAGGAGGATATGGCAGCTATCTTATTCCCGGTGTGCTTATGCTCATCATTCAGCAGACGCTGCTCTTGGGAATAGGTCTGTCAGCCGGCACACAACGGGAGAAAAACAGATACAAAACACTTGTACCTATCGAGAAACATTACCATGGCATGTATCGAATAGTCTTCGGCAAAGGATTATGCTATTTCCTTATCTATGCCATAATGAGCACATATATCACCATCGGAGTGCCGCATATCTTCCACTTCATCCAGATAGCCCACACCCGGGATATCATGATGCTGTTGCTCCCCTACATTCTGGCATGTATCTTCTTCGGAATGACCGTGTCGTGCCTCATACGCTACAGAGAATATATCATACTCGTGATAGTCTTCACATCGGTGCCTCTGCTATTCCTGAGCGGAATACTTTGGCCTACAAGTGCCATGTCGGGAACATGGAAAGCAATATCGTGGCTCTTCCCTTCAACCTTCGGAGTCAATGGTTATGTAAAGATGAATTCGCTTGGTGCCACAATAGAGGATATCAACGTGGAGTATTTCATGCTGTGGGTACAGGCCGGCATATATTTCCTGCTGGCATGCCTTGTCTATTACCGACAGATTGAGAGATCCAAGAAAAGCAGTAGCATAATACCAGAAAAATAAGAAAGCAAAGATGGCAAAGAGCAAAATAGCATACGTCTGCGACAACTGCGGTTACGACTCGCAGAAATGGTTGGGTAAATGCCCAAACTGCGGTCAGTGGAACACATTTAAGGAGATAAAGATTGATGGTGGTTCGGGTTCTCGGAAAAACAGCAGCACCGATTTCAAAAAGTTGGGTATTACTGGCGACAAGAGCAGTAGCACACCATTGAAACTCAAGGATGTTCCCGACCGTGACGACCGACGTATGGACATGCACGACGGAGAACTGAATCGTGTTCTTGGTGGTGGTATGGTGCCGGGAAGCATCATCCTGCTTGGTGGAGAACCAGGTATAGGAAAGAGCACATTGTCGCTGCAGACTGCTCTAGGTATGCAGGATAGGAAGATACTGTATGTCAGTGGTGAGGAGAGTGCACACCAGCTTAAGATGAGAGCACTCAGACTGACAAAAGATAAAGATATAGACCTGGAGAACTTCTCACTCTTCTGCGAGACATCACTCGAGAAGATCTTCGAAGTGCTCAACAGCGAGAAATACGATCTTGTGGTTATCGACTCCATTCAGACCATAGCATCAGAAGAAGTAGAGACAGCCCCTGGCAGTATAACGCAGGTAAGAGAATGTGCTGCTGCCTTATTGAGATATGCCAAGACAACAGGTACACCTGTCATCCTTATTGGTCATATAACAAAAGACGGAACCCTTGCCGGACCAAAGATACTGGAGCATATCGTTGACACGGTGATACAGTTTGAAGGCGACAGTCACTATCAGTATCGTATCCTCCGCAGCATAAAGAACCGTTTCGGTTCAACATCGGAATTAGGTATCTATGAGATGCGACAGGATGGTCTTCGGGAAGTCACCAACCCTTCCGAGCTGCTACTCACAAAGGAGCATGAAGGACTGAGCGGTGTTGCCATCTCGGCAGCGATAGAAGGCGTCAGACCTTTCCTGCTTGAGACACAAGCACTGGTATCCACAGCTGCCTACGGCACACCACAACGGTCGGCAACAGGTTTCGACCAGCGACGATTGAACATGCTGCTTGCCGTTCTTGAGAAGAGAGTGGGTTTCAAACTTATACAGAAAGACGTGTTTATAAACATAGCCGGAGGATTGAAGACCACAGATTTAGCTATGGACCTGAGCATAATAGCCGCTGTGCTATCGAGTAATGTAGATACTCCGATAGAGGCTGGGTTCTGCATGGCAGGAGAAGTGGGACTGAGCGGGGAGGTAAGACCGGTGGCAAGGATAGAACAGCGTATAGCAGAGGCTGAAAAACTGGGATTCACACATTTCATCCTGCCAAAATACAATATGCAGAGTCTCGGTTCAAAGAAATACAACATAGAGCTTATCCCCGTGAGGAGAGTAGAGGAAGCACTACGGGCTCTGTTTGGATAAAAAAATTCTGAGGGCTAAAATCTAGAATAATCTAGAAAGATCTAGAAAGTTCTAGAAAGATCTAGAATATCTAGAATATCTAGAGATATCTGGAAAGCTAAGTAAAGATTGCAAGATATATGAGAAATAATAATATAAACAAACGTACAACGATAATAGCCGCAATAGCAACTTTGGTAGTGTTGGCGCTGGCATTGATGCTTTGGGCTATATACGGAAGGAATAATGCTACGACAGACAAAGAAGAGACTGCAAAGGAGGTTGTAGATACCACAGCCATCTGTATTGCCACATTACCAACTCTGGACTGTCTGCCTATCTTTGTGGCCCACGATGACAGCCTCTATAGCCAGATATGGCATGATTTCCGCATCAAGGAGTTCTCGGCACAGATGGACTGCGACACAGCCTTGATAGGTGGCAGTGCTCAAATAGGTTTCACCGATGTGGTACGCGCTCAGAGAATGATCAGGAAGCGTACACCACTCGACTTTCTCTCTTCCACCAACCTTGGATGGAAACTTATAGCCAATTCCAAGACCAGGATTCGTGAGATAAAAGACTTTGATGAGAAGCTTGTCGCCATATCGAGATTCTCCGGTTCTGACCTACTCTCAGAGAAATCCATCGAGGATGCAGGGATAAAGAAAGAGAAAGTGTTCCGTGTCCAGATCAACGACTTCGGCATACGTCTGAGGATGTTCATAAACAACGAGCTCGACGGTGTGCTGCTGCCAGAACCTTTTTCCACAGAGGCAACAAATCTGAAGAATAAGGTGCTTGCCGACTATGAGAAACTCGGTTTTCATCTTGGAGCCATCGTTACACGGACAGATATGATGAAAGGCAAAGACAAGCAGCTCGAAGCATTCATCAAGATGTACGACATGGCTGTTGACTCCATAAACAAGAATGGAGTTCAGCATTACCGCGATGTGATAAAAAAATACTGTAAGGTAAAATCATCTACTATAGATTCTCTCCAGACACCCGTTTTCACTCATATCTCACCGGTTAAAGCCTCCGATGTTGAGTTGGCACAGAAATGGCTGGATAAGCACTGATGACAAGACATAATTTTCAGGTAGATATTTTCGGATAAACATGAAAGAAGCAATAAAACAGATAAAACACAGCATACTGCGCGAACATCTTGGCGAAGCCATAGAAGGTCTCGACAAACTCATAAAATCACACATCTCCTGGGGTATCAGCGATAAGATTGATCGTCTCAGGGAAGATTACGACCTTATGCTTTCAAGTCTGCAACAAGGCATGAAAGACCCTATGCTCTACGACAACTTTTTCCATCTGCTCAGGGAAGCCTACCGGCTGTACGCCACTGTGAAATGGTATGTTCGCAAAGAGCAGAATCAGTCGTTTGCCTATAGCACCAGTCCATATTTCGATATAGAATCCTGCCGACGTCAGTTGGAGACCTTCTTTGCCGACGAAGCATTAGAACAGCCAGACCATCAAAGACATCAGGTATATATAAACAACGTTTTCAATGCTCTGACAAACCAGATACTCTGGACTGACGATTCAGCAGAGCAGATGGAACAGTTGCTGCTTTCCGAAACCATCGACAGCAGAGACCGCCAGATGATAGTGACAGCAGTGATGCTCAGTGCTGCCGGGACCTTCGACTACCGAAAACTCCTTGTGCTCCACCATGTGTACCGTCAGACTGATGATGTTGCCATCCGCCAGAGAGCCCTCGTGGGCTGGGTGATGGCTATCGACGATGATATGCGACGGTTGTATCCCGAACAGCAAACCCTGTCAGAAGAGATTGCCAGTGACGAGAAGACAAACAGCGACCTGTTTGCCCTGCAGACACAGATGGTGAACTGCCTCAACGCATCACGCGACCAGGACATAATAAAGAATGAAGTGCTGCCGGATTTCATATCGTCGAAAGGTGCACCAAACATAGATATCCGCATCATTGAAGACCCTGACGAGATAGAAGACTTCGCCGAACGCGAAGAGATGGAGAAAAAGATTGAGGACATGGAAGACAAGGTGGAGAAGATTGTCAACATGCAGAAGAACGGTTCCGACATGTATTTCGGTGGTTTTGCCATGATGAAAAACATACCATTCTTCAACACTCTGGCAAACTGGTTCTGCCCATTCTATTTTGAACACCCCGAAGTAGCGAGAGAACTCAGCAACGATGTCACCATAGCCGTGGCAAGAGGACTTCTTGACTCCATACCACTCTGCGACTCAGACAAATACTCATTCGTCTTTGCAATGAACAGCGTTGTTGCCAAACTGCCGCCGAAGATGCTCGAGATGTTCTCACAGGGTGAGCTGAAACCTGTAGAGGCATTCTTCAATATCGACAACGATGTGCTGGCAATGAGAAACTATCTGCACAACCTCTACCGTTTCTTCCGTCTTTGTCCGCTGCAGTCTAAGTTTGTGAACATCTTCTCGAAGGAGAAATGCCTGTTCATAACGAAAGAGTTCTTCCTCACTTTTAACTTTTCAAGCAAGATAGGGAAAATAGGTAAGACACTCTTTAAGAATGAGCTGACCGACTATTTCGAGCACCTCATCAGCAATGTTATACTGCCATCAACGGACCTTATGATGCTGCAGGGAGACTATTTTTATCGCAAGGACGACTATGCATCCGCTGCAGAGATGTACAGCATAGTCCTCAACGACAATCATAACAACAAAGCAGCGCTCAGAGGGTTGGCAAGATGCCATTTCCAGCTCAGCGAATACGATGAAGCACTCAGATGCTATGAGGATTTGGAGGAGCTGATGCCCGACAATGAGTCCGTATTACTCAACAAGTTCATCTGCATGTCATATACCGATGATGTGCGCAATGCAATACAAGGACTGTCGAAGATCAACTACGAACATCCTCATCAGGCACGCGTGCTGAGTGCACTCGGATGGGCCTATCTCGTGGAAGGAAACACCGAAATGGCACTCAAGAGGTATGAAGAGGCTGTTGCGGCAAATGATGCCACAGACGTTGAGTATTTCCATCGGGGCATAGCACTTATATGCGCAGGCGAATATCAACAGGCTGTTGACAGCATGACGAAATATTTCAACAAGGACGATGATGCAACATACATCTACGACCTTATCTATTCCGAAATGATGCTGATACTAATGGCATACAACATTATGACTCCACACCTGCAACTCGTTGCCGACATGATTTATAAAACTCTCAGAAAATGACACGAACACTACTTCTCACCATTATGCTATGCTTTGCAGAAGTTGCATGCATGGCACAGTCAGACAGCATCGTCGTTGCCGAGATGAGAAAAGAAGGAGTCGTATTCTCCCACGACAACACGGTGCGTGTGTTCAAAAACGGTCAGGAGAAATTCGACAACCTCTTCCCTGCCATCCGCAAAGCCAAACATAGCGTGCATCTGGAATACTTCAATTTCCGCAACGACTCCATAGCCTCATTGCTCTTCGACATACTGGCCGAGAAAGTCAAGGAAGGTGTCAAGGTCCGCGCACTCTTCGACGGCTTTGGCAACGACTCCAACAACCAGCCACTTAAGAAGAAGCATATCAAAGCTTTACGAGAGAGAGGCATCGAGATTTACGAGTTCGACCCGCTGCGTTTTCCGTGGGTCAACCATATATGGCCGCGCGACCACAGAAAGATTGTGGTCATCGACGGCAAGACTGCCTTTACCGGCGGAATGAACGTGGCCGACTATTACATCAAGGGCACACCGGAGGTGGGAACATGGCGCGACATGCATTGCTGCATAGAAGGATCGGCTGTGAACACCCTTCAGGACATCTTCCTGCGTATATGGAACAAGACAACTCATCAGACGCTGACCGGCAACGGGATGTTCCAGGGAGGAGTGACACCAAAAGGCAGTAAGATGGTGGGCATCGTAAACCGCGAGCCACACACCACCAACGCCATCATGCGACGACTATATTGCAGCAGCATCGACAACGCACAGAATCACATTCAGATTATCAACCCATACTTCGTGCTCCTGCCATGCGTAAAGAAAGCCCTGCGCAGAGCACTGAAACGCGGTGTCAGAGTCGAGATAATGGTAAGTCTTCACAGCGATGTGCCACTCACACCCGACTGCGTATTCTTCCAATGTCACACCCTGATGAAATGCGGAGCAGAAGTATATATTTACAAGCCCGGCTTCCATCACTCAAAGGTTATGATGGTGGATGATTCCTTCTGCACCATCGGCAGTGCAAACCTCGATGCACGCAGCCTGTCAGGCGACTATGAGGTGAACGCACTCATCATCGACAAGGAGACTACAGCACAACTCAGCAGCATCTTCCAGGCCGACAAGGAAGACTCATTCCTGCTGACACCAGAAACATGGAACCAGATGCGCACTCGATGGCAGAAAACAAGAGGATGGTTTGCACACCTACTTGCACCTTTCCTCTGATCACCGCTAATTATTCGCTATAAGTCCCACTTAAGTCCCACTTAAGTCCCACCAAAGTCCCACTTAAAGTGGGTGTCGGGAGGTTGTTGTCAGGGTGAAAAAATTGTGTTGAAACGAACACTTGCCTGTGACGCAAGAGAACATTTTGCTCTACTTTTGCCCTAAAGAAAGAGGACTCACTGGACAGAAAAAAGAGAAAAAAACAAAAAAATTCGACAATTACTTTTTTGTTTTATTTTTTTTTCTTAACTTTGCAGCATCTTTAAACAGCCTAAGAGAAAACAACGGAAATATAACAACAAAATATACTTAAAGCTTATGTCACAGATTAATGGTAAGATTTCTCAGATTATCGGTCCTGTAATCGATGTTTTTTTCAATCTCAACGGTCAG
>R18__coassemble_2422_pt1 | contig 11732 bp, 11 predicted proteins | sample R18__metabat2_low_PE_027 | metagenome-assembled genome bin R18 | reverse complement strand
TCCATTTCGGTCCTATTCAGGGAACAAACAATATAGGTGAGTTCCTTGCCATTGTACATGCTGCTGCGCTGATGAAGCAACGCGGCATAACGGGTGTCACCATCTACAGTGACAGTGTCAGCGGACTGGCATGGGTGAGAAACAAAAGGGCAAAGACACAGCTTGTGCGTGATGAGAAAACGGCACAGGCATTGGATCTGGTTGCAAGGGCTGAATTCTGGCTGAGGACGAACCCTGTTCTTCCACCTATTGAAAAGTGGAATACTAAGGAATGGGGTGAGATTCCTGCTGATTTTGGAAGAAAATAAGACGATATTTTTGCACAAGTGGTAGCCTTTTGTGCGGTGAAACGTGAATTTTATCCAAAAAAGTTTGGCATTATGATATTTTTTTCGTTACTTTGCAGCCGATTTTGTGTTTTTAGCAAATAAAGATTGTAAAAGAATAGAGTATTAATTTTTTTTAAATTTTATTAGTTATGTCAGAAATTGAACAGAAAGTAAAAGAAATTATTGTTGAGAAATTAGGTGTTGACGAATCAGAAGTAAAGGCTGAGGCAAGTTTCGCAAATGACCTTGGTGCTGACTCTCTCGATACAGTAGAGCTCATCATGGACTTCGAAAAGGAATTCGGTATTTCTATTCCTGATGAAGAAGCAGAAAAGATCAGCACAGTAGGTGATGCTATCGCATTCATAGAAAATCAGAAGGGTTAATATCCCGCAAACATATTTAATGGAATTAAAGAGAGTTGTAGTAACGGGATTAGGTGCCGTGACTCCTTTGGGCAATGATGTTCCCTCAACATGGGAGAATATCGTTGCCGGTAAGAGTGGTGCTGCTCCTATCACGGAATTTGATGCTTCGCTTTTCAAGACTCAGTTTGCTTGCGAGGTAAAGGATTTGGATGTTTCCAAGTTCGTTGATCGTCGCGAGCTTCGCAGCATGGACAAATACAGCCAGTATGCTGTTGTTGCTGCTGCGGAGGCTGTGAAAGACTCTGGGATAGACTTGGAGAGTGCTGATAAATCACGTATCGGTGTCATTATGGGCGCTGGTATCGGTGGTGTAAACTCCTTCCAGCATGAGATTCAGGATTATGAGGATGCTAAGGAAAATGGACCTAAGTTCAGTCCTTTCTTCATCATAAAGACTATCGTCAGCATGGCATCAGGAGATATAAGCATCAAATATGGTTTCCGTGGTCCTAATTATGCAACATCTTCAGCCTGTGCGTCAGCATCACATGCTATCTCTGATGCCTTCAACATGATTCGTCTGGGTAAGGCTGACATGATGTTTACCGGAGGCTCGGAAGGCGCTATTTGTGAATGTTGTGTAGGTGGGTTCAACTCAATGCACGCATTGTCAACAAGGAACGACGATCCTGAGCATGCCTCGCGTCCATTCTCGAAGAGTCGTGATGGCTTTGTGCTGGGAGAAGGTGCCGGTGTGTTGGTTCTTGAAGAACTGGAGCATGCCAAAGCCCGTGGAGCAAAGATATATGCTGAGATTGTTGGCACAGGAATGAGTGCCGATGCTCATCATATCTCTGCACCGCATCCTGAAGGATTAGGCGCCATTCAGGTAATGCAGGAAGCATTGAAAGACGCAAATCTTGAGCCTGCAGATATTGATTATATCAATGTTCATGGCACAAGCACAGGACTTGGAGATATAGCTGAGATCAAAGCCATAAAAGAGGTATTTGGCGAGGATGCTTACAAACTGAATATCAGTTCAACAAAATCTATGACAGGTCATCTCCTTGGGGGTGCCGGGGCTATAGAGGCAATCTTCACTGTATTGTCTGTAAGGGACGATATCGTGCCACCAACTATCAATCATGAAGAAGGCGATGAAGATGAAAATATCGACTATAAGTTGAATTTCACTTTCAATACAGCACAGAAGCGTGAAGTGAGAAGTGCAGCCAGCAATACTTTTGGTTTTGGCGGACATAATGCTTGTGTTATCTTTAAGAAATATGTATAGTATTATAGACATAATAAGGCTCCCATTTCGTAAGGAACGGGAGCTTTTTTCGGCTTTATACTCCATTCTGGGATTCTATCCTCACGATATCACACTTTATAAGACAGCTCTAGCCCACCGCAGCATAAGGAAACGAATGCCTAAGGGTGTTGATAATGAACGACTTGAGTTTCTTGGTGATGCCATACTTGATGCTATAGTGGCAGACGTGTTGTATGAGCATTTTCCAAACAAGAAAGAAGGATTCCTGACTGATGCAAGGAGCAAGATAGTAAAGAGAGAAAGCCTTGGAAAACTTGCTAAAGAGATGGGGCTTATCTCGTTGATACGTAATGCCAATTCTAATCAGAGCCACAACAGCTACATGGGAGGAAATGCTCTTGAGGCCTTGATTGGAGCTGTTTATCTTGATAAAGGATACAATTTCTGCATGAAATTCATCAAACGCAGAATACTCGACTCACTTATCAATATTGATAAGGTGGCATATAAAGAGGTGAATTTCAAGAGCAAACTTATCGAGTGGGCGCAGAAGAACAGGATAGACCTGGAATACAGGCTTGCAGAGGAACAGAAAGACGAGAATTCAAACTCTGTCTTTATATATACCGTGTACCTTGAGGGCATTGAGAGTGGACATGGTAGGGGATATACAAAGAAGGAAAGTCAGCAAAAGGCTTCAAAAGAAGCACTAACTCATCTTCGTAAGGATGTGAACTTCATGGATGAAATCTTTGCTGAAAAATCCAAAAGAACACAAATGGAAGAAGCTCCGGTTTTCGGGGTACCAAAATTTACATGATATGAGCTTAACAGGTATTGCACGAAAGGTATTTGCTCCAAGGATGAAGCAGTTGGAGAAGCATGTATCCTGCGGTGACAAACTGCAGCGGGATGTGCTGCACCGTCTGGTAACGTCAGCTGCCGATACAGAATATGGCAGGAATCATAAGTTTGCAGCCATAAAGACCTACGATGATTTTGCCCGACAGATACCAATCAATACCTATGAGGATATAAAAGCCGACATAGACCGTATGCGTCATGGCGAGAGCGACATACTATGGCCAGGAAAGGTGAAATGGTATGCCAAATCCTCAGGCACTACCAACGACAAGAGTAAGTTTATCCCTGTCAGTGCACGAGGTCTGCAGCATCTTCATTATGCTGGTGGTACTGACGCTGTTGTCATGTACTTGCAGAATAACCCTAAGAGTCGCCTCTTTGATGGAAAGAGTCTTATTCTTGGAGGCAGTCATTCTCCGAACTATAATCTCAAGGACTCCCTCGTTGGCGACTTGAGTTCTATTCTTATAGAAAATATAAACCCTTTGGTAAACCTTGTCCGTGTGCCAAAGAAGTCAACGGCTCTGCTCTCTGATTTTGAGGTGAAGCGCGACCGTATTGCCCGCGAGACTCTCAACAAGAATGTTACCAATATCAGCGGTGTGCCATCGTGGATGCTCAGTGTGCTGACACGTGTGATGGAACTTACGGGAAAGACTCATCTTGAGGAAGTATGGCCTAACTTGGAGGTATTCTTCCATGGTGGCGTAGCCTTTACTCCATATCGTCAGCAGTATAACAACCTGATAACATCACCCGCTATGCACTATATGGAAACATATAATGCCAGTGAAGGATTCTTCGGACTGCAGAACGACCCAGCTGATTCATCGATGCTATTGATGCTCGACTACGACTGTTTCTATGAGTTTATCCCTGTTGACGAGGTGGGGAATGAAAATCCTACGATATTGCCAATATGGGGCGTGGAGACAGGTAAGAACTATGCTATGGTGATATCGACAAGCTGCGGATTGTGGCGCTATATGATTGGAGATACAGTGGTTTTTACATCGGTGAAACCATATAAATTCCACATTTCTGGTCGTACAAAATACTTCATCAATGCCTTTGGTGAGGAACTTATTCAGGACAATGCAGAAAAGGGTCTGGACTATGCTTGTCAGCAGACAGGAGCTTCGGTGCTGGAATACTCTGCTGCTCCGGTGTTTATGGATGGTGATGCAAAGTGTCGTCACCAGTGGCTGATAGAATTCACCAAGGAGCCTGATAATCTGCAGACTTTTGCCGATATTCTCGACAAGAAGCTCCAGGAGATAAATTCTGACTATGAAGCTAAGCGCTATAAGGATATCACCCTTCAGCCATTGGAGATAGTGAAAGCCCGCAGTGGACTTTTCAACGACTGGCTCAAGAGCAAAGGAAAGCTCGGTGGGCAGCATAAGATACCACGACTCAGCAACAACCGTGATAATATAGAGCAGATGCTGGAGTTTAATAAAAACAATAATATAGAATAATCCAGGAAGAACTAGAGAATTCCAGGAAATTGAGGTAGAAACTTAAATGACAAACATAAGGGGAAGAATATCAGTAGTTGGCACTCTATTATCAACACTTGTGTTGATGATGCTGATTCAGGGATGTGCTAATATGGGCTCACCTCAGGGTGGACTGTATGACGAAGATCCTCCTAAAATCCTCTACAGCATACCTTCTGACAAGGGGGTGAACGTCAGTAGCAAGAAGGTTCAGATTTTCTTCAACGAATATGTCAAGATAGAGAACGCCTCTGAGAAGGTCATCGTTTCTCCTCCTCAGACTGAGATGCCCGAGATAAAAGATCAGGGCAAGAAGATTGTTGTTGAACTCAAAGATACTCTTAAACCAGACATCACCTATACCATCGACTTTTCCGATGCTATTGTCGATTTCACCGAAGGCAATCCTTTGGGCAACTATACCTATAGTTTTTCGACAGGTGAAGTTATCGACACCTTTGAGGTGTCAGGCAATGTTCTGGATGCCAGTAATCTGGAGCCTGTGAAGGGAATACTCGTTGGCGTTTACGACGATCTATCTGATACCGTCTTCACAAAGAAACCTCTCCAGCGTATTGCCCGCACTGATGGTGCCGGACATTTTGTTGTCAGGGGGATAGCACCTGGCAAGTATCGTGCTTATGCTCTTAAGGATGTTGATGGTGACTATCTTTTCTCTCAGAAAGGCGAGATGATAGCCTTTTCGAATGATACCATTACTCCATCATTCGGACCGGCAGTAAGACAAGACACAACATGGATTGACAGCCTGCACATAAAGTCGATAGAGCGGGTCTCTTATACCCGATTCACACCTGACGACCTTGTTCTGTTTGCTTTTACTGAGGAACAGACAGATAGGCACCTCATCAAAACCGAACGAACAGATGCTAATAAGATAAACCTGTTCTTCTCTTGCGGAAGTGAACAGGAACCGATATTCCGTGGTCTGAATTTCGATGACCAGAAAGGAATAATCATCGAATCCACCGAGAAAAAAGACACTATAACATATTGGCTTACTGACTCTGCTCTGATTAATAACGACTCTCTTGAGGTGGAACTCCAATATCTTGAGACTGACACAACCGGCGCACTTGTCAACAAGGTGGATACCATCACTTTTGTGCCGAAGTTCTCGTATGAGAAACGTCAGAAACTTGAAAAGGAAGAGTACGATAAGTTCCTGAAAGCTCAGAAGAAGTCGATAAAGAAAGGTCTTGCTGCCGAGGGAGATACCATAATGCCACGCAAGCCTTTTGCTCCTTCCTTTGGAAGAGCAAGTCGTGTGGCTCCTGACGAGATTCTCGTCTTCGAGATGCCAGAACCAGTGGCTAAGATTGATACGGCAGGCATACACTTGTATGTCAAGGTAGATACCCTTTGGTATCGTTCACCTTTCGTTTTCCGACCAAAAGAGGGGAAGATGCGCCAATATGAGTTCTTTGCAGAATGGAGACCAGATAATGAATACTCACTTGAGATTGACAGCGCAGCCTTTACCAACGTATATTCGCAAGTATCGAATGCTTACAAGGCCGGTATAAAGGTGGGGGCTTTGGACGACTATGCATCGCTCATAGTCAACCTTTCCGGCACCAAGGCAAAGAATGTATATGTGCAACTCCTTAATGGCTCTGATGCTGCAGTGAAGACTGAGAAGGTTATAAACGGAACTGCGGAGTTCTATTATGTTCGCCCTGGAGAGTATTACCTCCGTGCTTTTGAAGATGATAACGATAACGGCATCTGGGACACAGGACTCTTTTCGGAGAACCGACAGGCAGAGCGTGTTTATTACCATAACAGGATGGTGGAATGTAAGGAGAAATGGGACACCAGCGTGTCGTGGAACGTCAATGAGGTTCCTGTAGCAAGGCAGAAACCACAAAAGATCACCAAGCAGAAAGCCGATAAGGAGAAGACAATAAAGAGCCGTAACGCTGAATATATTCTGAAATACCGTAGCAATAAGAAATGAAAAGATACCTGTTATTTCTCATTTTGATTTCTGCGGCTATTACAATGCGTTCGCAGTGCACGATAGAGAACACTTCGTTTCTCCCCGGTGAGTCGCTGACTTACGACCTCTATTATAACTGGCATTTCATCTGGGTGAAAGCCGGTGTTGCAGATATGACCACCGTTAAGTCAACATATAATGGCAAGGATGCATATCGCTCACATCTTATAACACGCGGCAATAATAAACTCGACGACTATTTCATACTGCGCGACACATTGCTATGCTATACCGGCACTGATCTCACTCCGCTTTATTTCCGTAAGGGAGCCCGTGAAGGAAAACGCTATACTGTTGATGAGGTGTTCTATACCTACACAGAGGGGAAAAGTAATGTCAAGCAGCATTATATAAACCGCCATGGCGAACACTCCTATCATTACAACAGCACCCACGAATGTAATTTCGACATGCTCAGCATGCTTATGCGAGCTCGTAATTTCTCACCGGTAGGGTGGAGTAAAGGGCATACCGTACCTTTCAATATGTGTGACGGCGATGATCTCTACGAGTGCAAACTCGTTTATCAGGGTAAGGAGGAATGCAAGATGAACGATACTAAGGAGAAGTTCAACTGCCTCATCATATCCTTCTATGAGAAGGAAGATGGCAAATGGAAAGAGATAGTGCGATTCTTTGTCACCGACGATGATAACCACCTTCCTGTACGTCTCGACATGTACCTTCGTTTTGGCTCTGCCAAGGCTTTCCTGAAAGGCTATAAGAACGTACGCAATCCGTTGACTTCAAAAGTAGTAAAGAAGAAATAAACCATTATTTTAAATACAAAAGATATGTACAGTGATCCAAAAGATTGTCTCTATTGTCAGAACAATGAGACATTGCACAACCTTATGATTGAAATCAAGAAACTTCGTGTTTCACGTGTTTTCCTGTTTAAGGAGCAGACTTACAAAGGCCGTTGCCTCGTGGCTTACAATGCTCATGTCAACGATTTGAACGAGCTCTCTGATGAGGATCGTAATGCCTTCATGAGCGACGTTGCAGATGTTACACGTGCCATGCAGAAGGCTTTCAATCCTGAGAAAATCAACTATGGCGCATACAGCGATAAACTGTCACATCTGCATTTCCACCTTGCTCCGAAATATGTTGACGGACCAGACTATGGCGGCACTTTCCAGATGAACCCGGGTAAGGTTTATCTCACAGACAGTGAATATCAGGAAATGATTGAAAAAATCAAGCAGTACTTGTAATTATTATGGAGTTGATAGCCAAGACCTTCATGGGTCTGGAAGAGATATTGGCCCAGGAACTCAGAGACTTGGGCGCAGAGGATGTTGTCGTAGGTCGAAGAGTTGTTTCCTTCTCTGGCGATAAGGAGATGCTCTATAGAGCCAACTTCTGCCTTCACACTGCGATAAGGATACTCAAACCTATAAAACATTTCAGGGCTTCATCGGCTGATGATGTATATGATGTTATCAAGTCAATAGACTGGAGTCTGTATCTTCAGGGCAAACAAAGCTTTGCTGTTGATGCCGTGGTGTATAGTGAGGAATTCCGTAATTCTAAGTTTGTTACCTACAAGGTCAAGGATGCCATCGTTGATCAGATGCGTGAGCGTTATGGCTCCCGACCAAATATCAGCATCACCAATCCTGACATACGTCTTCATATCCATATCTCCAATGAAGACTGCACGCTATCCCTTGACAGTAGTGGTGAGAGTCTGCACCGTAGAGGATATCGCCAGGAGACTGTAGAGGCTCCTTTGAACGAGGTTCTTGCTGCCGGTATGATAATGATGACTGGCTGGCGGGGCGAGACAGACTTCATAGACCCTATGTGCGGTTCCGGAACTCTTCTCATCGAGGCCGCCCTTATTGCTAAGAATATGGCTCCTGGTATCTTCCGCAAGGAGTTTGCCTTTGAGAAATGGCCTGACTTCGATGCAGAACTTTTCGACAGGATATATAACGATGACTCTCAGGAACGTGAGTTTACCCATCATATCTATGGCTATGACGTTGATCCTGTGGCGGTGAACAAGACCAGGATGAACATTAAGTCTGCCGGTCTTCTGAATGAGATTACTGTTACCGAACAAAACTTTAAGGACTTCACTCAGCCTGCCGAGAAGAGCATCATCGTGATGAATCCTCCTTATGGCGAACGTATATCAACACCTAACATCCTCTCCACATACAAGATGATAGGTGAGAGACTGAAACATCAGTTTATTGGCAACGATGCCTGGATTCTCAGCTATCGCGATGAGTGCTTTGCCCAGATAGGACTCAAACCATCACTTAAGGTGCCACTTCTGAATGGTTCACTGGAATGTATGTTCCAGAAATATCAGATATTCGACGGAAAGCTCAATACCTTCCGCAAAGAAGGTGGTCGTGTGAAGAGCGATGACGAGTTGAAACAGATGCGTGAAAGGAAGTTTAAGTCGACTGCTAAAAGAATGAAAAATACCGATTCCACCGATGGAAATGCGGACTTCAATGATCGCAGGATACTTAAGGCAAACCATGCCAGATGGAAGGAACGGGAACAAATGAAAAGAATGTTGCGTGATGAATAGATGTTTGGTACTTACTTTGTGTGTTTTTCTTTGTGGTGTAATGAATGCGCAGAAACAGTTGTCGCTTGAGGAACTTTTCAAGGACGGCAAAAACTATCTTAAGGTTGCCGACAGGAAACATCCTCTGGAACCCAAAAAGGATAAGACTGTTAAGTTGCCGAAAGCCGAGGTTGAGAACTGTCAGCTTTTCGTCACCGGTAAGGATAGCGTAAAGTTGCAGCTCACCACTGATGGCAGCCGTGAGATTGTCTATGGTGAGTCTGTTCACAGAAATGAATTCGGTATTGACGGAGGTCTGTTCTGGAATCCGGACAAATCGCGTCTTGCCTTCTATCGTATGGACCAGAGTATGGTGTCGGACTATCCTCAGGTGGATATTGAGGGCAACGCATCCGGTTCACGCATTGCTGCTCTCAACCCCGATAAATACCCTATGGCGGGTGAGACATCGCATGAGGTGACGGTTGGCGTGTATGACCTGAAGAGCCAGAAACAGATATATCTCAATACAGGCAATCCTAAAGACCGCTATTTCACCAATATATCATGGAGCCCTGACGGCACAAAGATTTTCCTCATTGAGGTGAACCGTGATCAGACTGATGCCTCTCTTGACTGCTATGATGCTCTGACAGGTGAGAAAATCTCCACGCTATATACTGAGCACGATGATAAATACACAGAGCCTCAGGATTCTATTCTCTTCCTTCCGTGGGATGATGCGAAGTTTCTGCTGCAAAGTCAGCGTGAAGGATTCAATTCTTTGTATCTTTACGAAATCACTGCAGCAAAACGATCAAAGAGTCTGACGGCAAAACTTGTAAGATCACTAAAAAATGCCGATTTCATCGTTACAGATGTCTATGGTTTCAATGCCGAAACGAAGTCGGTGATAGTGCGTTCTGCCAAGTCGGACAGAATGGATTATAATCTCTACTCCATAAGCACGAGTAGTGGCAAGTGGACTCTTCTCAGCAACGGCGAAGGTGTTCATAAGGGCACCTTGTCAGCAGATGGTAAGACGCTCATCGACCGTTATTCCACACCAACCGTTCCACGCCAGATAGATGCTATAGATATCCAATCAGGCAAACATACACCTTGGTTCACAGCCAAGAACCCTTGGCAAGGCTACAGCCAGCCGCTTTTCAAGAGTGGTGCGGTTAAGTCGGCTGATGGTAAGACAAACCTGTTCTATCGTATGGTTCTGCCTTCAGATTTCGATGAGTCGAAGAAATACCCTGCAATAGTATATGTCTATGGCGGTCCTCATGCCAGGAATGTTGCTGCAGGCTGGAACTACTGCTACCGTCCTTGGGAGGTGTATATGGCTCAGAAAGGTTATATAATCTTCATTCTCGACAACCGTGGCAGTGCCGACCGTGGTAAGGCCTTTGAGCAGGCTACCTTCCGCCAGCTCGGTCAGGAGGAGATGAAAGACCAGATGAAAGGTGTGGAATATCTCAGGTCGCTCCCGTATGTTGACAGCGACAAACTGGGCGTTCACGGATGGAGTTTCGGAGGCTATATGACCATATCGCTGATGCTCAACTATCCCGACGTTTTCAAGGTGGGAGTGGCAGGAGGTCCTGTAATAGACTGGAGGTACTATGAGGTGATGTATGGCGAGCGCTATATGGATACACCTCAGGATAATCCTGAAGGGTATGAGAAGACCTCATTGCTCAATAAGGCCGACCAGCTGAACGGAAAACTTCTTATCATTCATGGCGGCAACGACAAGACTGTGGTGCCTCAACATTCGCTGAAGTTCCTCAAGGCTGCCATTGATGCCGACAAGCAGGTGGATTTCTTTATATATCCCGAGGAGGGACATAATATGAAGAAGCGTCGCAGTCTGCATCTGCATGAGAAGATAACACAATATTTCCTGGACTATCTGCGATGATTCCTTTTGTAAACAGCGACTTAGGCAATGGCTATTTCTTCGATACCTATAATCGCAGAGAACAGCCAAGGGGTAGGATTTATCTCTCCTATCTCGTGATAGGCTTGCTGTCGTTGCTCTCGAAATATGTTCTCATCCTTGTTGTACTGTTCTGGATTTTGGGCTTTCTGGGAATAAAGCAACTGTCGTTCCGTTCCTGGCTGGCTTCTCTTTTGGGCTCGTTAACTCCTTATTGGTTTCTTTTAGGCCTTGGAAGCATTCATTGATATCCTCACCGCTTATGGCTATTGGGGCATGCTTATAGCAGCTTTCATAGCCGGAAGTTTCTTCCCTTTCACCAGCGAAGCCGTCATGGTGGCTTTGCAGGCTGCCGGACTGAATCCTGAACTCCTTGTGGTTTACGGCACAATAGGCAATGTCGCCGGCAGCATGTTCAACTATATGGTGGGACGGCTGGCGGGAGCACAATGGGCTGTGAGGTATCTCCATGTGAAACAGGAGAGCCTTGACCGTGCAAAAGCCTTCATACAGGGCGACAACAGACTGCACCTCTCAGGGGCCTGGCTGGGATTCTTTGCATTCATACCATTTCTTGGAAGTGCTATCTCGATAGCCCTCGGTATGATGCGCGCCAATCCGGTGGTGACCCTCGTCAGTGTGTTCCTGGGCAAGGTGATACGTTATATCATCATAGTGCTGGCAGCAAGCATCGTTATCTGACGGTTGCCGTTATCCTACGGTCATCTTTCTGCCAGCTGAAGATGCTGTTATCAGCCAATAATCCTCCTTGCTCGTCCCCTCTTTCTTCCCTCATTCAAGGCTTTTTCTTGTATCATTCTTCGCTTGTTCTTATATACATACACACTATATACACACTCCATACACACTATATACACACTAT
>R18__coassemble_2420_pt1 | contig 11747 bp, 7 predicted proteins | sample R18__metabat2_low_PE_027 | metagenome-assembled genome bin R18 | reverse complement strand
AGCACCTCTATTGTTGCCGGAGCGTCAGTGGCCACGGCACGGGCAAAGAAATGACCTCTTGCACCGAAGCACAGCTCTGCCGGACGGAATGGGTCTTCAACCGTTCCGTAAGGACTCGACTTGCTGACAAACCCACGTGGGCTTGTAGGACTGTACTGACCTTTTGTCAGACCATAGATACGGTTGTTGAGCAGTATCATGTTGAGGTCTATGTTGCGACGGTTGGCATGGATGAAGTGGTTACCACCGATAGCCAGTCCGTCACCATCACCACTTACCTGCCATACGGTAAGTTTAGGATTAGCCACCTTCACACCTGTTGCTATTGCAGCAGCACGACCATGAATGGTGTTCATGCCGTAGGTTGCCATATAGTGAGGCAGACGTGATGAACAACCGATACCGGAGATGACTGCCGTTTCGTAAGGAGCAACACCTATCTCGGCCATTGCCTTATGCAGGCTGGCAAGGAAGAAATGGTCACCGCAACCAGGACACCAGCGTGGTTTGCCTTTTGAAAAATCTTTTGCTGTATATTCCATTGTTATAATCTTTTTAATCTTTAACCTTTGAATTTAAAACAACTTGCTGAAGTTCTCAACTAACTCACTAACCACGAATGGCTGACCTTTGACCTGATTGAACTGGTAAGGCACGAAACCATCCACCTTCATGCGGAGGAAGGCTGCCAACTGTCCCATATTCTGCTCGGCAACAACAGCCTTAGGATATTTCTTCATAACCTCTGCTGTGTTCTTTGGCAGAGGGTTGATATACTTGAAGTGAGCCAGAGCCACCTTCTTGCCCTGTGCACGGAGCTCGTCCATAGCAGCATGAAGATGTCCGTATGTGCCACCGAAACCAACGATGAGCAGTTCGGCATCGTCCTTATCGCCAAGAACTTCCAAATCAGGAACCTGTATGTTGTCAATCTTGTTCTGACGTTTGCGTGTCATCAGGTCGTGGTTCTCAGGGTCTGTGGATATAGCGCCGGTCTTGTCGTCCTTCTCCAGTCCACCAAGGATATGGGTGAAACCTTCGCGACCAGGAACAGCCCAGTAACGGGTGCCGTCTTCCTTACGCATATAAGGAGTCCAGGTGCCCTTCATCTCTTCTGGAACGTATGGTATGTTGATAGCTGGGTATTCATCAAGGTTAGGCAACTTGAAAGCACCGGAACCGTTAGCTACGAAAGCATCAGTGAGCAGCACCACAGGTGTCATGTGCTCCAGCGCCATCTTGCAGGCATTGTAAGCAGCATCGAAACAGTCGGTAGGACTTGTTGCTGCCATCACTGGCATAGGGCTCTCACCGTTTCTGCCAAAGAGCACCTGCAGAAGGTCGGTCTGTTCTGACTTTGTAGGCAGACCTGTTGCCGGACCGCCTCTCTGAACATCGATAACCACAAGTGGCAACTCGTTGATGACTGCCAGGTTCATGGCTTCGCTCTTCAGACAGATGCCAGGGCCAGATGTTGAGGTCACTGCCAATGCACCGGCATAACTTGCACCTACTGCCGATGAGCAGCCGGCAATCTCGTCCTCACACTGAACGGTGGTAACGCCAAGGCTCTTATGCTTTGAGAGCTCGTGCAGGATGTCGGTGGCTGGGGTGATAGGGTAGGAGCCAAGATAGAGCTTGAGACCAGCCTTCTCGGCAGCGGCAATCAGACCGTATGCTGTGGCCTTGTTGCCGGTGATGTCCATATAGCGTCCCTTTATCTTGTTCTTTGATTCTATACGATAGGTGTTGGCAACACTGCTGTGAGTGTTGTGACCATAGTCGAAACCTGCGTGGATAACCTTAATGTTGTTCTCGGCTATTGCCGGCTTCTTGGCAAACTTCTCCTTAAGATAGTTCTCGGCAATGCTGAGGTCGCGGTTGAACAGCCAGCATACCAATCCCAGTGCAAACATATTGCGGCACTTAAGAATGGACTTGTTGTCCATGCCACTGTCGGCAAGGCAGTCCTTCACCATCTGAGTGATAGGGGCAGCAATAACGCGGTCTGGGTCGATGTTCATCTCGCCGAGATAGTCGCCAGTGGCAAACTGTGCTTTTTCCAGGTCTTTCTCACCAAAGCTGTCTGTGTCGATGATGATGCAAGCACCTGGCTTGGCGTATCTGTACTGAGTCTTGAGTGCTGCTGCATTCATTGCTACCAGTACATCACACTGGTCGCCTGGGGTGTAAACCTTACCACCACCGATGTGTACCTGAAAACCACTGACACCGGTCAGCGAACCTTGCGGGGCACGGATGTCTGCCGGGTAGTCTGGGAAAGTTGAAATGTCATTACCAACGGTTGCAGAAACGGTAGAAAAGATGTTTCCTGCCAACTGCATACCGTCACCGGAGTCTCCTGAAAAGCGGACCACAACCTGGTCCAACTCTTTTACTTCCAATATATCTGCCATAATATAAATAAAAAATTATCTAATAGGCTGCAAAGTTACTACAAAACGAACAAAACGCCAAAAAATAATGCAATTATTTCCGTTTTTCCTGATATTAATTGTCGGCGGTCAACAGCTGCTCCTTTAATAGAAGTGGACTTAATCTTCGTATTGTCTCCCTTTTTTCTTCCAAATTTCTACCACTCATCACCCACTTTAAGTGGGACTTAAGTGGGACTTTGGTGGGACTTAAGTGGGACTTAAGTGGGACTTATTGCGAAAAAGAGGACAATATTTTTTTTGTGATGAACCTTTAATCAAATAACTTTCCCCATGGATAACTGCCCGGCTTCAGTATGATGTGGCTGTTACCATGCCGTAGCATCACAACGCCTGGAGCGATCTCTTTCTCCACTTCAAAATCCTTCCATCCTAATGCAGTTAGAATGGCGCATGCTGTGGCTCCGCCTTCAATGATGATTGTCCCTTGCCACTCCGTGCTGGAGTCGTTTACAAGAGCGTTTACAGCATCTGCCATAGCTCGTTTCAGCCATTGCGGATTGCCTTTGCGCTTCTGGGGTATGGTGAGGCAGATATTGCCTCCTCGTGATATCCAGTCGGTTCTGTCCCTGCCGTCGAAGACATCGTCGGGCATCTGACAGGTCTGTATGTTGTGATGTCTGAAGAATTCCGTGTCTGACAAGTCTTTGCTTTGTGTTGATCCCTGAATGATGATGTAGTTCAATGCTTCTGTATGGTCGCTGTCGGCATCGGCGCTCTCTGTCTGTGGTGATGACAGAGTCTGGCAGAAGGCTTCAAACAGGTCGGCAGCACCAACAAGGAGTGTCTCGCTGTCTGCTGCTTCTGCAATCCTCTGTATGTCGTCGTTGCTGACAGCATCGGCAGAGGTCAGGTCGGGGAAACGCTCTGCCAGCGATGATGAGAAGGCAGGAAATTCGGGGTCGAAAGAGAAGTCGGTATTGCTGATAGGTACATTGTTGATGTAGTATATGCCGTCTCTGATTATCCTGCCTTTCGATGGGTTGCAAGGCAGGTAGAGGGCTTTCTTGTAGTGGGAATGTTCCAACAGAGTATTGATCTCTGCCACAACATGTCCACGCAGGGCAGAGTCAACCTTCTTGAACACAACACATTCCTTATCTGCAAAGCCATAACGCTCCGCAATATCTGCGATTGTCTTCACAGCCTCCTGCTCTGTCATGGAGCGGGTGTCGGTGGCTATGACGGTTGCATCAACACCTAAGGTGTGGGCTATGCCGGCAATCTCTGCTGCACCCGTGATATCGTCAGCAAGAACAATCATCATGCCTTGTTTGTTGCCATCCGGCTGGCATAGTCGATGCTCAGCAACATTGCCGATGGCGAGGCAATACCTTTTCCTGCAACGTCGAAAGCTGTGCCATGATCCACACTCACGCGGATGATAGGCAGTCCGAGCGTGATGTTCACACCTTCGGCACTTTCCATCTTGCCCGTCTTCTGGTCCCACTGGAAACCGCACACCTTAAAAGGTATATGTCCCTGATCGTGATACATGGCTACACAGCCATCAAACTGTCCGCAGCGGGCTTTGGCAAACAACGAGTCTGGTGGTACCGGACCGGCTACATTATAACCACGTTTTGTGAGCTCCTCCACAGCAGGGATAATCTCTTTCTCCTCTTCCCAACCAAACAGTCCTCCGTCGGAGGCATGTGGGTTCAGACCGGCAACGCCTATCCTTGGATTCGCAATGCCGAACTGTTTGCAGGCATCGGTGATAAGTTCTGTCACCTCAATGATGCGGTCTTTCTTCACCCTGTCGCAGGCCACACGCAATGGCACGTGGGTGGATACATGGATGACTCTCAGGAACTTGTCAGCCAATAGCATGGCATATTTCTTTGTGTTGGTGAAATGGGCATAGATCTCTGTATGACCATCAAAATGATGACCAGATAGGTTGAGCGCCTCCTTGTTGAGCGGAGCCGTCACCGTGCCATCAACAATCTTTGCCATTGCCAACTCTATTGCCTTCACAACATACTGGAAGGCAGCGTTGCCACATTGCTCCTGAACAACACCCTGCTGGAAGTTTGCCATGTTGATGCAGTCGAGGTCGAAGACATCGATGGTGCCATATTCAAACTTTGCATCGCTGACATCGCTGACAGCGTTAACCTTCATATCTTCACCCAACTGGTTGACAGCCATTTCCATAATCTTGGCATCGCCAACCACTATTGGAGCACATTTCTCGTAGGTCTCTTTTATCTTAAGGGCTTTCACGATAATCTCCGGTCCTATGCCGGCAGGATCGCCCATCGTTATTGCTAATTTTGGTAAGTTCATGATTCTTTTTTTTGAGGGTGCTCTAGATTTTTCTAGATATTTCTGGAATTTTCTAGGATTTTCTAGAATTTTCTAGATTTATCTAATATAGTTTGTTGTAAATATCTCGGCAGTCTTGTTCTGTCACCTCGCGTGGGTTGTTGCGGAGCAGTCGCTGGCAGTCCATTGCTGCCTTTGCCATACCGTCAACAGCTGTCTGCGGTATGCCTATCTCTGCAAGAGTCTGCGGTATGCCACAATCCTTGGATAGCTTCTCTATAAACTGCACTCCAAATTCTGCGGTTTCATCGTCGGTTTTCCCTGTTTGACATCCGCAGGCGAGAGCAATATCAGCATATTTCTTAGTGTTTGCCGGGATGTTGAATCTCATCACTGTAGGCAGCAATACGGCGTTCGACAGACCGTGGCTCTTATGAAACTCTCCACCGATAGGATAGGAGAGGGCATGAACGGCAGCCGTGTTCACTGGTCCCAGGCACAATCCGCCATACATACTTCCCAGCGACATGGCTTCGCGTGCTTCCACGTCATTGCCATCTTTCACGGCACGAAGCAGGTTGGCGGCAATAAGCCGTATTCCCATCATGGCATACATATCCACCAGCGGATGGGCAAACTTGTTGGTATATGCCTCTATGCAGTGGGTGAGTGCGTCCATACCGGTCTCGGCAGTCACTTTTGCCGGTACTGTCCATGTAAGCTGAGGGTCTATATAGGCAGCGTTGGCCATGAGATGTTCGCTCACGATACCTTTTTTCTGATTGTCTCTCTCATCGAGCAGAATAGCGTTTGGCGATACCTCGGAGCCAGTGCCGGAGGTTGTTGGTATGCAGGCAAACCAAAGACCGCGCTTCTTCACAAAGCCTATTCCAAACAAGTCTTCCACCTTCTGGTCGCTATATATCAAGGTGGCAACGAGTTTTGCCAAATCCAGTACGCTTCCGCCACCAACACCAATAACACTGTCGGCACGGAACTCCTGTGCTTTTGCCATGACATTCTTGAAGTCGCCTACGGATGGCTCGGCATTGATGTCGTCGTAAATGCAGAACTCAATGCCACTGTCGGCAGTCTGAAGCCTGCTGATGATAAGGTTGTTTACTACCTGATTGAGTACTGGCGCAGTGAGGATGAATAGACGCTTATATCCCATAGCGATATAGTTGTTACAGAACTGCTCCAGACAACCTGTGCCAAAAACTATCTTGGCAGGTTGCATTAATGTGATACCTTTCATAATATCTTGAATTTTTTGCAAAATTACTCATTTTATTTCAAAAGACAAAGATTTTTCGCATATTATTTGTCTAATATGTTAAAAATTTTTACCTTTGTGCCCGATTTTTAAATATTTTACCTTTATGAGGAGATTATTACTAATGTTTTTTGTTCTTTGTGGCTGTTCTGCTTCTTTTGCAGAGAACACAGAGGAACTTGCTCTGCAGGCAAATGAATTGTCAGTAAACAATGAAACCCCTAATCCTGATGGTCTGGACGATGATATTGCTCATCTTCACCATGGCTACAGGTCGTCAGTGATGGGTGTACCGTTTATCTTGGGCGGCATGTTCTGTCGTGACCTCGATGCTCGGTATCGTTCCATCCGCAACGACAATATCCCAACTTTCAAGCAGTGGTATGATAACTACACTCAGTGGGTGCCGTTGGTTGCCATGCTGGGTATGAAGGTTGGTGGCGTGAAGAGTCAGTCGAAGTGGAACCGCATGATTACCGCCGATGTCCTCTCAGGTGTTTCTATGGCATTGGTTGTTAACTCAATAAAATACACAGCCAAGCAGATGCGTCCTGATGGTAGCACAAGAAACTCATTCCCTTCAGGCCACACGGCTACAGCCTTCATGTGTGCCTCGTTCATGGCAAAGGAATACGGATATATCAGTCCTTGGATATCAGTAGGTTCTTACACCTTTGCCGGACTAACTGGTGTTACCCGCAGCTGGAACAATCGTCACTGGATATCTGATATCTTTGCTGGTGCTGGTATCGGTATTGTTACCACAGAGTTGGGCTACTACCTTGCCGAGCAGATATTCGGCAGAAAGGGACTGAATGATATTGCTTATAGCGACTATAACTTCAGCGCCAACCGCTGGAGAAAGCCTTCGTTCATAGGTATTGGTTTCGGAACCAATGTGCCTACAGGTGGTTCAAATGAGTTTGGTAATGTTGATGTAACCATAGGCAATGGCGAATGGGTGTTCCCTGTGAAGTCAACAGCCGGTTGTGTGTATAATGTAGAAGGTGCTTATTTCTTTAGTCCTTATTTCGGTATTGGTGGCAAACTGGCTTGCTCTAATATCCAGTTGGCAACAGAGGAAATTGACCCTATGGGAGTGGATGGCGTTGATATTGTCGATGAACCTTTCGACGAGAGCTGGAATGTAATCTCCGGTAGCTTAGGTGCCAACTTCTCTTACCCTGTATCCGACCGTTTCCTTGTTGGTGCAAAAGCACAGATTGGTTACAGCTGGTCAAAGGACCTGAAGTTCCAGATGTATATACCAACGGTGGAGGATATGGATTCATACGTCCCTGGTACTGCTCAGACATTCCGTGAGATATATCAGGAGTATCAGCCTGATCAGTATGCACAATGGCATGAGAATGTAGAGGTTAAAGGTGCCGACACTGGCGATGTTGATGCTCAGGTCGATGGTTCCAAAGGTGTTATCTACAGCACAGGTCTCAACCTCACCTATCGTGCTGCCGAGAAGATGAATTTCACTCTCTTTGGAGAATACAACATGATGCCTAAGGGCAGTTCGCTTTCAAAGAAGGCAATGAACACCTTGGCATTCGGTGTAGGTGTGCAGGTAGTGCTGTAAGAGAGTTTTTAAGAAGTTCAAGAGGTTTGAAAAGTTTAAGAAGTTTAAAGATTTCAAGATATGAAAAAGATATTTTATTTGGTTTTCGTATTCGTTCTTTCGTTTTCGTACGATGTCTCCGCTCAGGTTCTCAACTGGAGCAAACCTGAGAAGCCAGTGACTTTTGGTATCCGCTATGGTGTGAACTTTGCCGGACTGGCAAATCCTTACACTGGCGAATACACATACAAAGAGGACGGATATACCGTTACGGGTATCGATACATACAAAGGTGGCAAGAAGAGCATCAATTTCGGTTTGGCCGTAGATTTTAATATCTTCAAGAGTTTTGCTATCGAGACAGGTGCTTATTATAGTGTAAAAGGCAATATAATAGAGGATAAGGAAATTGTTCAGGAGGTGGATGATTGGGAGTATGTGATTGAAGAGAACTCTACTCGGTCATATTTCCATATCCCTGTGTGTGCATCTCTGCGTTTCTGGGCAAACAAGAACCTCAAGTTTCATCTTGATGCCGGTGGATATATGTCGTATATCGTAGGCGGCTCGGTGAAATATGAATCACCATCAGAATCTCTTAAGGACGAAGATGGTAAGGAATACTACTACGAAGAGGACTACAACGATGACGGTCGTCATAAGTTTGATGCCGGTCTGCGTTTCGGTGTTGCAGCAACATGGAAACGACTCTACATTGGTGCACACTACGAACTCGGGCTCACACGTCTCTACAGTTCCTCACACGGCTGGATGGCAAGTTCCGGCGATTTCGATAAATATAAGGACGAACGCAACAAGTGTCTCTCTGTTGACTTAGGATTCAATTTCTAATGATTGATATTGGTCCGGATTTGCTGAGACCTTGAAGATCATAGTGGAGTTCTGCCGAGTTGTCGGGTAAATAGAACTCCACTTCTTTTTTGCCCGTTTCATCGATGATTATGCGTGGATTCCAATAGATGGTTGTGCGGATATCGGTAGCCGCATCTTTCTTCTTCTCGGCAGTGTCGTAGGCAGGGGAGTAGAATTCCACATCCTGTTTGAATCCCAATGGCATGATGACCTTAGTGGCAAAGGCATTCTTGCCTGTCTTCTCTGTGCTCATACCTCCTCGCTTGAGCTTGATGATGAGCACACCATAGTCAACAGACTGCTGATAGTTGCCTTCGCTGTCGCTGAACACCATGTTGCCGGCATTATGTGGCCGCATATATTCCACCCGCTCAAAATCCTGTGGCATGAGGTCCATAACATACTCTTTATCGTAAGGGAAATCGTCCACATACACCGTTCCTGCAAAGGTCTCACGCCCCGATTCGTCGGCAGTGGTTTTTGCGTTGAGTGATATCAGCAGGTCTTCCATCGTGTTGCAATCCTTCAGATTCTCATCATCGGCATTATATGCCTTGTCGGGCTGTATGCCGTAGGAGTTTATCGGCTTCTCACGTTTCTTGCCCACAACATCAAGGTCGGGCAGTTCCACAAGTGCCATATTCCTCAGGTGCGATTTGCGCAACTTGAAACTGGAAGCACTCATATATTCCTCTGTAGGGAAGAGGTTCGGGGTGGCTGACATGATATGCTTTGGCACATCGGGCTCTGCTATCTCAAGGTTCATAAAGGATGTCTTGCCCTTATGGTTTAGGGCAGCAATAAGAAACTCGGTGCTGTCGGCAAACTGAAGCCCTTCGATAGCGAAATGCCCCGATTCGTTGAGGTCGAGAATCTTCGTGATCTTAGGATAGCGGCACATCAGCAGCAGCGACGGGGCTTTCATGTTTTTCTTCCATATACCTCCAACTTCTCCTTCTATAGCCTGTGATTGCTCTATAGGGTATTTGTTCGAAGGTCGCACATCATTGAGGATGTCGCTGATATCATACCGCCGCCAAGCCTGCGTGAGCATAAGCAGGTCAAGGTCGTAGTCGGTCTTTGCCGTAACATTCCTGAAATAATATTGCGGCTGCTCCACATATCCCTTTACATCAGAAGAGAGAAGTAATGACGATACAATATTATCCTGCAAGGTGTCTGTAATGGTGGAGTTCTCATCGGTAACAGAAAGAGAATAGAGTCCTTGTGGTGCTGTGATGGTTGCTTTTACCAGTGAGCGGGCTTTGCTTCCTTCAGGCTGGGCACTTGCTATCCCGCTCTTTGTCCTTCCAATATCGGCTTTTACATTACGTATAAACACGGCTCTTTCGGCAAGTATCTTATTTGTGGCTTTTTCCACTATGCTGAGTAATGTCACTCCCTCGTGCAGATTGCTGAGCGGTATCTTCACATCCTCACCGGTAAGGTTCTCGCCCACGGCAATGTTCAGCGAACCGTGTATCACCAGCATAGCCTTGCTGAGATCCATGTCAGGAGTGCTGATAGGGTGTGCTATAAGGTAGTCGCCATGCTGAACGGCTGCTATGCCGATACCTGTGGTGAGCGCTTCGGGAAACTGTACTCTCTGACTGTTCCCTTCTGCATCTGTTGCCTCGAGGAACAGTGGCTCGCTGGTGGCTTCTATGGTGACGCAGCCCATGCCTAAGTGCTTGGACTCTCCTTCGGCATAGACCGTACCTTTATCGTCAACAACCTTTACCTTTACATCCTTTCCATAACCATCCCTGCCTATTGCTTTGAATGCCACTTTCTGCGTTACTCCAGCCAACAGATTGCCACCCTCGGGCATCACGGAGACGGAGAATGGTGTTGCCACTCCTGTCCTATTAGCCCCATTAGCCTTATAAGTCCTATTAGCCCCATTGGCCCTCTTGGAGTCTTTGACTTCCTTGGTCTCTGTGATTCCTGTTATTCTTATCTCCTTGCAGAAGAACTTCTCCTGTGGGAAATTGCGCATATACGAGGTGTAGGCAACGATGCGATATATTCCTGTAGGTAGCTTTGGTGATAGACTGATAGCATTATCAAAGATACCGATGGAGTCGGTGAGTATCATCGAATGTGAGACAATAGTGCTATTGTCGTCCACAAGGTCCACATAGAGATAGTAGGATAATGGCGACTGGCGGTTTGTCAGCGCGTTGACTATGTAACCGCGAAACCAGATGCTGTCGCCGGCAAGGTAGTTGCTCTTGTCGGTATGTACAAAGACTTTCTCCTGTGGCACTGCCTTGTAGTAGCCCACTATCTTCTGGGAATATGTCTGGGCAAGAATGAGCCCCCTTCCGACTCCTCCCAAAAGGGTGGAGAGAATAATGCAAATGGCGAGTGATACTATCTTTCTCATAATCCTTGAATTTTTGAACTCTTCTAGATTACTCTAGATTTTTCTAGATTTTTCTAGAAATTTCTAGAATTTTCTAGCCTCTAGCCTCTAACCTTTCCTTTGGCATGAGCAGGCGCAGTATTGTCCATCCTATCAGATAGGCCACACCGCACCAGCAGAACATTATCATATATCCGGCAGGCTTGCCTGTGAAGCCGAAGAATTCGAGATTTGTCTTGTCAGCATATACAAAGAGATATCCTGCGATGATATTCAGGAGGAAATTTGATATACCTCCGAAAGCACCTGACAGACTTGTTATCGTGGCTGTTGACGATTGTGGGAATCTGTCGCTGACCACAGAGAACATGTTTGCACTCCAGCTCTGGTGTGATGCTCCGAGGATGCCAATAAGTATTATCGGTGCCCAAGGTGTGGCAAACCATTCTCCAGCGGGCTGAGCCAGCAGTCCCAACAATGGTATGCAGGCAAAGATAAACATAGAGTACAGATGACTCTGATAAGCGCTCTTTCCTCTGTTTATGAAGTAGTTAGGCATCTTGCCTCCAAAGATGCTCAGCATGGTGATGAGGTAGAGAGAGAAGATGAGCACCATGCCCTCAGTGTCGGTTGGTTTTATGCCAAACTGTGTGTTCAGGTACATAGGTGTCCAGAAAAGGAAGAACCACCATCCACCATCGCTGACGATGCGGCATAGCGATAGCGCCCACATCCCGCGCATGGTAAATGCTTGGCGGTAGGTAAGAGTCCCATTAGCCCTATCATTCCCATTACTCCCATTGGCCCCATTAGTCTCATTAGCCCCATTAGCCCTATAAATCACTAGCCACGCTCCCATCCACACATATCCCAGTGCTCCGATGATGATAAACGCCATCTCCCATCCCCAATGCTTGGCAAGCAGAGGTATGG
>R18__coassemble_2414_pt1 | contig 11784 bp, 10 predicted proteins | sample R18__metabat2_low_PE_027 | metagenome-assembled genome bin R18 | reverse complement strand
ACAATAACATGTCTTCACAGTAATGTGAGACGATAAAAATTTACGTATGAAAAAAGCCTTTATCCGTGGAATGTGGTTCACCTTCATCGGTGTTATCTGTTTTGTCGTTCTATTGATTTTTGCCATGTGGAATGGCCTGCTGGGTGGAATGCCCGATTTGAAGGAGCTGCAGAACCCTATCGACAAGTTTGCCTCGCAGATCTATACTGCCGATGGGAAACTGATGGGAACATGGAACAAGGAAGGCGGAAACCGCATTTACGTTTCTTACGATCAGTTGCCAACAGACCTCATCGATGGTCTTATCGCTACTGAGGACGAACGTTTCTACGAACATTCAGGCATCGACTTCATTGCTCTCTCAAGAGCAGTGGTGAAGCGTTTGGCCATGGGACAGAAAAGTGCCGGTGGTGGTTCCACCATCACCCAGCAGTTGGCCAAGCAGTTGTTCTCCGGACAGTCGCAGAATGGTCTGCAGCGTGCCATGAGAAAACCTTTTGAATGGATTATAGCACTCAAGCTCGAGCGACTATACACCAAGGAGGAGATTATCACCATGTATCTCAACTATTTTGATTTTCTCTACAACGCCAATGGTATAAAGAATGCCGCTGATGTTTATTTCAGCAAGCAGCCTAAGGATTTGTCCACATTGGAATGTGCCACCCTCGTAGGCATGTGCAAGAATCCAGCCTACTTCAATCCGCGCCGTTACAACGAGCGTACACGTCAGCGACGCAATGTTGTGCTCTCACAGATGGTGAAAAACGATTACCTCTCGCAGTCACAATATGACGAACTGTCGGCACAGCCTCTCACACTGAGTTATCATAAAGTGGACTATAAGGAGGGTATATGCACCTATCTCCGCGAGTATCTCCGCAAGATTATGATGGCCGAGAAACCCGACAGAAGCACATATTCTGACTGGAACTACAATAAATACTACGCTGACTCGCTGGCATGGGAGGAGGATGAACTCTACGGCTGGTGCAATAAGAACACAAACAGCGAAGGTGAGCATTACGACATCTATACCGATGGTCTGAAGATATATACCACCATTGACTCCCGTATGCAGAAATATGCCGAAGAAGCATCTTACGAGCATGTGGCAAAGTATCTGCAACCTATCTTCACCAGTTCAAAGAAAAACGCAGCACGTTTTCCTTACACGAGCAATATCACACAGAAGCAGTATGAGGCCATTATAAAGAAGGCAATGAAGAATAGCGACCGTTATCGCAACCTTGCCAAACTGGGAAAATCAGACGATGAGATTTTCGCCACTTTCGATGTCAAGGTGCCGATGACTCTTTTCGCATATAACGGACAGAAAGAGACTATGATGACTCCGAGGGACTCCATACTTTATTACAAAGGGTTCCTTCGCAATGGTTTCATGTGCATGGAACCGACGACAGGTGCTGTACGTGCCTATGTAGGCGGTTTGAACTATGAGTATTTCTCTTACGACATGGCTATGGAGGGAAAACGCCAGGTGGGTTCAACAATGAAACCTTACCTCTACGCCCTGGCTATGGAGAATGGCTATACCCCTTGCGACAGGATACCGAGCATCAGGAAGACCTATATAGTAGGCGGTGTGAAATGGACTCCTAAGGGAGGTGGCGGTGGCATGAAGACAATGACGTCGGCCCTCGCCAGTTCCGACAATGCATGTTCTGCTTTCCTGATGAACAAGCTGAATCCTCATCAGCTCATCGACCTGCTGCATAGCTTCGGAATAAGAAACAACACGATAAAGCCTTACCTGTCGCTCTGTCTGGGTCCTTGCGACATATCCGTTGGCGAAATGGTGAGCGGCTACACGGCCTTTGCTAACCACGGAGTGCGTGTAGCGCCACTCTTCGTAACAAAGATTGTTGATAGCAGAGGTAATGTTGTGGCAACATTCAAACCGGCTGTCAACGAGGTGATAAGCGAAAGCAGTTCATACAAAATGCTGGAGCTACTGAAGGCCGTTGTCAATCAGGGAACAGGTCGCCACATACGCAATTTCACACATTGCGAGATGGGTGGAAAAACCGGAACAACAAACTCCAATTCCGATGCATGGTTCATGGGCGTAACACCTCAGCTGGTGTGCGGAACATGGGTTGGCGGTGAAGATCGCGACATACACTTCAACTCAACAAGCATAGGTCAGGGAGCCTCGGCAGCACTGCCTGTTGTGGGACGGTTCCTGAAGAAAGTCTTTGCTGACAAGTCACTGCCTTACGACGAGAACGCGAAGTTCAAAGTGCCGAAAGATTTCGACCCTTGCGAAAAGAAGAAATCACAATCTTCAGAAATAGGCATCGACGAGATATTTGAATAGGAGTTAAGAGGTTATTTATTCGCTATAAGTCCCACTTAAGTCCCACTTAAGTCCCACCAAAGTCCCACTTAAAGTGGGTGATTAGTGGTAGAAAAATGGAAGATGCATGGGATAAATTCCGAACGCTGAAGATTGACAAACATATATAATCAGGCACAAACTAATGAAACAGAAGAAAGATTCCGCCGGGATGCCAATACGTGATGAGTCTGATGGTTACATATCACTCCAAATTTCAGAATAACCTTATTTAAAGAGTTTAATAGATTTTAAAAGTTAAGAAAACATGAAGAAAATTTTTATCACGATTGTTGCGCTCATGGCGCTCGCAATCAATGCAAATGCACAGCTCGACCTGAACAGCATTGTAAACAAAGTTGTTGACACAGCAACAGGCAAGAGCGAAGTTACATCAGAATCCATCATCGGCACATGGACCTATAAGCGTCCGGCCATCATCCTCGAGAGCGACAATGCTCTGCAGAAACTTGGTGGTTCCGTTGCCACTTCTGCTGCACAGAAGGAACTTGCAACTCAGCTCGAGAAGGTTGGCATCAAGGCTGGTGCTCTCTCTTTCACTTTCAAGAACGATGGTTCTTTCTCTATGGTAGTGAAGAAGAAGACACTCAGCGGAACATGGACACTCGCCGATAAGAAGCTCAAACTGAAGTTCGCAAAAGCAGTGCCTGTTACTGTTACCACAGCCATGAGCAGCGGAAAACTGCAGATGGTGATCAACTCTTCACTCATCCTGAAGATTGCTTCTGCCGTTGGCAGCAAGGTTGGAAACAGTGTGGTAAGCACAATATCAAGTCTTGCAAGCAAATACGACGGTATGCAGACTGGTTTGGAAATGGAGAAGCAATAGGCTGAAGAGTTAAAAAATCATAAAAAAACAGAGTTTCTTCGCTTTCGTTATTTCGTTTTCCTACGAAGTTTCCTACCTTTGCAGCCGCAAAAATAAAAAAAGGCCTCGAGAAGGTCACATTATATTAATAATTTAAAAAATATTTTCTAAAAAATGGCAACTAAAATCAGATTACAGAGAGCCGGACACAAGGGATATGCAGTATATCGCGTTGTTGTTGCCGACTCAAGAGCACCACGTGATGGTAGATTTACTGAAAAGCTTGGTACTTACAACCCAAACACCAACCCTGCCACAGTATTGTTAGACTTTGACCGCGCACTTTATTGGGTCGAGACAGGTGCACAGCCTACAGACACAGCACGCAAGGTGTTGAGTTCTGCCGGTGTTTACATGATGAAACATCTCAAAGGTGGTGTAAAGAAGGGTGCTTTCGACGAAGCTGAAGCTCAGAAGAGATTCGACGCATGGAAAGCAAACAAGGAGAAGAACAACGAGGCTATCGTAGCTAAGGATGCTGATGCAAAGAAAGCTTTTGCAAAGGCAAATCTCGATGCTGAGAAGAAAATCAACGAAGCTCGTATGGCTGCTAAGGCTGAGGCTGAAGCTGCTGCAAAAGCTGCTGAAGAGGCCGCTAAGGCTGAAGCAGAGGCTGCTGCTAAGGCTGCTGAAGAAGCTGCACAGGCTGAGGCAGAGGCTGCTCCTGCTGAAGAGGCTCCAGCTGAGACTCCTGCAGAAGAAGCTCCAGCTGCAGAATAATCTCTTTCCACTATCAAGAACAATAAGGCCCGCAGAAATGCGGGCTTTTGTTGTTTATATACCAGATTGCATAAGGGCTTTACATCAGGAATTGCGATTAAACCTCCAGCAGCCACTGCTTATAGGCAACACCTCTGCCACCGAAACTCTCCTTGAACGAGATAAGGTTGCTGTTGAGATAGCGCCCACGGTCTTCGTTTGATGTGCCGAAGTCGAACCAATCGGTGTCAGCACCCTTGGTCAGATGGTCGATGATTTCCATATAGAGCAAATCGAGTGCGCGCATCTTCATACCGGTTCTTGTGACGATGGAGTATTGCAGGTGAACACATCTTCTGCAGACATAAATCACCACTCCTCCAAGCATCTCGCCATCCGACTTGCTGACGGTGATGCAACGGATATTGTCTGGAAACAACTCTTTGAGTTTTTTAATCTCTGCAAGTGTGTGCACAGGCAAAGCATTGTAGCGTTCCTTAAGTCCTTCCTCAAGTATCGGCCAATAAGCGTCAAGCGATGTGTCGTCGTCAATGTATAGACCTCGTTTCCTGGCACTTGTGTATCCCCAATGTCGTACTTTGGCCATCTTTGGTCTGTGTGCTAAATATAAAGTGGTGGAAATGTTGCAAACCTCCAACTGGGCATTGTTGCGCCAAAGGGCATACTCATCTTCCTGTGCCGGAATCTGATGATATATGGTCGGTATCTGCTTGTAATGAAGATAGTTGATGCCTTGCTGCTTCATATATTCCTTCAGGTCGGTGAACAGTTGCATCACGTCGTTTGTGCCCTCTTTTTCCGAGAGAACAAATCCACCGTATGTCAGTCCCTGATGTGAATGTAGATGCTTCTGTCCATCTTCATCAACAACTATGTTTGCAGGCAGAATACTGCATAGCTTTCCCGCTTCAGAATAGAACATCAGCGAATGGTCTGTGAACCTATCCGCATGATATTCCATGTAGTCGCGCATAAGGAGGAAGGTGCCGTTTACCGATCCAGCAACAAACTCATCCCAACTCTGTCTATCCTCAGCAGTGTATTTCTTAATTAGATAATTCATATATTTTTTCGTATTGTTTTGCCACCTTGATATAATCATGATGGCGACGTATGTACTCTATGCTGTCGGATTTGCGTCGTGCCACATCTTCCGGATTCATAATCAGTGCTTTAAGCCTCTGATACACATCCTCTTCGTCTGGCAGCACATTTACTATTGGTCGCAATTCATTCTCACCCAATATCTCGTAGTTCTCTTCCTCTCCCCCACCAACAAGCACTATGCCTTTGCTCAAAGCCAGCAGTCCGTTCATGGCCGGAGTATAGGAGTAGAGCTGGTCGAGCAGCACATCACTACCGTCAAGCATCTCCTGATATTCACTGAAAGGCACACCCTCTGCCTTCACTATCTCCACCTTGTCGGGATAGTCGGCCTTCAACCTCTCTAATGCTGCGAGCATTATATCCGTTCCCTTGTACTTATGCCTACTCTTGCTTATCCCAATAAAGAATCGCAATGGTCTCTCTGACTCAGCTCCCTCTCCTTTTGGAGAGGGTTGGGGTGAGGCTACCTCCACCGGATAAGGTATAAAGGTGGTCTTATCCGGGAAATTCGGACGGTAGCAAACATCATATTCATAAAGTCCGCTGATTATGCCGTCGCAGTCGTTGGCAATATACTGGTTAAGTTTGCCCTTTGTTGTGCCTTCCCAGTCGCGGACATCCCGCAGTGCCACCTCATCATCCCTCAGCTTATCACCAAAGTTGAAGTCGGAATAGCGCAGCGGTTTCCTGGTCGTACACTCATGCACCCAGTAATAGTCCATCCCAAAAGCACCCATCAGCATCTTGCAATTGTGTCGTCTCAGCCATTTGTAGATAGGGAGGATGCGCTCTGCCTTAAGTTCCAGGAACATGGGGTTAATCAGTTGCACCACATCATATCCACGCAGTCTTGGCAGTATGGTAATCAGCTTCAGCATATATCGGACACCCCCAATCTTTCCCGGTATGCGCACAAGGTCAATATCCCGCTGATAGTCTTTCCAGAAATCACCGTTTGAGAACACCGTCACCTGATGTCCCAGTTCCCTAAGTCCTTTAGCCAGTGTGGCGTGGACATTGCTATATTCTCCTATAAGCAGTATCTTCATCAGCCCTTAAATATCCTTGTCAATAAAGCAAACAGATAGTATTTCCATGTATAGAAACGCAGCGGAAGAGGATATAGGCCATTACTCTTCAGATCGATAATACGTGAGCGCAGTTCCTTTCGCCGGCCCAGCATCATTATATTATAGAGATAGTCCATTGTCAGTTGACTGATGCGTCGGTTGAGCGCCCTCTTTTCGATATTATCATTAAGTGCATCACAACGTTCCTTCAGATTCAATTGCACCAGCAGAAAATCATTGAGCCGCTTGGTAATATGCTCTTCCGTACGGGTTGTCATGGTGGTATTCTCGTGCCGACGGTAATAATAAGGCTGTATTGTTGTACCTATAAGCGTTTTTGCTTTGAGTGTCAGCAGCGGCACATACTCCTCATCTTCATGAACTATGCCGTTTGTAAACGACACATTGCCTGCAATCTCTCTTCTGAAAACGAAATAGCATACTGACCCCTGCAGATTATTCTTCAGCATATATTCTGCTCCCGAACACTGGCAGCAACGGGTATTAAACTGCACCATATCAGGGCTCTTCTCCTTCAGAATCTTCACTATCTCTGTGTATGACGGCAAGAGATAGTCGTCAGCATCCACAAACTGTATATATTCCCCTTTGGCTTTCTCTATCCCTTCATTTCGTGCCCACGACTGTCCTCTGTGATCTTTATCTTCAATCACAATAATCTCCTTCTCTGCATCAACAGCCTCTATGCTCCTGATACATTCATCCAGATATTCCTTAGGAACATTCCAGACCGGTATGATGAAACTTATGAGAGGCTTTTCCATAACTTGCACATTTTTTCTACACCAAGCAATCTATAGCACAAATACTTCAACTTTGGCCTTGACTTTGACCTTGAACCCTTGAACTCTTGAACTCTTGAACTTCTTGAACCCTTGAACGCTTGAGCTCTTGAACCTCTTGAACCCTTGAACTCTTGAACCTTTGAACTTCTTGAACCGTCCAGCAGAACCTTCCCTGTCAGCTTATACACATCAATCTGTATATTCAGCAGATGCATGAAATATTCTGCGTACCCATCTTCCTGCTGCAGGTTCCATCTATTCACCACTTCCAGATGCGCTTCGAGCAGGTCGGTCAGATCCTGTCCGTCGGCCTTGGCGCAGATACCTTGGCTGTTCCACATATAATGATACAGTCCTCTATCCATTGTCACTATCTCCGATGCCTTTTCCAGGATAAGCGGCAATGTCCACACATCTTCAAACTTTCTGCCCTCGATAAACCTGACGTCATCAAACATTTCGCGCCGATAAGCCTTATTGCAGGCGTAGGTATGGGTGTATTCCTGCTGTTGCAACCATAGCGGCTTGGGATTGCGTATATCGATGCTTACTGATGGAAAAGTAAGCAGATGTTCATCTTTTCCTCCTTCATGGACTATCATCGGAAACTCCACAATGTCGGCCGTTGGATGTGCGGCTATAGTATTGCTGAGTTCCGTCAGCAGATCGCTGCTCACCCAGTCATCGGCATCTGCAAACAGCAGCCAATCGCCCTTTGCCTTCTCTATTCCGGCATTGCGCGAGGAGGACAAATCCCAACCTTCTTCTGAAACAATAAGTTCGTAGTCGGCAAAGGTCTGTGCCTTGATACTATCAAGACATCTATCAAGCAACTCTTGAGCTCTTGAACCCTTGCTCCGCTCTGCGCCTGAGCACCTACTGGAGCGCAAGAATCCTTGAACCTTTGAACCATAAAAAGGCACGATAATACTGAACTTCATGTAATAATAACGCATTTTTTTGCAAATTATTTGATTTCTTTATAATAAATTGCAAAAAAAAGCGTTTTAAATGTTGACAAAGTCAAATTTAAGAACTAATGAATCAAGGTAGCAGTTACAAGAGCATATTGAAATACACGAGTCTTTTTGGTGGTGTACAAGGCATTAATATAATCGTGGGACTTATACGCAACAAGTTGGTAGCCGTACTATTAGGTCCTAACGGTTTTGGGTTCATCTCCCTCCTTAATTCCACGATAAAGGTGCTCTCCGACAGTAGCAGTTTGGGACTGCCGATGAGTGCAGTGCGCCATATCTCCGACTATTTTGAACAAGGCGAAGAAGAAAAGACCCGCCACTATATCAAGGTTGTTCGCTCGTGGTGTCTGCTTACAGCACTGTTGGGAGCCTTCCTCTGCGTAGCACTGGCACCATTGCTCAACCAGTGGACCTTCACCTGGGGCGACCACACACGTCATTTCATGTTTCTTGCCCCTGTAGTGTTCTTCACCGCCATAACAGGTGGCGAGTTAGCTGTGCTAAAAGGTTCACGCCACCTCAAGGCCTTGGCGCAGATATCTGTGATAAACGTGCTGGCTGCACTCGTTATCTCCATACCACTGTTCTATTTCTTCGGCCAAAGTGGTATCATACCATCAATGAACCTTGTTGCCCTATGTGCCTGTGCTGTAACAGCAGGATACTCTTATCATTATTACCCACTACATCGCGGAAAAGAAAAATTCTTTGCAGAAGGTCTGGAGATGGTAAAGGTGGGCGTATTCTTCACACTTGCCGGTATTGCTGGTAGCATTGCTGAGATGGCTATACGCACATATCTTAATAATGTTGGCGACCTCGACCTTGTTGGTTATTATAATGCTGGTTTCATGATTTGCGTCACCTATGCCGGCATGGTGTTTGCAGCTATGGAGACCGATTATTTCCCTCGTATCTCAGCAGCTTGGCACGACAGGTTTAAGATGAACGAGACCATCAACCATCAGGTGGAAGTGTCGCTGCTTATGGTGGGGCCATTACTCGTTGCTATGGTCATCCTGTTGCCTGTGCTCATACCACTGCTCTTCACAGGTGAATTTCAAACAGTTATCCCTATGGCTCAGGTGGCCATTCTCGCCATGTATTTCCATGCTGTTGACCTGCCTATCGAGTATCTGCCGCTTGCAAAAGGCGACTCGCTGACATACCTTATTGTTGAAACCATCTACGACGTATTCTTCGTCTTCATGATCATCCTGGGTTATCAGTATTGGGGACTCCTCGGCACAGGTATAGCACTCACTTTCGCACACCTTATCAACTGCATCGCAATAGTGCTCTACTACTCCTGGAGATACGGAGTAAGACTATCACGAAAGGCATTGCTCATCTTCGTAGCTCAGACTCTGTTTGGACTGATGGCATACGCGTTCACCTATATCCTAGATGGAGCAGCGTATTGGGTAATAGGTTGTGCATTGCTCGTGATAAACACCATCTTCTCCTACCTGCTGTTCAAAAAAGGCTGCAGAGCATAAACGTAACACCTAAACCTGAGCTTTACCTATGCCAAAAGTTTCCATCCTCATAGCAGTCTATAATGCCGAGACGACATTACGTCGTGCTCTCGACTCGCTGCTGCAGCAGACTATGGAGGAATGGCAGGCGATATGCGTTGACGATTGTTCCACAGACTCCTCTCTGGCTATTCTCCGTGAGTATGAAGAGCGCGACAAGAGATTTCATGTTGTTCATCTGGACGAGAATCGCGGTCAGGCTCACGCCCGCAATCAGGGACTTTCATTTGCTAAGGGAGAATATATTTGTTTTCTTGATGCTGACGACTGGTTTTCTGACGATGCTCTGGAGAAGGCTGTGACGGTGTTTGAGCAGTACCCAGAGACAGACTGTGTGCTTTTTGATTGTATATATGTTGACAAGAAGAAGGGGCTGTTCTGGCATCACGAGATGAAACCTTTCGACCGCAAGACCGGCAAAGAGGCTTTCAGGGATTCGCTGACATGGGCTGTGCATGGTGTTTATATAACCCGTCGGGAGATACAGTTGCGCTATCCTTACGATGAGAGTTGCCGCAACTACAGCGACGACAACACCACACGTCTGCATTATTATGTATCACGCGAAGTACGGTGTTGTGAGGGTCGGTATTTCTATCTGCAGCATCCTGAATCAGTTACCCATAAGGTGGATGATTGGCATATCAATTTCCTTCTATCCACAGATTCCATGAAGCAGTCGTTGCTTGAACTTGGTGTTGACGAGGAGATTCTGAACATCCACGAAACCCAGACATGGCTGCGACTGATAGACTGCTACATGTTCTGGTATCATCACCGACAGCTAAACTTCAACGCTCCGCTACGCGAATTCTGGGAAAAGATAGAGATGAATCGTGTTGACGCCACCATAAAACGCAAGTTTGGCTACCGGCATTGCTCATCATGGTGGCTTTTCCGCCTTCAGGAAGAGGTGTATTTCCGTCTGCGAAGTTTAAAGGGTTAAAGGGTTAAGAGGTTAACTCTTTAGGCCTGTGTGCGAGATATTACTTGCTGGCGTTGAGATATTGCTCCATCAGCCACTCATCTTGCTGAGCAAGCGTCATATTGCTGTTGTCGAGTTCTAAGGCATCGTCGGCTTTCCTGAGCGGACTAACCTCACGGTGTGAGTCTATATAGTCTCTCTCCTTGACGTTACGCAGTATCTCCTCGAATGATGCCGGTTGATTCTTTTCTATGAGCTCGTCATATCTGCGTTGGGCTCTGATATCGGCTGAAGCAGTAACGAATATCTTCAGTTCTGCATCTGGAAATACAACGGTACCGATATCCCTTCCATCCATAACTATACCCTTCTCCTTACCCATTGCCTGCTGTTGCTCCACTAGGAAGCTTCTCACAAAACCTAAAGCTGCTATTGGGCTCACATGGCTCGACACTTCTATGCTGCGAATCTCCTTCTCCACATTCTCACCGTTGAGATAAGTCTCTGGTCGTCCTTCGGCATTTAGTTGGAAGGTGATATGTATCTTGTCGAGATTCTTCTCAAGTTGAGCAGCATCGTCCAGCAGATTGTTTCTCATGGCATAAAGGGTGACAGCACGATACATGGCACCGGTGTCAACATATATATAACCTATCTTCTTAGCCAGAGCCTTTGCCATTGTGCTCTTGCCGCATGAAGAATGTCCGTCGATTGCTATAACTATCTTTCTCATAGATTGAAACTTATGTTTGCAAGTAAGGATGTTGACGATACATGATATTTCGCATACGCCAGATTCAGTTTGAAGCGTTTCAGCTGCAGTCCGGCACCAAACGACAGTCCGGCACCATGCGAGCCACCATCAGCGAGTTTCATCATCTCAGCACGCTTGAAGTTATACGCTGCACAGAGATAGAAACTCTCGCCAATGAGTATGTCGGTGCCAATAACGATATGGTCTAAGAAATCCTTGTATTCCCAATCGGTGATATCAATAAAGGTCAGCGAAGGTCGCAGCGGTGCTCCCTTGAGTCTCTTCGTCAGTCCCAGTTCCATCATGAATGGTATGGCCTCATAGGTGTCATCGTAAGCCTTGAGCTGACCTCCAAGGTTTCGTGCCACCAACGAGGCTGAGAAGTCCTTGTCGCTGTCGAAGTAGTTCAGACCTAAGTCCACCCCCATTGCAAAGGAGTTATATCCACCGATATGCGAATAGATAGCCTTTGCCGTGATACCACCAACAAGGCGGTCGGTAAGGCTATAGGCAAAGATACCCGAAAAGGCCATATCGTTAGCCGTGAACTCTCCCAGGTCGTTGTTGTCCACATCGCGCTGCGTTATCTTGCCGGAGTGGGTATATTGTGCTGCCAAGCCGAGTGTGGGACGTTTG
>R18__coassemble_2409_pt1 | contig 11816 bp, 5 predicted proteins | sample R18__metabat2_low_PE_027 | metagenome-assembled genome bin R18 | reverse complement strand
CTATCACCGAACCACTTGCTTATATAGGACTGACTTCCATCTCGAGCATCAAACTTTCTGTGCAGATATTCAAGAAATATGGTGTCCAACTCGATTCCAAGTCGTTAGCCAAGACCGGTACGCTCCAGTCTATCGAAAACGAGATACTCGACCATCTCCTTGCAGGAGAAGTTCAAGAGTTCAAGGGTTCAAGGGTTCAAGAAGTTCAATCTCTAACCTCTAACCTCTCGGCTTCACTCTCCTTCACCCAGCAAGGTGTATATACAGAGTGCCTGACCAATCCTGACAGCGTAATCTATAATATGCCGATGCACCTTACTTTCAGCAATGAACTGACTCCGAAAAGGGTACGTTCTGCTGTGCAGAAGGTTTTGGATGCTCATCCTTACATGGCTTGTCGTTTTGTTGAAGGTGATGATGGTATTGTTCAGCAACCAATATCAAACTTCCAACTGGAAGTTCCTGTTCTTACCATGAGCGAGGATGAGTTTACAGAATATAAGAAAACCTTTGTCCGTCCGTTCAATCTATCTGAGGGACCGATGTTCCGCTTCGAGGTTGTGTCGGTGGGCGAAACAGTCCATCTGCTTCTTGATATCCACCATCTCATTGGTGATGGTGCATCAGTCGATCTCTTTACCCATCAGCTTTGTGATGCCCTTGATGGTGCTGAGCCAGAGAAGGAAACCTACGACTACTACGCCTTCGTACGTGATCAGAAACTTGACTCATTTGCCGATGAATATTTCGACCGCACAATAGGCGGAGTAGAAGAAGTGTCCCGACTTGCTCCGGATATTTTCACTGAAGAACCTCATGCTCTCCACAGTGTCAGCATCAAGTTCCGCTCCCCACTTTCATCTCTAACCTCTAATCTCTCCACTCTAACCTCAGTAACTCCTGCAGCCTTCTTCCTTGGCGCAACTGCTCTTACGGTGAGTCGCTATCTCTGCGAAGAGGATGTGTCGTTTGCCACCATCTCAAACGGTCGCAGTAATTTGTTGGTAAACAACACTATGGGTATGTTTGTCAATACCCTTCCAATAGCTATGCATGTTGGCACGGACGACACTGTTAGCGATTTCCTGAAATCGGCTGCTAAGGCACTTGACAGCGCCATTGCTCACGAAAACTACCCATTCTCACGCATAGCCAGCAAATACGGTTTCACTCCGAGCATCAGTTATGCCTGTCAGTTGGGTGTGCTCAATGAACTCTCAACCCGTGAGGGACGGGTCACGATGGAGGGACTCAATCTTGACATCGCCAAGATACCTATTGCACTCTATGTCAATGGGTCCATTGATGGTGAGATAGAACTCGTGGCAGAATATGACTCTGGTCTCTACACCGAAGCCTTCATGCGCCATTTCGTCACCTCTATCCGCAACGTGTCCCAGGCCCTGGCTGACTCTCAGCTCAAAGCTCTCAGCTCGGTTCCTGAGCCTGACGAAGGACTGCTCAAAGCCATCTCCCTCACAACGCAGGAGGACTGGTCGCAGCTTGATACCTTCAATCCTGAGTTCTTCACCGACTTCTCACGCGACGATACGGCCCTCTCACTATTCCGTAGGCAGGTTGAGGCATATCCTGACAAAGTCGCTGCGGTGTATAAAGATAAGCAATACACCTACCGTGAACTTGATGCTGCCACCGATGTGCTTGCATTGATTATCTACGACCATATGGTGCAGATAACCGGCAAGACCGACCTCTCCGAGGAGGTTGTCAGCATCATCATCGACCGCAACGAGTGGGTGTTCCTGCTTCCTTTGGCGGTCATCAAGACTGGTTGTGCTTACGAACCACTAGATCCTTCCTATCCTGCCACCCGACTCAACTATATGGTCCAGGATGCTAAGGCAAGGCTCCTTATCGGTCAGCCAAATCTCGTTCCACTCGTCTCCGAATATCAGGGCGAGGTACTGCTCACAAGTGAGTTGTCAGAAAAAGTTCAAGAGTTCAAGAGTTCAAGAGTTCAGTCTCTAACCTCTGGCTGCAAAGCAGCCGACCTCATGCTCATGCTCTACACTTCGGGTTCTACGGGTCAGCCTAAGGGTGTACAGATAGAGCATCGCAACATCGTGGCCTTTGTCACTGGTGGTCGTGTTTCGGGTTTCTATAGTCCTGACAGTCGTGTGGCAGCATATGCCAGCTTCGGTTTCGATGTGTGCATGATGGATATCTTCTGCACCTTGCTCAATGGTGGCACTCTCTATGTCATCCCTGAGGATATGCGCCTCGAACTCTCCCGTCTGCGCGACTATCTCGATTCCGAGGGTATCACTCAGATATTCATGACCACTCAGGTGGGTGTGCAGTTCCTGCAGAACTATCCCGAGATGCGTACTTTGCGCTATCTCTCAATGGGTGGCGAGAAACTGCCTGCAGTAAATCCTGAAGGACTCTCATACAAGATTCTCAACGGCTACGGTCCTACTGAGAACACCTGTGGTGTGAGTCAGTTCCCTATCGAGCATTGGGAACCTAATATCCCACTCGGACGACCTATGCCTACCATCCTGGGCTATGTCCTCGACAAGGCTGGTCATCGTCTGCCTCCTGGTGCATGTGGTGAATACTGCGTGGCTGGTTATCAACCGGCTCGTGGTTATTTGGGACTCCCTGAGAAGACGGCCGAGGTATTCTCTCCACTGCCTTCCTGTCTCAATCCAACCACTCTCACCGACCTGCGTCTCTACCACACCGGCGACGTTGTGCGCTACCGCGAGAACGGCGACGTGGAGTTTGTCGGCCGTAAGGATGGTATGGTCAAGATACGTGGTTTCCGCATCGAACTCAAGGAGGTTGAAGCTGCCATCCGACCGTTCAGTGGGGTTAAGGATGTTACCGTCCAAGCCTACGACTACGACAGTGGGGGTAAGTACCTTGCTGCGTTTGTGGTACCAGAGTCGGCCAACTTCGATACTCAGGCCCTGCTCGACTTCGTGAAGAGTCAGAAACCACCGTATATGGTACCTGCCCTAGTTACTCTGCTCGACCGTATTCCGCTCACCGTCAACCAGAAGGTTGATAAGAAGGCACTTCCTCGGCCATCACTCGCTGCTGCCGAATATGTGGCTCCGAAGGGTAGGGTGGAAGAGGACTTCTGTTCTATCTTCGGCGAGATACTTGGTATTGAAAAGGTCAGTGCCGCAAGCGATTTCTTTGAGATTGGTGGTTCGAGCATCATAGCCCTCAAGGTGGTCATCGCTGCCGAGAAACGTGGCTATGCCATCGTCTATAACGATGTCTTCTCTTATCCCACTCCTCAGGCTATGGCACAACATTTGGGAGCTCAAGAAGTTCAAGGAGTTCAAGAAGTTCAAGAGGCACAGTCTCTAACCTCTAACCTCTCAACTCTAACCTCTAAAGATGGCTACGACTACCGCTCCATCAATGCCCTCCTGCGCGGCAATACTATGGAGGCATTCCAGAGGGGCGAGCCTCAGCCGCTCGGCAATGTGCTGCTTGCTGGTGCAACGGGCTATCTTGGCATACACATACTCAAGAATCTCATCGACAACTACGACAGCCAAATCTATTGCTTCATCCGTGCCAAGGAGGGTGAAGCACCTGAGGACCGTCTCAAGAAACTCCTGCAGTACTATTTCGGCGACACCATGGATTCTCTCTTCGGCACACGAATCCATATCGTCGAAGGCGATGCCACTGACCCGAAACCTCTTGAACTACTTAAACCTCTTGAACTCCTTGAACCTATCACCACAGTGATCAACTGCGCCGCATCCGTCAAGCATTTCGCTAAGGGCAATGAGATCGAGAATATCAATGTGGGCACTGTCCGCAACCTTGTGGCTTGGTGCATCCGTCACAATGTCCGACTTGTTCATGTCTCCACAGGCAGTGTCCTGGGGGCCTATCTCGCTCCTGATATGCCAGATGGATTCACGTTTGACGAGCATGCTCTGTATGTTGGTCAGAACATTGACGACAATCAGTACGTCCACTCAAAGTTCATGGCAGAACGGATTATATATGATGCCATACTCCATCACGGTCTCAATGCCAAGGTGCTGCGTGCCGGCAATCTTGCTCCGCGCTTGAGTGACGGTCAGTTCCAGATAAACGCTGCGTCCAACAACTTTATGTCATCGCTCAAGGCCTATCGCTATCTGGGTATGATACCTTACGAGATGATGGACAGCTTGACTGAGTTGTCACCTATCGACTGCGTGGCCTGTGCCATGCTTTTGCTTGCCACTACCCCTAAGGAGTGTGTCTGCTTCATGCCAAGCAACCACTATCACATACATCTTGGGGATATCGTCATGCAATACGGAAACATCCGCATGGTTGAGATGGCTGAGTTCCAGCAAGCCGTTTCGCAGGCGATGACCGATCCTGATGCCATTGATGTGATGCGACCGTTTATGGCCTACGCCAGCAACGGACCGTCGGGCCGACCTGTTGGTCCGCGGAATCTCGACGTTTCTCACACCGTCCAAGTCCTCTACCGCCTCGGTTTCCGTTGGCCAAAAACCGGTGATGACTACGTGCAGCAGTTCATGAAGAAAATGTGTTAAAGTAAATAAAAAAAAATTAAAAAAAGTGTGTCTGATAAGTGAGCCCGTCTAACTTTCGTGCTAAGTTTATTACCTTTGTATCGGATAATGAATTGCGACGGATAACAAATTGAATTTTTATCATGAGTGTTTTTGGAATATATGGATATAATCACGCTTCGCAGGTGATATACTATGGTCTTCATGCTCTTCAGCATCGTGGCCAGGAGGGTGCTGGAATAGTAACCTTCGATGCCGATGGTGAAGGCCACCGCTATAGCGGTAAAGGACTGGTAAGTGAAGTCTTCAACAAGGATAACCTCTCCTCTCTCACCGGCGAGATGGGATTGGGAAATGTGCGCTACACCTCAAAAGGTAAAGGGCTGCGTGTGCGTGGTAATGCATCCCTCAACGATGTGCAGCCACTCTATTTCCGTCATCGCACAGGCGATTTTGCCGTGGCGTGTGATGGTAGCCTGGTAAATGCACAACAGATAACAGACTATCTGGAGAATAATGGCAACCTGCTCCAGACTGGCAACGAGAGTGAGTTACTTGCTCATCTGATAAAGAAAGATGGCAACGAACCTCGTATCTTCACCATCATCGATGCTCTGAACATGATGGAGGGTGGTTTTGCATTCCTCGTAATGACAAAAAACAGGATTTATGCCTGCCGGGATAAGTATGGCATCAAACCTCTTGCTTTAGGAAAACTTGGCGATGCTTATGTGGTGAGCAGCGAGAGCTGTGCTTTCGACCTTGCTGGTGCAGAGTTTGTCCGCGATATTGAACCTGGCGAGATTGTCACCATCGATGAGAAAGGTGTCCGTTCCCGTCGTTACTCTCAGTTCCAGCGTCATAAGATGTGCTCAATGGAATATATCTACCTTGCCCGCCCTGACAGCGATATTGATGGCTGCAACGTGCATGCTTTTCGTCGTGAAGCAGGCAGAAGACTGTGGCGTGAATGTCCGGCAGATGCCGATATCGTTGTCGGTGTACCCGACTCCAGTCTCTCTGCGGCAATGGGCTATGCCGAAGAAAGCGGACTGCCTTACGAGATGGGACTTATAAAAAACCGTTATGTTGGCCGTACCTTTATCCAACCTTCACAGAAGATGCGTGAACGTGGAGTTAAGCTCAAACTCTCCGCTGTGCGAAGTATCGTTAAGGGTAAACGCATAGCACTCATCGACGACTCGATAGTTCGTGGCACCACTTCTCTGCAGATAGTTAAACTGCTCAAAGATGCCGGTGCTAAGGAAGTACATGTCCGTATTGCCAGTCCGATGATGAAACATCCATGCTTCTATGGTGTTGATACCTCCACCTACGAGGAACTGCTCTGTGCTAATCGTACTTTGGAAGAAGCATGCCAGTGCATAGAAGCGGATTCATTAGGATACCTGTCGCCAGATTCAACAACGGCATCTACTTTCGGATGCTCCGAACTATGCCTGGCATGTTTCACCGGCGATTATCCAACAGCGCTCTACAACAACAACGACCTTGAAGCCGATGATGATATAAACTAGCGGTTAAAGGGTTAAAGGGTTAAAGGGTTAAAAGGTTAAGGGGTTAATGGTTAGCGGTTAGCGATGGTTCCTGAGCTGGTCGAAGGAAGCAATTAGTCCCATTTAAAAAAAGAAAAAAATATATGGCTCAGAATTATGAAAAAGCAGGTGTAAACCTGGAAGCCGGCTACGAAGTTGTAAGCCGAATCAAAAGTCACGTGAAAAGCACTGTCCGTCCTGGTAGTATGGGCGGCATAGGAAGCTTTGGTGGAATGTTCGACCTTAGTGCTCTCAACGTCAAGGAACCTGTCCTTGTCAGTGGCACCGATGGTGTAGGCACAAAACTAAAACTGGCATTTGCCCTCGACAAGCACGACACCATAGGCATCGATGCCGTTGCTATGTGTGTCAACGATGTACTTGCTCAGGGCGCCGAACCGCTCATCTTCCTCGACTATATAGCCATCGGCCACAACATCCCTGAAAAGGTTGAGGCAATAGTCAGCGGTGTGGCAGAAGGTTGCCGTCAGGCAGGCTGTGCACTGGTTGGTGGCGAGACTGCCGAGATGCCAGGCATGTATGCCGGCGGAGAATATGATATAGCCGGCTACACCACAGGCGTGGTAGAGAAAAGCCGTCTCATCGACGGCAGCAAGGTGGCCACCGGTGATGTGCTGGTAGGCATAGCCTCAAGTGGTGTACACAGCAACGGCTTCTCGCTCGTTCGCAAAATTCTCAGTGACAATCATCTCGAGCACGACCGCGAGACACTCTCCTGGCTGCTCACTCCAACAAAGATATATGTGCGTCAGGTGCTCGATGTTATTCGTCAGTGTGATGTTCATGCTGTGGCACATATCACCGGTGGTGGCTTCGACGAGAATATCCCTCGCGTACTCCACGACGATCAGGCAGTAGAGATAAACGAAGGCACATGGCAGATACTCCCTGTATTCCAATTCCTCGAGGAGAAAGGCCATATACCTCACCGCGAGATGTTCAACATCTTCAACATGGGCATCGGCATGGTGCTGGTGCTCCCTGCCCAAGATGCCGACAAGGCCATCTCCATCCTCCAGTCTCATGGTGAAAAAGCAACCGTCATAGGTAAAATAATATCTGGAAACAAAGAAGTGAAAATAAAGTAAAAATAAAAAACATTAAAGATTATGGCAAAAAAACGTGCATTAGTAAGCGTCAGCGACAAGGCCGGCCTTCTGGATTTCGTGAAAGGTCTGCAGTCCTGCGATTGGGAAATTATTGCTACTGGTGGTACTCAGAAACTACTTGAGCATAATGGTGTTACGACAATAGGAATCAGCGAGGTAACAGGCTTTCCTGAGATCTGCGACGGCAGAGTGAAGACTCTCCACCCTAAGGTTCATGGAGCCCTCCTTGCCCGCCGCGACGAGCCCTCTCACCTCCAGGCACTCCAGGAGAATGGTATCAGCTTCATCGACATGGTGTGCGTGAACCTCTATCCCTTCAAACAGACTATCTCTAAAGAGAATGTTGAGATGGCCGACGCCATCGAAAACATCGACATAGGCGGACCTTCTATGCTCCGTTCTGCAGCAAAGAACTGGAACGATGTCACCGTGGTCTGCGACCCAGCCGACTATTCCCTCATCCTCAACGAGATAAAAGAAAACGGCAATACACTCAAGGAAACACGCCTCCAACTCTCTGCAAAGGCCTACACCCATACGGCAGAATACGACATGTGTATAGCCACATATATGCGCAGCCAGGCCGGACTTTCCGAGAAACTCTTCCTCGAGTTTGAAGAGAAGCAAGGACTCCGTTATGGTGAAAACCCTCACCAGACAGCCAAGTTCTATAAGAGTCTCGAGGCTGTGCCTTACTCTCTTGCCACCGCTGAGCAACTCCAGGGTAAGGAACTCTCATACAACAATATCCAGGATGCCAACGCTGCACTCAACATAGTCCGCGATTTCCAGCAGCCATTCTGCGTGGCACTCAAACACATGAACCCTTGTGGAGCAGCCATCGGACAGACCATCGAAGAAGCATGGCAGAAAGCCTACGAAAGCGATAAGGTAAGCATCTATGGAGGCATCGTGGCTTGCAACCGTGAGGTTACTAAGGAGGTGGCACTCGGCATGAAACCCATCTTCCTCGAGATCGTTATGGCACCATCCTTCACGGCCGAGGCAATGGAGATACTATCCACAAAGAAAAACCTCCGCGTGATGAAGGTGGATATGAGCCACGACACACAGGCTCACAAGCAGTACGTAAGTGTAAACGGCGGACTGCTCGTTCAGCAACTCGACACAAAGAACGTCATTATCACTCCTGATATGTGTGTCAGCCAGACGAAACCGGCAGCCCACCTGATGGACGATATTCAGTTTGCCTGGAACATCGTTAAGCACGTGAAATCAAATGCCATCGTAGTGGCCCGCGATGGTCACACCCTCGGTGTCGGAGCCGGACAGATGAACCGTGTAGGCAGTGCCGAGATAGCACTCAACGAAGCCCGTGCTGCAGGGTTCACCGAAAATCTCATCCTCTCCTCCGATGGCTTCCTGCCTTTCGACGACACAGTGCAGCTGGCTGCCAAATATGGTGTCAGCATCATCGTAGAACCGGGTGGCAGCATCCGCGATGAAGACTGCATAAAGAAAGCCAACGAACTGGGCATAGCACTCATCTTCACCGGCACACGACACTTTAAACACTAAACAACGACGACACCATCGACGTTGCCCATATCACAGCAACAGTAACATAGTATTAGGCAACCCCTCAGAATGAAGAAACACATCGTTATACTGATAACCTGCGTCATCGTAGCACAACACACTTGTCTGGCTCAGGAGCGAGTAAGTGCCGACAATGCCTTAGCGCTGGCGCAGAAAGTGAACAACTATTTCATGTATGAGTCAGAGCCCGACCCTACCGCCAACTCCTTTGTTGGCGGTAAGTCACGGCTCAGCAACGTGTGGATGCGAGGCACCTATTACAACGCTCTGATGAACATGCTCACTATCGACTGGCAACAGCAATATCTTGACTACACCTATCAGTGGGGCTCCTACCATCAGTGGCGATGCCATAACGATAAGTATTGGGACAACATCACCAATGCCGACTACCAATGCTGCGCCAAGGCTTATCTCGACATGTACGAAATCTACGGCAACGACTCTATGTATCAGAAGGTGAAGGTGAACTTCGATAATCAGCTCTCTCAGAACAAGACATCCTACTGGACCTGGATCGACGCTATTCATATGGGTATGCCTGCCTATATCCACATGTATAAGATCACTGGCAATGAAGTTTATCTCAATTTTGCCTATCAGTCGTATCTTTACACAAGAAACACAGAAGGTGGCGGCCTCTTCAATATCCAGACCGGACTCTGGTGGCGCGACAAAGCCTACACAGACAAGAATATAAAGAGCGACGTGAAGACCAAGGAAGGCTACCCTTGCTACTGGAGCCGTGGAGTAGGGTGGGTGTTTGCTGCCCTATGCTACGCAATGGACTATCTGGAACCATCACATGAGTATTACCAGCAGTTCCTCTCCGATTACCTTATAATGGCAACCGCCATCAAGAATTGTCAGCAGGAAGGTGGATGGTGGACAACAAGCCTACTCGTTCCTGACAAATACCCCGATATGGAAGTCACCGGTAGTGGCCTCTTCCTCTTCGGACTGTCGTGGGGTATCAACAACGGATATCTCAGCAAAGACGACTATCTGGCAACCTGCGATAAAGCCTATGAAGCTCTTGCCGCCTGCGTTCATGAGAATGGCTTCGTAGGCTATATTCAAGGCTCTGGCAGCAAACCGTCGGACCATCAGCCTGTAACCTCCGACACTGTGCCCGACTTCTACGACTTTGGCTGTGGCTGCTGGTTGAGTGGAGTAACGGAATATATCAAGACACTTCGCAGCGAAGAAGCTGGTCACCTTTGCCTCCTCGGACCACATCCTTCGACAGGCTCTGGAACCACCGCTAACCGCTAACCACTAACTGCTAACCGCTAACCGTAAGAATCACCTTGCCACCGGGCTTTTTCGTTGGGTAATAGAACGCAGCGTAGCGGGTACCCATGAAGAGGCGCATAAAATCGAACACCATTTTGTAGTCGCCCCCTATTGCGCTCCATGACTTTCCGTGGTCCAGACTATAGGAAAAACGAGCCACATCGCCATGTCCGGCCTGGAAGTCGCCGCTCATAGCCAACCTCACATCCTTGACCCTCGATGCCGGAAGAGCAACACGCGCGGTCTCCTTTCTCTTAACCTCGGTGATAGCCTTCCTGTCGCCCGATAGACTCACACTCTCCTCCGTCAACACTAGGAAATACCTCTTGCCCTCCTTTACCACCGACAGGCAGCCAGCATCACCATTGAAGGCAGCCAGCCCGGCATGATCGCCATCCCTCATCTTGCTCACGTCGAGGCGGATAGTGTCGGAACAGGTGCCACCCCATGTGCGCCATGTAAGAGTGTTGCGGGCTGAAAACACCGACGCCCCCACACCATCTGGGGAACCAGCATCGCCAGCAGCAACGGCACAAAGTGTCAGTGTGCTGCCTGGAGTAACGCGAAGCGGTGATATGCTGTTACCATCCTTATCCACCACGCTCACTGCATCAGCTACAAGATTATGATTCCACTGATAGTCCTTAGTCAGCGACACACCAGTAGCCAACACCATCTTATCAGTACCGAGAGGAGCATCGCTGAAGGTCTCTAGAGACATTGTCTGCGGTATCTTGCCGTCAGAGACGTTTCCCAGCATAGGCCATCCGTCAATCCAATTGCAAGGCTCAAGAGTTAGCACACGGCCCACGCCACCACGGTCTTGGAAAATCACACCATACCACTCACCATGCTTACCATCGACGATGGTGCCCTGACCGGCGAGAGGAAAACCGCCAAAGTCGCTTTTAAGTATCACCTTGCTCTCGTAAGGACCTTCTATATTCCTGCTGCGATAGCATATCTCCTGACGACCTGTGCTGGGCCATGATATGCAGAGAAGATAATACATGCCATCATGCTTTATTACACGACTGCCCTCATGCAGACCATCAGGTTTGCCACGAAGCTCAAGCACCTTGTTCACACCACCCTCTTTCTCTGCCTTCAGGTCGGGGGTGAGCTCAACAAGGCGTATATTTCCACTACCGGAGAACACATACACACGATTATCATCGTCGAAGAACAGCGATGAGTCGTGATAAGCCGGCAGACGACTGTGCAGAGTCCATCCTTTTGCCGGGTCGGAAGTTTTGAAAACCATCGACTTATGTGGATCATCATTAGCCACAAAGAGAGCCCAAAAGGTACCATCGTGATAGCGGAGAGAAGTCGCCCACTGTCCCCTGCCATACACTGTGCCTTGGCTCAAGTCGTAGCGTGGAGTATCCTTAATCTCGTCAAAGAGATACGACACCGTCTCCCAATTCTGCAAATCCCTGCTCCTCATCACCGGACCACCAGGAAACATGTGCATCGTGGTGGTTACAAGATAATAATAATCCCCAACACGGATAATATCAGGATCAGGATAGTCAGACCAAATAAAAGGATTTGAAACCTCAGCATGGATAAGATTGGCTGTCAACAAAACGGAGACCAAAAGGAAACCACGTAGGAAGAAATTTTTCATCTCGGGAAATAACATTTAAAGAAAAACATAATCTAAATCACTCTGCAAAGGTAAGAAAAAATCCAGAAAAAAATCATAAAAACAGTCCAAATCAATATAAAATTATCTCCATCAA
>R18__coassemble_2357_pt1 | contig 12233 bp, 11 predicted proteins | sample R18__metabat2_low_PE_027 | metagenome-assembled genome bin R18 | reverse complement strand
CTGCTTATTTCTTAAAAATTCTTAAAAAAGTGATCGTCGACTACTGAGCTTATTGAAGGATCGTACGAAGTTTCTTACCTTTGCAAATTGAAAATGGATTGCAACTCTGTGATGAGAGATGAAGAGAAGATAACGTGTAAGAATTGCGGCACGGTGTTCGCAAGCAAGCATTGTCCGGAATGTGGGCAGGAGGCGCAGACGAGGCGTTTCGATGTGAAAGAGACAGCGAAGGGGCTGTTTCTTGTGTTTGTTGTGGCCGAGAACACCTTCTACAAGACAGCTGGAAGTCTTTTCTATCGTCCGGGCCATATGGTGAGGGAGTATCTCACGGGTGAGAGGGTGAAATATCTGAGGCCGGTGAAGATGCTGATTTGTCTGATTACGGCTTATATCCTCCTGACAAATTTCGTTTTCCCAGCCGACAGCAACAATAGCACGAGCCTTGAGAGCATAGTGCATATAAGTGATGATTTTCCGGTTGTAGGCAGGGTGATAAGCATACTGAGCAAGATGCTTGAGAACACGGTGATACATTCCCTGCTTTCGGCTTTTCTCTTTTCCATTCCGTTCAGGTGGGCTTTCAGAAAATGCAAGATACGCTTCAAGGATGGTACAACAGACTCACTCAACATTGCGGAGCATTTCTGCACGCTGGTGTATCTGTCGTGTCAGACCATGATACTCTCTTTCGTCTATCTCATCTCACGACAGATATTCCATCATGAGCCTTACGAGTCGCTGAGTCTGTTGCTTGCGATTTTCCTCCATTCATGGTGCTACAAGCAGTTGCTCGGCATTTCATGGGCAAAGTCTGTGAGAAAGGTCGTCGTAGCAGGTTCGCTTACAATAATTGCTATTCTGACGTTCCTACTGCTGGTGTTCATGATATTCTATCTTGTTAACCCTGATATTTTAGAGCTGAAAACTCAGAGCTGAGAGTTATGTCCTTCGACATGCTCAGGAACCATCAGAGCAGGCAGATAGCGTTTATCGTACGATCAGTTTTTGAGTTATGCTCCCAACGGGCCGAGTTGAGAACATCATGGTTGGCATAGGAACAGATACCCTCAACATGTATATTCTCAGGTCTTACGCCCATTTCCTCTAACAGCCAGCGGTTGGCTTTCCAAAGGTCGATATGAGGTTTGATGTAACCTTCCCTCACCACTATATCGTTGGGGAAGTTGGCATTGAGGAATGCACTGACAACCTCCTCACCCACCTCAAAGGCATCTACAGATATGCTGGGACCGATAACGGCTCTGAGGTCTGAGGGGTTGGTGTCGAAATCAGATATGAGTTTGCGGATTGTCTTCTGAGAAATTCTCTTCACTGTGCCTTTCCACCCACTATGAACGGCAGCCACTACTCTACGCTTGGAGTCGTAGAGAAGTATGGGCACACAGTCGGCAGTCCGAGCACCAATGGCACAGCCGGGCAGAGAGGTTATGAAAGCATCATAGCCCTCAAGGTCGTCGCGAGTTGTGAGTGGCGAGGTGATGACGGCAATACGGTCGTCATGCACCTGATGGCCCTGTATCACGTTATAAGGCAGGCTGTCGCCTCTGTTAGTGGAGAAAGCCTCAACTCCTTCACCTAGATTATAGTATATCATTGTTCTGAGAGTTCAGAATCTAGAAATATCTAGAAATCTCTAGAAAGTTCTAGAAATATCTAGAAATATCTATATTTTTTTCAAGCCTTAACCGGAATAGCCTCTATGCGCTGCTGATGACGTCCGCCTTCAAATTCCGTGGTGAGATATTCGTCGATAATGCTGCGTGCCATATCGTTGCTGATAAAACGGCCTGGCATCACCAGCACGTTGGCATCATTATGCTGACGGATAAGATGGGCTATCTCAGGTATCCAAGCCAGTCCGGCACGGATTGACTGATGTTTGTTCAGAGTCATGGAGATACCCTCGCCACTGCCACACATGGCAATACCCGGATATACCTCGCCCTTCTCTATTCCCTCAGCCAGACGGTGACCGAACTCAGCATAGTTGCATGAGTCTTCGGTGTAGGTGCCATAATCTTTGTAGGCTATACCTTTCTCATCGAGATATTGTTTCACGAACTGTTTCAGCGGAAAAGCTGCATGATCACTTGCTAAGCCAATAGTTTTTATTTCCATTTTTTCGGGTTGTTTAGTTATTGCATCATTGTATTGTCAGTTTTCGGAGGTCGTAGTCGCTGCCGTTATAGACATCGAAGTCCACGTATCCCTTTATGCCTGGAAGTTTTCCGGCATCGGTATGTTGCCAGAACTTCCACGGTCCGTCGTATTCAAGCTTGTCCACATAGTAGTGGGCAATCCAGTATGGATAGCGTTGGAATTCCTCTCCCGAGAGGTAGTCGAGCTTAAACTTATAGTTGGTATATATTATCGGCGGCACTCCGTAGTGGCTTTCAACTATATCGAGCCAGGTGAGTATCTCGCTGCGGAACTCTTGCAAGGTCTTTCGTTTTGATTTCTGTTCCACATCGAGCACCGGCGGCAGGTCGCCCTGTTCAAGGTTCACATTGCGGATAAAGAATGATGCCTGCTGACGGGCCGATGTACGATTGCTCCAGAAATGGTAGGCACCACGGATAAAGCCGTGTTCACGGGCTTGATGGAAATTATCCCGGAAACGGTTGTCGAGCCGGTTTGACCCCTCTGTTGCCTTTATCATGATGAAGCGCAGCGGGGTGTGGTTGATCTCAGCATTGTTGTGGAGAGTCTGCCAGTCTATCTTTCCCTGATAGTGGCTGACATCGATGCCGTGAATGGCATATCCATCGGGATAGTCAACATCACCGAAGAGTGCACGCCAGCGAAAACTTGACGGTCCGACGAAGAAGTAATAGAATATAAGTATATAGACAATTAGGAACACAGCACCTCCCACCACAAGCCGCCAGGATGGCCGCTTGTGGAAGAAGGGATAGTGGTGTATTGTCTTCTTTGGCATCAGTGCTGCTCAAGGGCAAGAGTCTTTGTAGGCTGGTCGCATACTGCTGACGGTCCCCAATACTGGATTGGTCCAGGATAGAGATAGCAAGTATTCACTGCCCACTCGTCGCGTTTAGAAGCGAATGTGCGGAAAGGAGCACCATCGAGTTCCACGAGAGCTTTGCGAATAACAGGTTTCATCTTGCCTGATCGTTTCTCCATATTCATCATCATGGTGATAGGCACACCACCGGCTATCCACTCTGCAGCAGGTGCTGTGGTGTTGCGGATGATAGACATATATCCTGTCTTACCGTTAGCGATAAGGCGGCTGGCATTGAAACCGAGGCTGTAGCAGTAGTCAGCATCGTAGTTTGATGGCGCTGCACAGCGTCCTTCGTAGCCGAAGAAATGGTGAAGGGTGGTGAACTTGCCGTTGTACTTGCCGTCCTTACGCATCTGGTTGAGTTTGCGTGACACCATGCGTGAGAGCAGTTTCTCTGTCTCGATGAGCGATACCTGTACGTTGCCGTGAGGGTCGCGGTCGAGAGCCAGCTGGAGAGCCACGTCGTCAGGCAGTGACTCAAGAGTCATAAGATTATCGGCAGAGAGGTGAGTCTTCACGAAGTCGAGCTGTTCCTCGCGTGAACGTGCTGCGCTGCGTGCTTCTTCTGTAGAGAGCACATCGTTGAGTTCGGCAATAAGGCGCTTGATAGCAGGTATAAACTCGATAAGGCCTTCTGGTATGAGCACTGTGCCATAGTTGTTTCCCTGTGCTGCACGTGCTGCTACTGATTTGGCTATCTGCTCCACGATATCGTCGAGAGAGAGGTTCTTTGCCTCTACCTCTTCACTGATGAGACAGATGTTTGGCTGGCACTGCAGAGCACATTCCAATGCTATATGGGAAGCGCTGCGGCCCATGAGTTTGATAAAGTGCCAGTATTTGCGTGATGAGTTGCAGTCGCGCTGTATGTTACCAATGAGTTCAGAGTAAGTCTTGCAGGCAGTGTCAAAACCGAAGCTTGTCTCTATCTGCTCGTTCTTCAGGTCACCGTCGATAGTCTTTGGACAGCCTATAACCTGCACACCATAGTTCTTGGCAGCATAGTATTCTGCAAGCACACAGGCGTTGGTGTTTGAGTCGTCGCCACCGATGATGACGAGAGCCTTGATATTCAGCTGACGGAGAATCTGTATGCCAGATTCAAACTGGCTTTCTTCTTCCAGTTTAGTGCGACCACTGCCTATGATGTCGAAACCGCCGGTGTTGCGATATTCATCGATGATGTCGGATGTTAGTTCGATGTATTTATGGTCGACGAGTCCACCAGGTCCCATAAGGAAGCCATAGAGTTTGCTGTCGGCATTTAATGACTTTATACCATCGAAGAGTCCACTGATAACATTGTGTCCGCCAGGAGCCTGACCGCCAGAGAGGATAACACCAACATTGAAAGGTGCGACGTTCTGAGTCTGTCCTGACTGTTCAAATTCTATCACTGGCAAACCATAGGTGTTAGGGAAGAGAGCCTTGATGTCTTCCTGATCTGCAACACTTTGTGTTGGTTTTCCTTCTTTTGCCACTACTCCACCCTGGAGTCCCTTTGGCAGTTTTGGCTGATAAGCAGCCCTTTCTTTCTGTAAATTACTAATCATGATTTTATTATTTTTTTTAGGATTGTTGGTCTTTGTATTTATTTCTAGATTGTTCTGGAATTTTCTATAGCTTTCCAGAGTTTTCTTTATCTTGAACTTCTTGAACCTCTTGAACTTGTTGAACCTCTTGAACCTTTTGAACTGAAGGAGCATCGAGCGGAGAACCAAGCTTGCTTGAGCTATCCCGAGTCGCGACAGAGGAAGACCGCTGGTCAACTTCTTCGTGGCATCGTATCAGGCGCACATTACTCAAGAAGAGCAGTTTGAGTGTTGTGCGGCTTTCGTTCCTACCATTATTCAGATAGATAAAGCCTGAGATGGATTTCATGGTCAGGCTATCGCTTGCTGTGAGTGTGAGACGCTGATGAGAGTCGTTGGAGAACGAGGAATAGGTGCTCAGTATGCTGTCGTTGGTGTATCGAAGAGCAAGTGCAACAGTTGCATTCTTGTATCCATCCTGGAAGTGAAATTTGTTGTCGAATTCAAACACGAACTTATCTCCTTTATGATAGGAAGTGTCGGCTTTCAGCTGGAAATTGATTTTGTTGTATGGTATATATCTTGAGAGTACAGAGAATTTCTCTCCGCGCCAGATATTTGAAGTATCTCCTCCCTCCTTGAAGTCGCTGTACATATTAAAGCCCTCTATGTCGGCACCAAGGTTCAGTGCTTCACTGTTCATCCTGTCGTTTATCTTTTCATATATCTTCTGCAGTTTTTCGGTATGGCGGAGATAATACACCATAGAACTGTCGAAGTCGGCCTGTGTGACACCATGTTTCTTCAGTACGGCTGCATAATAGAGATGTTTGTGATAGTCGCGGTCAGCATCATCATAGTCTGTCATGTTCTGTGCAAGATGATAATCGTAGAGTATATCTTCCATAGTGCCTGGTGTGAGATGTTTTATCTCCTTGACACACGAAAGCATAACAATCATTGCCAACAGGATGCAGAAAAGAGACGCGTGTTTCATTCTTCTTTCTTCTTTTTCAAGGCCAGATTAGAGAGTTCTCTGCGACAGCAGATGAGCATCAGTATGATTCCGCATGTTATTGCCGAGTCGGCAAGGTTGAACACTGGTGAGAAGAACACGAAATGGTTGCCTCCGATGAATGGTATCCATGACGGCCAGTAGGTGCTTATTATCGGGAAGTAGAACATATCTACAACCTTCCCCATGAACAATGTGGAATAACCTTCACCGAAAGGTACAAATTGCGAGATATGGGTAGGTGTGGATTCATCGAATATCATTCCATAGAACAGACAGTCGAAGATGTTTCCTGCTGCTCCTGCAAGCACTAGAGCCATGCTGACGAGAAACACCCAGCGGGCATTGGCTTTTATCTGCTTGAAGAGATAATAGCTCACTGCACCCACAGCCACGATACGGAAGAGAGAGAGGAAAAGTTTGCCAAAGATCTCCATACCAAACGCAGCACCATTGTTCTCGATGAAAGAAAGATAGAACCAGTTGGTTATCGTCAGGCTCTCATGCAGGAACATGTTTGTCTTGATCCATATCTTCAGAGCCTGGTCGCCAACCAGCACAGCGGCGATTATCATCACCACCACAAAGGCTTTCTTGTAATGAGTCTGCATTGGTTTGCTTATCTGTTCAGTTTATCCTCAATGCATGTTGTTGCATGAGGAACAGCCATCAGTCGTTCCTTAGGAATAAGTTTACCAGAGATGCGGCTGATGCCATAGGTCTTATTGTTTATCCTCAGCAATGCAGCCTCAAGCCCTTGGATAAATTTCTTCTGACGCTCAGCCATCTGAATGAGTTGTTCCTTTGTCTGTGTGGCACTACCCTCTTCCAGAATCTTGTAGGTAGGAGTGGTGTCGGTAACATCATTTCCATCCTGGTTCATCAGAACACTTCTCATCTGGTCATAGTCACGCTTTGCGAGTTTTATCTTCTCGTCGATCACTGCACGGAACTCCTCAAGTTCTTCGTCGGTGTATCTTTTCTTTTCTTCTGACATAGTTGTTATTTATTTATTGGTTATTATTTTTTTAGATTTTTCTAGACATCTCTAGATTTTTCTATATTGTTCTAGATTTTAAACTTCTTAAACCTTTATCACATGTATCTTCAGTTTGAAATCATCAAAATCAACAACATCGCCGTTATTTTCGCGTATATCGATGAAATCAGCAAGCACCTGTGTCTTGATATAATCGCTGAAGTTTTCTATTGCAGCATCAGTCTGAGGATTTGGTTCCACGATGATATGTATTCTGTCGGTTATCTCGAATCCCTTATCCTTTCTGATGTTCTGCACTCGGTTTATTATCTCACGAGCCATACCCTCATTCTTAAGCTCTTCGGTAAGTTCCACTTCAAGAGCAATGGTTATAGCTCCTTCGTTGGCAACGAGCCATCCTGGGATATCCTCGCTGATTATCTCAACATCGGCAGCATCTATATTCCACTGGCCACTGATGGTGAGCTGACCTTCCTTCTCCAGTTTGGAAATTTCTTCCTGAGTAAGAGCAGCCACGGCATTGGCAACAGCTTTCATATCCTTGCCGAATTTCTTTCCCATAACACGGAAGTTACATTTCACCTTCTTAACGAGAATGCCGTCACCTTCGATAAACTTAAGTTCCTTGACATTGACTTCGTTGAGGATAAGGCCCTTAACTTCTTCTATGTATTTCTGCTGCTCATTAGTGGCAGGAATCATGATGCAGTGTAGTGGTTGGCGCACCTTAATGTTCACTTTCCTTCTCAGAGCCAGCACCATGGATGTTATCTGCTGTGCTATCTCCATCTTCTCTTCGAGGGCCTTGTTGATAAGAGCTTCGTCGGCCTCAGGGAAGTTATCAAGGTGAACAGACTCTTTCTCTCCACCAAGATCCTTATACAACCTGTCGGCATAGAAAGGAGATATCGGTGCCAGGAGTTTCGATATGGTAAGCAGACAGGTGTACAGCGTCTGATAAGCAGAGAGTTTGTCGTCGCTCATTGCGCTGCCCCAGAATCTCTTTCTGTTGAGACGAACATACCAGTTGCTGAGATTGTCGTTGACAAACTTATCTATCAGTCGGCCTGCCTTTGTAGGTTCATAGTCAGCAAGGGCGGCATCAACATCCTGGATAAGACTGTTCAGCTCTGACAATATCCATCGGTCAATCTCTGGACGTGATTCGACTGGAATCAGAGGAGCATCACTGTCAAAGTCATCCACATTGGCATATAGTGAGAAGAAGGAATAGGTGTTGTAGAGTGTACCAAAGAATTTCCTTCTCACCTCATCCACACCATTAGGGTCATACTTCAGGTTATCCCAAGGTGCAGAATTTGTAACCATATAGAAACGAACAGCATCGCTGCCGTATTTCTCAATCTGCTCAAATGGGTTGACGGCATTACCCAGACGTTTGCTCATCTTCTCACCTTTGGCATCGAGCACAAGTCCGGAAGATATAACGTTCTTGAATGCCACACTATCCTTCACCATTGTTGAGATAGCATGAAGAGTGAAGAACCATCCACGTGTCTGATCAACACCTTCATTGATAAAGTCGGCAGGGAACACCTTGTTTTCATCGATGGCCTTTGAATGTTCGAAAGGATAATGCTGCTGAGCATAAGGCATAGCACCAGAATCAAACCACACATCAATAAGGTCGGCCTCACGTTTCATTGGTTTTCCAGTAGGGCTAACCAGGATTATCTCGTCAACATACGGACGATGAAGGTCTATCTTATTGTAGTTAGCCTTACTCATCATCTCTGGTTGGAAGTCAGCATCGCGGAAAGGATTGCTCTTCATGAAACCAGCCTTTACCGACTTATCCATCTCATCATATAGTTCCTTCAGACTGCCTATGCAGATCTCCTCACCAGAGTCAGCATTTCTCCATACTGGCAGTGGAGTGCCCCAATAGCGTGAACGGCTCAGGTTCCAGTCGTTGAGGTTTTCAAGCCACTTACCGAAACGGCCACTACCTGTGCTTGCCGGTTTCCAGTTTATGGTCTTGTTGAGTTCTGCCATCCTGTCTTTCATAGCAGTTGAACGGATAAACCAGGAGTCCAAAGGATAATAGAGTATCGGTTTGTCCGTACGCCAACAATGAGGATAGTTGTGCACGTGTTTCTCTATCTTAAAGGCCTTATTTTCAGCCTTAAGGTCCAAGCAGATAGCAATGTCCAGAGTCTCGTCCTTATCAGTGAGATTAGGGTCGTAAGCGTTCTTGACATATCTGCCGGAATATCTGCCCCACAACTTATAGTCCACAAAGTTCTCTATAAACTCCTTGTCAAGTTCGCGAAGCTGATAGTATTTTCCCTCCATATCAACTATAGGACGTTTCTGTCCCTTCTTATCGACAACCACAATGGCTGATATGCCAGCCTTACGTGCCACCATCAAGTCGTCAGCACCAAAGTTAGGAGCAATATGAACAATACCAGAACCATCTTCAGTGGTGACATAGTCGCCTGAAATAACCCGGAAGGCCTTGCTTGGGTCGAGAGGTTTAATCATTGGCAAAAGTTGTTCATATTCCATACCGAGGAGTTCGTCAGCAGTATAATGCTTTATTACTCTCCAAGGAATAACCTTTGCACCCTTCTCGTAATCTTCCAGAGGTTGATCTTTGCCTGCTTCATTGAAATAAGCATTCAGACGGGCTTCAGCAAGAACAGCAGTTATTGGGAGTGCAGTATAAGGGTTATAGGTCTGCACAGCGACATAGTCTATCTTTGGTCCTACACATAGTGCAGAGTTTGCAGCAAGAGTCCACGGTGTTGTTGTCCATGCAAGAAAGACAGGAGTACCCCACTCTGCCATCTCGGCCTTAGGGTTCTTAATCTTGAACTGTGCCGTACATGTTGTGTCCTTGACATCGCGGTAGCAACCTGGCTGGTTAAGTTCATGCGAGCTTAGTCCCGTTCCTGCTGCCGGAGAATATGGCTGTATGGTATATCCCTTATAAAGAAGACCTTTCTTATAAAGCTCTTTGAGAAGCCACCACAGAGTTTCAATATATTTATTGTCGTAGGTGATATAAGGATTATCCAGATCCACCCAATAACCAATCTTCTTCGTAAGGTCGGTCCACTCCTTGGTGAACTTCATCACGTTAGTGCGGCATTTCTGATTATAATCCTCCACGGATATTGTCTTTCCTATGTCGGCCTTGGTTATACCGAGTTCTTTCTCCACACCCAGTTCCACTGGCAGACCATGAGTATCCCAGCCAGCCCTGCGGTGAACCTGAAAGCCCTTCATTGTCTTATAGCGACAGAAGGTATCTTTTATTGTTCGAGCCAGCACGTGATGAATACCTGGCAAACCATTAGCTGACGGAGGTCCTTCGAAGAAGATAAACCTCTGGCAACCTTCACGCTCTGTTACCGAACGTTCAAAGATGTGAGCATCCTCCCATCCTGCCAGAACTTCCTTATTAACCTCTGTGAGATTCAATCCCTTGTACTCTTTGAATTTCTTACCCATATATCGATGTTTTTTTATTCAATAAAACGACAATTGCTATTATATATAATAATCAGGCGGCAAAGGTAATAAAAAGTCCAGAGACTAGAGGCTAGAGTACAGAGAAATTTTGTTTTTTTTATTAAAAAAACTTAAAAACACAAAGCTTTCGTCATTCGTCTTCGTCCTTCGTACGAAGTTTCATACCTTTGCTTTGGAAATAATTAGGCCCATCAGTCCCATTAGGCCCATCAGTCCCATTAGGCTCATTAGGCTCATTAAAGAAGAAAAAAGTCATGAAAGGTATAGTATTAGCAGGAGGATCCGGCACACGGCTCTATCCAATTACAAAGGGTGTAAGCAAGCAGTTGCTCCCTATATACGACAAACCGATGGTTTATTACCCTATCAGCGTGCTTATGCTGGCTGGTATTCGTGATATTCTGATAATCTCCACACCTCAAGACCTACCAGGTTTTCAGCGTCTTCTTGGCGATGGTTCCGACTATGGTGTGCACTTCCAGTATGCCGAGCAGCCTAGTCCTGACGGACTGGCTCAAGCCTTCATCATAGGCGAAGAATTCATTGGCAATGATTCCGTATGCCTTGTTCTTGGCGACAACATCTTCCATGGTGCTGGCTTTACCGGCATGCTCAAGGAAGCTGTACGCAACGCCGAAGACAATGCTAAGGCTACCGTCTTTGGCTATTGGGTAAACGATCCCGAACGCTATGGTGTGGCAGAGTTTGACAATGCCGGAAACTGCCTTTCCATCGAGGAAAAACCACTTAAGCCAAAAAGCAACTATGCTGTTGTCGGTCTCTATTTCTATCCTAACAGAGTTGTCGATATAGCCAAGCATATCAAGCCTTCGGCACGTGGTGAATTGGAGATTACCACTGTCAACCAGCAATTCCTTGACGATGGCGAACTAAAGGTGCTCACTCTTGGTCGTGGTTTTGCATGGCTCGACACCGGCACACATGACTCTCTGTCAGAAGCATCGACATTTGTCGAAGTAATAGAAAAGCGTCAGGGACTCAAGATAGCCTGCCTGGAAGGCATTGGCTACCGACAGGGATGGATAACAGAAGAAAAGATGCGCCAGCTTGCTCAACCTATGCTGAAGAATCAGTATGGCAAATACCTGATAAAGGTTATCGAGGAGTTGAAAGAAACAGGAAAATCTAATCTTGACTGATGGACACACCGTTATATCCCCTCCTGTTCCAGTCAAACATACGTACCCTCATCTGGGGTACCGAAGAATGGAACGTATCTGCTGTCCCCACAGCATCGTCGGTTATTGCGAATGGCTGTTGGACAGGAACCAGTCTGCCACAACTCATATCACAATATCCCGAGCAGATTCTTGGTCACAAAGTTGCTAAGGAATACAACAACCAACTTCCACTTCTCGTCAAGGTTATCGATGCTCACGATGACCTCTCCATACAGGTACACCCTAATGACGAGATGGCTCAGCGCCTACACGGCAAAAGGGGAAAGACCGAGATGTGGTATATTGTGGATGCTATTCCCGGAGCACATCTATATGCTGGATTCTGTCGTAAGCTAACACCCGAGGAGTACAAACAGCGAGTTGCCGATGGCACCATAGTGGATTATCTTGCTCGTCACGAAGTGCATCGTGGTGATGTGTTCTACCTTCCTGCCGGCAGGGTACACGCCATCTGTGGCGGCATCAAACTTGCCGAGGTGCAACAAAGTAGCGACATCACATACCGCATCTACGATTACAACCGGTTAGACTTCGATGGCAAGCCACGCCAACTGCATACCGACCTGGCTGCCGAGGCAATAAACTTTGAGGTGCTGCCGGAATACCGCACCGACTACAACCACCCGGAAAACAACAGTGCCCATTGCATAGACTCCGACTTCTTCAATGTGAGAGTAATCAACATCAACAGGAAGTTTCACCGCAACCTTATGCGTTTCGACTCCTTTGTCATCAACATGTGTCTGGAAGGCGAATGTCGGATATGCATACGCAGCACACAGCAGGAGATAACCCTCCACGAAGGCTACTCCTGTCTGATACCTGCCATGATGGCCGACTATGACATCATTCCAATCCACACCGAGAAAGGCATAACCACACCTTCTCACTGCAAACTCATCGACGCATTCATATAAGAAGTTCAAAATATTCTAGA
>R18__coassemble_2323_pt1 | contig 12474 bp, 13 predicted proteins | sample R18__metabat2_low_PE_027 | metagenome-assembled genome bin R18 | reverse complement strand
TTCACCTCGACTCTGTATCGTCCACCAACGACTATCTGCGCAGCGAGTATGCTGGCAAGGACGATGATGTTGCCGTAGTTGCTGAGATGCAGACGGCAGGTCGTGGTGCCGGACAAAACAGATGGGAGGCAGAAAGGGGAAAGAATCTGCTGCTGAGCATACTCATCCACCCCGCATACCTGCTACCCGCAAGGCAGTTCCTCATCTCAATGGCAATATCAAACGCTATAAGGAGCACGGTAGGTCATGATGCCGAGATAAAATGGCCTAACGATATATATGTGGGGGATAAGAAGATATGCGGCATACTGATAGAGAACAGTCTCTCGGCAGGCAGGATAAAGGACTGCATAATAGGAGTGGGACTTAATGTGAATCAGATGGTCTTCCTCAGTGATGCTCCAAATCCTGTGTCGCTGAAACAGATTACAGGGGAGGAACACGACAGGACGCAGATTCTTAACAATATCCTGAAGCGGTTTGAACAGGAGTGCCGGCTAATCAAGGATGGCGATGAGGATAAGGTGAGAGAAGAATACCTCGCTCACCTATACCGCAGGAAAGGGTACCATAGATACCGTGCTGGGGATGAGTCGTTTATGGCAGAGATGATAGAAGTTGCCAATGATGGTCGTCTCTTCCTTCGTGATGATGCCGGCAGAATGCGCAGTTTTGGTTTTAAGGAAATAGAATTTATATTATGAAGATATTTACAGCCGAACAGATCAGACAACTGGACCAATACACCATTGAGCATGAGGAAATCAAATCAATAGATTTGATGGAGCGTGCCTCTATGGCAGTAACAGAATATATCTCTGACCATTGGTCTTCGCAATACCCGCTGGTGGTCTTTGCCGGTCCGGGCAACAATGGTGGTGATGCTCTTGCCGTGGCACGTCAGATGGCTGATAAGGGTTATGGTGTAAAGGCCTATCTCTTCAATCCCAGGCAGGAACTGTCTGACGACTGTCGGGCTAACCGCCAGCGACTTATAGACTGCGGATGGGGCGCTGACACGCAGAATGCTTTCGTTGAGGTGGTGAGTGAGTTTGAACCGCCGGTGCTGGATAAGGCACTCGTTGTTGACGGACTCTTCGGTACCGGACTCAACAAGACTCTTACCGGTGGCTTCTCTGCTTTGGTGAAATATATCAACAACAGCAAGAAAGCTTACTGCATAAGTATCGATGTGCCATCGGGACTTATGACTGAGGATAATTCCCTGAATGTTGATGCAAATATCATACGTGCTGACTATACCCTGACATTCCAGCAAAGGAAACTATCATTCCTGATGCGTGATGTTCAGGATTTTGTTGGTAAGGTGGAGGTGCTGGATATTGGTCTGAGCAAGGCTGGAATAGAGGAACTTCCAACTGTCTATACCATGCTTGAGGAAGAGGAGGTGAAGACTATCGTAAGGCCTCGTCCTGACTTTGCCCATAAGGGTAGCATGGGCAACGCTCTTATCGTTGCCGGGAGATATGGCATGGCAGGTGCTGCCGTACTTACTACAAAGGCTTGTCTGAGAAGTGGTGCTGGCAAGGCTACGGCATTGATACCGAGAAGAAACAACGATATTATGCAGATTTCTGTTCCAGAGGCTGTGCTGGTGCATGATAAGGATGAGAACATAATTACCAACGCTATAGATGGACAGGGCTTTAACTCTGTGGCTATAGGTCCCGGACTTGGTCAGGACGAGACAACAGCCATAGCCGTTATCTCTCAGGTGAGAAGGGGCGACATACCATGTGTTCTTGATGCTGATGCTCTGAACCTAATAGCCAGTCATCGGGCATGGCTGATGCAGTTGCCTAAGGGTATGATACTCACACCTCATCCAAAAGAACTGGAGAGGCTGATGGGTAGGCCGGTAGGTTGCTTCGAGGAATTGAATAAAGCACGTGAACTGGCACGCAGTCTGCAGGGGTATGTCATTCTGAAAGGGCATTTCTCGGCATTGTGTCTTCCTGACGGAAGAGTGGTGTTCAACTCTACCGGAAACAGCGGAATGGCAACTGCCGGCAGTGGAGATGTGCTGACAGGTGTGCTGGCAGCATTGCTTGCAAGGGGCTACAGTCAGGAGGATGCGTGCAAACTCGGTATGTATGTGCACGGCTTAGCAGGAGACATAGCTGCAAAGGAAAAAGGCAAGGAAGGTCTGCTTGCCTCAGATATAGTTGATAATTTGCCTGCAGCCTTCATGCATCTGGGTGCTTAAAACCACCTGTACATAAAAACCCTATTGTCTTATACTTCTTCGCCTTCAACGTAGTTCTTGAGGGTGATGTCTTTGCCGTCAAATACGGCATAGGTGAATTGTGATATCCAATCACCAAGGATAAGAAGGCGTGCTGACTTGGAGAGTACGAGGTCGAGCTCTATATGCCGGTGCCCATATATATAATAGGTGATATCAGCATGTGTCTTCATATATTTCTTTGTCCATACCACCAGTTCTTCATTGTTCTCTCCGCGATACGGCTCTTCTTTTCCGTCTTTACGTTTCAGTCGGGAATGGCGTGCCCATTTCTGTCCGAAGTCTATGCCCCATCGTGGATGGAGGGAAGAGAACAGTATCTGGCAAAGTCGGTTGTGGAAGACGGAGCGAATAAAGCGGAAGCCTCTGTCGGTGTCGCCGAGACCATCACCATGAGCCAGATAGAAGAGGCTGCCATAAATCTCTGTTGTCATGGCTGTGCGATGGAGAACGACGCCACATTCTTTCTCCAGATAGCTATAGGCCCATATGTCGTGATTGCCGATGAAATAGTGCACCTCGATGCCCATATCGGTGAGTTCGGAAACCTTGCCCAGGAAACGAGTGAATCCTTTTGGTACAGCAAGACGATACTCATACCAGAAATCGAACATGTCGCCCAGCATATAGATGGCTGACGCCTTGTGCTTGATGTCGTCGAGGAAACGTACCAGTCGGCGCTCCTGTGTGCGACGGTGCTCAGTGGCCAAAGACCCTAAGTGTGCATCTGATATGAAGTAAACATTTTTCATCTTACCTTATTCTTAATTCCTAGACTTGTCTAGATTATTCTAGATTATTCTAGATTCTTCTAGATATTTCCAGAACTTTCCAGATTAAACTCCTTAAACCCCTGCCCCCTTTCTTAGTCCAGTCCCAGGTCGAGTCTTGCTTCTTCGCTCATCATGTCCTTGTTCCATTCTGGTTCAAAGACAAGTTCCACGTTAGCTGCTTTCACTCCGTCGAGTGATTCCACCTTTTGGCGAACATCCTCAAGTATGAATTCGGCAGCCGGACAGGTAGGGGCGGTGAACGTCATGTCGATATCAACTACGGCATCGTCTCTGACTTCCACCTTATATATAAGTCCTAAGTTGTATATATCCACCGGTATCTCAGGGTCATAGACGGTTTTCAGTACATCTACGATACGCTGTTCCAGTTGTTGTTTCTCTTCAAAAGTCATAATTTTCCTTTCTCTCTATAGCTATAATAGCATCCGTCGCCAATGATGACATGGTCAACGAGGTATATGTTCATTGTCTCACAGGCTTTACGCACACAGGTCGTCAGTCGGTCGTCGTCCATGCTTGGTGTCATCTTGTTGCTTGGGTGGTTGTGGCTGATAGCCAGCACCGTGGCGTTGTTGATTACAGCCTCTTTCATCAGCAGCCTGACATCGATGAGTGTTGAGGTGATGCCACCATGCGACAGGCGTACTGCTTTTATCAGCTTGTAGTTGTGGTTCATCAGCAGTGCCCATCCTTCTTCCACTCCCAGGTCCTGCATCTTAGGGTGCATGATGTTGTATATGTCGCTGGCCTGCTTTATGCTTGGCCGCTCCTCAACGGAGGCACTTCCACGTCGCTTGCCCAGTTCGCAGGCTGCAAGTATGGTTATTGCCTTTGCTTCTCCTATGCCTTTGTATTGCTGTAGCTGATGCAGCGACATCTTGCCCAGCGTGTTAAGGTTGTTGTTGCAATCGTCAAGTATCCGTCGTGTGAGGTCCACAGCACTCTCGTCGGCATTGCCGCTGCCTATGAGGATAGCCAGCAGTTCCGAATCGGATAGTGCCGATGCGCCCAGACGCTCCAGCTTTTCGCGAGGACGGTCTTCCTCTGCCCACTTGTTGATTGCCAGTTTCATTTGTAGAAGGTGTTTCTGAATGCTTCAAACTCGTCCTTTCGGCATACGCACCGTTTCCACCATGCCTGGAGAAAACCGAAACCGTAGCCCATCAGTTGCACAAAGGCTGCCCCTATGGAGTAGAAACCTATCTTCAGACTCCTGTTGCGCAGTGATGAGTCGATGAAGATTATCAGGGCGTACAGCAGGATTGGTATCCATGGTAAAGCAGCAAGCGGATACCATCTCATGCCTCCGCAGTAGGCCATGAGCACTCTGCCAACGGCTGATGTGAGCACCAATGCCACAACGCCAACGGTGAACACCATAGGCAGCAGGTGCACCAGTTTCAGCGAGTCGGGGTATTTCTTGTAGAGGTTTATGCGTGCTATGCCGCTGTTATACACCTGGCGGAAGAACTTCATCATGTCTGTGCGGCGCTTATGCCATACCCATGCTTCCGGGAAGAGCCTGCATCTGTAGCCCCCTTTGAAGATGCGGATGCTGAAATCGATATCTTCTCCGAACCGCATCTTTGAGAATCCTCCCAACGCCTGATATACATCTTTGCGTATGCCCATGTTGAATGAGCGTGGGTAGAACTTGTCTAGTTTCTTCTTTCCGCCCCGTATGCCTCCGGTGGTGAAGAAACTGGTCATGCTGTAGTTGATGGCTTTCTGTAGGGGTGAGAATGAGGAGTGTGCCTTGTCCGGCCCGCCAAAGGCATCGGCAGGGTTGCTTTCTAATTCTTTCCTTACCTCCTTGAGATAATCATCTGGCAGCACAACATCGGAATCCAGCACGATGAGATAATCACCCTGAGCACGCTCTGCACCATAGTTGCGGCTCTGCCCGGGACCGGAGTTGTCCTTATAAAAATAGTGTAGGTTCAGCTTATCGCTGAACCCATCACATACGTTGCTGCATTTTTCCTTCGACCCGTCTTCAACGATAATCACTTCAAAGTCCTTCTCCGTTTGCTGACAGCAGCTCGTGAGCAGTTCCCTGACCTCATCAGGGCGGTTGAAGACTGGCACTATCAGGGAAAACATCATTCCTTTACTCTCTGCAGATATGAACCGTCGCGGGTATCAACCTGAACAAGTTCGCCTTCGTTGATGAACAGAGGAACGCGGATTTCAACACCTGTCTCCAGTGTTGCAGGCTTTGTGGCGTTGGTAGCAGTATCGCCCTTGACACCCGGTTCGCTGTGGGTGATGCGGAGGTTGGTCTTTACTGGCATCTCGGCATAGAGGATGGTGCCGTCGGTAGTGTCGGTAACAACTTCCACAACATCACTTTCCTTCATGAAGTTTACACCTGTGATGAGATCCTTCATGATAGGAACCTGCTCGTAAGTTTCCTGATTCATAAAGATATAGTCGCCTCCATCAACATAGAGGAACTGATATGGACGGCGCTCTATGCGAACATCTTCCAGTTTGAAACCAACCTGGAAGGTGCGCTCCAGAACGCGACCTGTTGTGACATTCTTCAGTGTGGTACGCATGATGGTGTTACCCTTGCCTGGCTTTACATGAAGAAAGTCGATACATACATAAATCTGGTTATCCAAACGGATACATGTGCCTTTTTTAATTTCCTGTGAATTAATCATATTACCTTATTTGTTTATATATTTTGCAATTTCGGTGCAAAGGTACAAAAAGTCTTTATAAAAAAGAAATAAATGAGATTTTTTTTGTTTTCGTCGTTACTTTTCCCACGAAGTTCGCCCTTTTTCCCACGAAGTTCGCCCTTAAATCATGGAAATAATGCGGAAATTGATATTATCTTCTGTATTGAAAATTCCCATTTTTTTCGCTATAAGTCCCACTTAAGTCCCACTTAAGTCCCACCAAAGTCCCACTTAAGTCCCACTTAAGGTGGGTGTAAAGAGGGAGAAAAATGGATGAAGAGTGGGAGACAATCCGAAGATTCAGCTTACAATTCTTTTATATCTGTGGTATGTTTCCTTTATAATTCGCTTATAAGGAATAAAAGAACTGTAAGAGAAATATAAGACAAAGATAAGGAATTTGATAGATATTCGCATCAAAATTAATGGGCAGTAAAGCTGCCGCTATGTTAAAAATTCATAAAAATATGGTTGGTGAGCTTGTAGAACCATCGTTTTTCGTACGAAGTTTCCTACCTTTGCACCCCGAATTAAAAAAATTAACAAGAAAAAAGAGATAAAAAAGATGAAAAGAACATTTCAGCCACACAACAGAAGAAGAGCCAACAAGCATGGCTTCCGTGAGAGAATGGCAACAAAGAATGGTCGCAGAGTATTGGCATCACGTCGTGCTAAGGGCCGTAAGAAGTTGACAGTCTCTGACGAAAATCACGGAAAATAATCTGCTTCGACAAGCTCAGTAACCGATGAAAATTAAAGGGGGATCTATACTGGTCAATATTCTGGCAATGTTGGCCATCTTTGTGATATTATGTCTGGCAGCAAATTTTGCTATGGACATATATACGCATCATGGTGAGTCTATGCGCATTCCTGAAATAAAAGGAATGAACATAGACAAAGCTCGTGATGTTATTGAAGATATGGATCTGGAACTCGTGGTCAGCGATTCCGGATACTACAAGAACCTGCCTGCTGGTCAGATTCTGGAACAGTCGCCAGCAAAGGGACAGCTTGTCAAGAGCGGTCATGTTGTCTATGTCGTTGTCAATTCCGGGTCTTCATTGGAGATTCAGATACCAGACCTTATCGACAATAGCTCGTATCGCGAGGCAGAAGCAGAGTTGATAGCCTTAGGATTCAGTGTAGGTGATGCTCTGAGGGTGCATGGCGAGAAAGACTGGGTGTATGGCATCGTGGCAAACGGGAAGAATGCCTATACGGGCGATTATGTCCCTGTTGATGCAAGAATCCAGCTCCAGATTGGCGACGGACTGCTCAATGAGGCTCTGGACCAGGTGCAGATTGACAACTCAATGGCAGACGAGGAGGAAGACGATTTTGAGGAAATCTATTAGAGAGGATAAGTTCTGGAAAGTTCTAGAAAGATCTAGAAAGATCTAGAATAATCTGGAAATATCTATGGCAGACGAGGAGTTAAATATCACCATTGTTGACGACCTTGAAGAGGAGGAACAAGGTCAGCTTTACGAACATTTCAGACTTGTTGTAGATAAAGGGCAGGACCCTGTGCGGATAGATAAGTATCTGTTCGAGCATATGGTATATACCTCCCGCAACCGTATTCAGAAGGCTGCGGAGGCTGGTTTTGTTCATGTCAACGACAAACCTGTGAAGCGCAGCTACAAGGTGAGGCCCCAGGATGTGATCACCCTTATGCTCGACCGACCGAAACACGACAATAGTATTGAGGCCGAAGATATCCCGCTGGATGTAAAGTATGAAGATGACCAGGTGCTGGTGATAAACAAACCGGCCGGACTGGTTGTGCATCCTGGTGTGGGGAATTTCACCGGTACGTTGGTGAATGCTGTTGCCTGGCATCTCAGGGACGATAAGAACTACGACCCCAATAATCCGGAGGTTGGTTTGGTGCATCGTATAGACAAGGACACCAGCGGACTTATCGTTGTGGCAAAGACACCCGATGCCAAGACTTCTTTGGGAGTGCAGTTCTTCAATCACGACACCCGCCGCACCTACAACGCCCTGGTGTGGGGCAATATCAATGATGATGAGGGTACCATCATCGGCAACCTTGCCCGCAATCCTAAGGATAGGATGCAGATGGCAGTCTTCGACCCGGAATCTGGAATAGGCAAACATGCTGTCACCCACTATCGTGTGCTGGAACGTTTTGGCTACACCACTCTTGTGGAATGTCGGTTAGAGACAGGTCGCACACACCAGATTCGTGCCCACATGAAGCATCTTGGTCATCCTCTTTTCAACGATGAGCGGTATGGTGGCAACGAGATTCTGCGTGGCGAAAGAAGCAGCAGCTACAGGGCCTTTATCAAGAACTGCTTCGACATCTGTCCACGCCAGGCCCTTCATGCCCGTACTCTTGGCTTTCAGCATCCAAAAACCAGGCAGCAGATGGACTTTGACTCTCCTGTTGCCGACGACATGGCTGCCCTGCTCGATAAGTGGAGGAAATATATCAATGGCACAACGAAAGTTATAGAATAATAGAAAAAGCACATCAGATATGAAAAAAAGAATTGCAATAGTTTGCGGAGGTGATTCCTCAGAGCACGATGTCTCCAAGCGTAGCGGAGCAGGGCTCTATAGCTTCTTTGATAAAGAGAAATATGACATATACCTCGTTGAGACACGGGGCATGGACTGGCAAGTGCATCTTCCTGCGACAAATGATCAGCAAGGAGTTGTAAAGACACCTGTCAACCTTGCTGACTTCTCGTACGTTGAGAATGGTGAGAGGAAGACTTTCGACTATGCCTACATCACCATCCACGGCACTCCGGGCGAGAATGGTATCATGCAGGGATATTTCGAGATGGTGGGCATACCATATTCCACCAGCGGTGTGCTTGTTGAGGCTCTCACCTTCGATAAGTTCGCTCTCAACCAGTATCTGAAAGCCTTTGGCGTTAGTGTTGCTGACTCAATCCTTATCAGAAAAGGTAATGAGAAACTTATCAATGCCGATGAGGTAGAGAAACAGTTGGGCATGCCTCTCTTCGTGAAACCAAGCACCGACGGCAGCAGCTTCGGTGTCACCAAGGTAAAGAAGAAGGAAGACCTTGCCGCTGCCATCGATATTGCTCTTGCCGAGAGTGATGAAGTGATGATAGAAGGGTTCCTTGAAGGAACAGAGATAACCTGTGGCTGCTACAAGACAAAGGAGAAGACCGTTGTCTTCCCTATCACCGAGGTGGTGACGGAGAATGAATTCTTCGACTACGATGCCAAATACAATGGTCAGGTGCAGGAGATAACACCGGCACGTATCCCTGAAGAGACTGCCGAGCGTGTGCGCAAGATCACAAGCATGATCTACGACATACTGCATTGCAACGGCATTATCCGCATCGACTATATCATCTCGCCTGAAGGCAAGGTGAATATGCTCGAGATAAACACCACCCCTGGAATGACGGCAACAAGTTTCATCCCTCAGCAGGTGAGAGCTGCCGGTCTGGATATCAAGGATGTGCTCACAGATATTGTGGAGAATCAAATATAATGAAGATTCCAAGTCAGTTTGACCCTATCCGTCCCTACGAACCCGAGGAGCTGAAGGCTGCCTACGACCGTATCCTTGCCGACGAGAATGTGCAGGGCATCGTTGCCATGCTCTATCCCGGTGTGCCTTTCGAGGCGATAAAGGAGAGGGTGTATCAGTGTAAGACTAATCTCGACTTTCAGAAAGCCTTTGCAGCACCTTTCCTCGAGAACCTTGCAAGGAAATGTGGTGATGGCATGGAGATGGACTCTTCGGCTATCAACGTAAACAAACGCTATACGTTTATTACCAACCATCGCGATATTATCCTCGACTCGGCATTCCTGTCTATCCTGTTGCTGAGTGCAGGTTTCACCACAACAACGGAGATTGCTATTGGTGATAATCTCTTGGCAAGTCAGTGGATAGAGGATTTGGTGCGTATAGACAAGGCTTTCATCGTGCAGCGCAGTCTTTCTCCGCGTGAGTTCCTTGCCAGCAGCAAACGTATGGCGGAATATATGCACTTTGCCATCAAAGAGAAGAATGAGAATATATGGATAGCTCAGCGCGAAGGTCGTGCAAAGGATAGCAACGACCTCACCCAGCCGTCTGTACTCAAGATGATGTGCATGGGTGGTGAAGGCAGTATGAAAGAGAGACTGCTGGCCTTACACCTCTGTCCGCTTGCCATATCGTATGAGTATGACCCTTGCGACTATCTCAAAGCTAAGGAGTTTCAACTTAAGCGCGATAGTGATTACAAGAAGACGAAGGCCGACGATGTTTTCAGCATGAAGACAGGTATATTTGGGTATAAGGGGCATATTCACTATCATGCTGCACCATGTATTGACGAGTGGTTGCTCACGCTGCCTGATGATATGCCGAAAACAGAGTTCTTCGACACTGTGGCACAGCATATCGACAGAGAGATACATCGTAACTATCGCATCTATCCTTGCAACCAGATTGCTCTGGATCTTCTGCAGAATACTAACGACGGCAACTATACTGATGCCGAAAAGGAGAAATTCCTTGCTTATCTGGAATCGCAGATAGCAAAGATTGATCTGCCTGATGCCGACTTGCCGTTCCTGCGTGAGCGTATCCTCACCATGTATGCCAATCCTTTAAAGAATAAACTTAAAGCATGAAGAGGGTAGTGTCGATGGTTTTGCTGGCTGTGGTTAGCTTGTTGTGTCTGGCTGAAGGCTGGACACCTGACAATCTGCCTATGCCTTATCTTCAGGACAACACAAAGTATGTTGTCAACCCTGATAATGTGCTGACGCAGCAGGCTGAAGATTCCCTGAACCGTGAACTCTATCGGTTGGAGCATGATCTTGGTGTGCAGACCGTTCTTATTGCCGTGAAGCATATAGAGGGCGATGATCCTTTCACCTTCGGAATGCAGCTGGGAAAGAAATACGGTATCGGACAGAAAGAGCGCAACAACGGTCTGATATTCATGCTCTGCAATGAAGACCGCAGCTATACCATACTGCCCGGAAAAGGTCTGGAAGCCTCTTTGCCTGATGCTATATGCCGGAGGATACAAAACCGTTTCATGCTTCCACAACTCAAAGAGGGTGCCTGGGACGAGGCTATGCTCCAGGCCATGAATGCAATGGACAGATATATCCGTGGTGATGAGGAATACTGCAACTCGCTCAATCAAGACGACGACGAACTTGACGACGAGTCGTTCCTCTCCATTCTGGGCATCTTTGGACTCTTCTTTGGCTTCATGATATATCTCATCAGGAAGAGCAATAGGCGCGACTGTCCGCGATGTGGAGGTAAAGGAACGCTGCGAAGAGCCAAATCGACACTCGTAAGAAATGGACTCAATAAGCAGACATGGCGCATAACATGGAGATGCAAGAACTGTGGCTACACCACAACCGAGGATGTTACCACTCCTACGGGTGGCAGCAGCAGTATGGGAGGTGCCATAATAGGTGGCTCTCTTGGTGGTTTAGGTCGTGGTGGAGGCTCAATAGGTGGCTCCTTCGGTGGTGGCTCCTTCGGAGGTGGGGGATCAACAGGCAGATTCTGACTTGCCCAATAAGCCTAATGGGGCTAATGAGCCTAATAAGCCCAATAAGCCTAATGGGGCTAATAAGCCTAATAAGCCTAATGAGCCTAATGGGGCTAATGGGACTAATAAGCCTAATAAGCCTAATGGGGCTAATGAGTTTAATTAAATTATATTAACTTAAAATCATACGAAAATGAAAAAAGGAACTATCGTAACCATCATCATCATCGCTGTTGTAGCGATATGGGGCGTGAGTCAGTACAATGGTCTTGTCAGTCAGGACGAGTCAGTGGAGAAAGCATGGAACAACGTACAGACACAGTATCAGCGTCGTGCCGACCTTATTCCTAACCTTGTGAATACAGTGAAGGGCTATGCTCAGCACGAGAAGGAAACCTTCGAGGCTGTTGTCAACGCTCGTGCCAAGGCTACTCAGATAACTCTCGATGCTTCCAATCTCACGGCTGAGAAGTTGGAACAGTTTCAGAAGGCTCAGAGTGAACTCTCGTCAGCTCTCGGCAAGTTGATTGCTGTCAGCGAGAGTTATCCTGAACTGAAAGCCAGCGAACAGTTTTCTGAACTTCAGGCACAGCTCGAAGGAACAGAAAACCGTATTCAGCAATATCGTGAGACCTTCAACGCCGAGGTTAAGGACTACAACGTGAAGGTTCGCAAGTTCCCAATGAACATCTTCGCCGGTATGTTTGGCTTTGATCGTAAGAGTGGCTTTGAGGCTGAAGCAGGAGCAGAGAAGGCTCCGGAAGTTAATTTCTAATATCTCTAAGCCATGAATAAGAAGTTTGGTATTTTCTTTCTGTCTCTGATGTTGTCGGTTTCGGCAGCATGGGCGGATGTCAGGTTGCCTGCCTTCTTTGCCAGCAACATGGTGATGCAGCAGCAGAGCGACTGTCGCTTCTGGGGCTGGGCTGACAAGGGGGCAAAGGTTAAGGTTACAACATCCTGGGACAATGCCACCTATACCGCCACTGCCGCTGATGATGGCAAATGGAAGGTGGTGATGAAGACCCCTTCTGCTGGCGGACCGTATGAGATTAAAGTCCAGAGTCAAGAGTCCAAAGTCAAGAGTGCTGTTACTCTTGAGAATGTGATGATTGGTGAGGTGTGGCTGTGCAGTGGTCAGAGCAATATGGAGATACCGATGAAGGGCTACACCAACCAGCCGATAGAGA
>R18__coassemble_2302_pt1 | contig 12654 bp, 7 predicted proteins | sample R18__metabat2_low_PE_027 | metagenome-assembled genome bin R18 | reverse complement strand
CCGGTAGCCGAATTTATCTCGGCGGTTGTGATGTTGCTCTTGCTTAGGAGGATAAGGGCGGATGAGAAATCGTAGATCATTGGCAATGGTAAGTTTATAGAACCAAAGTAATCATAAAATCGGGAAGCGGTCGTAGATGACCGACTTCCCGATTTTTTTTTGACCAATACAAATATGCTTATTTCTTTGACCACTTCATACTCTGGAAGAATTGTTTGTTTCTTCGTTATAAGTCCCACTTAAGTCCCACTTAAGTCCCACCAAAGTCCCACTTAAAGTGGGTGATGAGTGGTAGAAAAATGGGAAACGTATGGGACAACTTCCGAACTTTGAACTTTGAATATATTGGTTACAAACTAATGAGACATAAGGAGAATCCTATAGTGATGCCAATACGAGATAAATCTAATGAATCAGATTACTTCAAATTCCGGATGAACCTTATTTCTTTCTTCTTGTTGGGGTGAAGAGGTCGCGAAGTGATGAGAAGTCTTTCTTCATCAGCAGACCTATGCCCTGTGTGTTGAGCGATGATTTGGTGAAGTAACGTTCGTTGGACTGATTGTAGGCCTTTATGCTAAGGTTTCCGTTAGGCAGCAGCAGATATTGCAGTTCGAAATCTCCGATAAAGGTTGTGTTTTCTGTCTGCACATTGTCGCGGTATCCAAACTGACCATTGAAGATCAGTCTGTTGTTGAACATTCGTCCGCTTACTGTTCCCTCATATTGTGCATTGTTCCAACCTTGATCGCCCGTGGAGATGTTGGCACCGACATTCCAGTTTTTATTGTTAATGATATGTCCGAGCATTGTATTAATCTGTGAAGATATTGTTCCTGAGAGCAGACTCTGCATGGCAAGAGTAGTCTGGTCGCGGTTGTCGTCAACCTGTTCGGAGTTGTTGTTCGTACGTGCATAGAATCGTCCTATTCCCAACAGGTACATAACTTGCTGGTTCATGTCTTCCTCAGAGTTGATAAGACTCCTTATCATCGACTTTTCATCTGCGTTGACGGTAGGCATGTCGAGGTCAAAACTCACAACCGGTGTACCTGCCGTACCGGTGATATCCATCAGACAGTTCACGCGGATAGTGTTGTTTGTGAACGAACTGCCGATAGATAGGTCAGAGAGCGACACATTGTTTACAAAGTAGTTGGCATTAAGGTTAAGCACAGCATCGTAAGGGTCGCCAACAAAGGTTATCGTGCTGCCCTGATTGAATGTGAAATCTTTGTGTATTATATTTTGTATTGAAAGGTTGTAGTTGCCGTGGTCAACGTTGTAAGTGCCGTAGAGTCCGAACTTTCCTTTATTGTAGTAGCTTGCCTTTAGTTGTCCGTCACCATACAGCGTTATCATATCGCCTGATCTGGCATCCATAAGCACTCTAACCTGTCCTTCCTGTGTGACATTGATATTGAAGTCGCAGTATAGGTTTGTGGTGAGCTCTTTTTCTACCTCTGGCTGCTGATTGCTTACAGTCGGTATCGGCAGGAAGGTGTTGATGTTGACTTTTCCTTTGTCGCGGAAAGTGATGAATTTCTGTGTGTTGAGATAGTTCTGAACAGCAGCATTGTAGGTGAAAGTTGTTCCTTCGAGAGGTGTGACATCTCCTGATATGTTTACCTGTCCGCTGATACCTTTCATTGTGACATTGCCTCGGGCAAAGACTGTGCCGTAGAAGACTTCATCGCCAAAGGTGTGGGTCTCGTAGGCTAAGAGTTTGTCTGTTTTCATCCCAAGGTCGAAGGTCAGACGGGTGAGGTGTTTATGATGAACACCACCATTGACAACAACAACATTGTTGTATTTGTCGTAGAGATGTACGTTGCTGAAGAGTATGTCGTCAGGAACAAAGTAAACGGTGTCTCTGCGCAGTTCATAGTCGGTATTCAGAGCGTGAACATGACATCTTGCATTAGCCGATACCCATCCTAAGAGCTGTATGGTGGTGAGCGGTCCTGTCAGCAGAAGTTCACCTGTTCCACGTCCTTCTGTGCTGTCCATCACTCCGTTGATAAAGCTCTGCAGGAAGGAGATGTTTACATTCTCAGGCTTCATGGCGAGGTCTATATAGTTGCGTGATGGTGATATGTATCCGCTCACCTCAACGGTGCCTTTCTCCTCGTCTTCAACGTGTGCGGTGATGTCAATCTGTTCCTCTTCCTTGTTCCAGTTCACATCAGCAGCGAGTGTTCCCAGATTGCCGTGCTCGAAATTAAAGTCGTTGACCGTGATTTGGGCATATGCTTCTGGCGAACTGAAAAGTGATTTGGCTACAGCCTTACCTGAGGCTAGTCCTGAGAACTCTACAGCATCGAACTCAACGGCATTGAGCACATATTCAACATTCACATCATGGAGGTCAACGGTGAGCGAATCTTCCGGCTCTTTTGATAATACACCATCTATGGTAATATGTTGCTCACCTCTCTTCAATGTGAAATCAGAGATGCGAAGTTTCTTTTCTGCCCATTCCACCGAACTTTCTTTTATATACCACGCCGTGTCGTTTAATATAACTTCTGATGGATTTATGTTTACGTATGCTGCTGCCGAACCATTGCGGTCACGATAGAATTCCGTGTTGGTGTTCAGCTGACCATTGAACATTGAGGAGAATGGGTTATCCCACGATATTGATGTCGACAGTATGTTGTGTGCGGCTTGGGAATTGACGTGTATGTTGTAATGTTGCCCGTTTTCGTGGAGTTTTGAAACAAAAAGCTTGCATAGCATGGTGTCGCTTGGGGTTGAAAGCAGCATCTGTCCGTCTTTATATTGTGTCCCATCATAGGAGAACGAAGGTAGCTGAACTTCAATCCTGATAGCTTCTGTGCTGTTGTCCACACTTCCATTTGCAGTGAGTGGCTTATATAGCTCAAGAGGTAGGTTGATGAATGATTTCAACAGGGTTGTGTTGTCGAGTGTAATGGCAAAGTTGTAACGATTGTTTTCTGATGAACGAACATCAGGAAGTCCTGGCACTGATGGCAGTCGAGTCTTTATGGCGTGGATGACATCCTCGTAGAGTGATGTGAGTGTGAACCTTCCGTTGATGTCGGCATGTGCAAAGTCGCTGTTGAAGGTCAACTGACGCTTCCCGTCCACATTTTCTGCAGTTAACTCAAGAGCATCTACCGCCAGATTCTTATTCTGTGATTTCATCGTGATATCCTGCATTGTGACAAATCCGGTGAATGTGTCTGGATCAGTTCCTTTTAAGTCTGCTGACAATATGGCAGAGAATACTGTGTTTGGATATTCTTTGGTTAGGTTCAGTGCATTGGGATTGACAGCTACTATCTGTCCGTCGGCCTTGATACCGTCTGCAAGAGTGAACGTCAGATCAGCATTACAATTGATGTCTTTTGATACCAGGTGCCCGGTGAGATTGCTGTTGCGATAAGCAGCATCAATCAGGATATCGTGATAGGTGTACTCCTTGTATTGTAGTGTCGGTGCCAGAATATCTGCCGTGATATCAGAGTGTTTTAAATCACTGGCTATTGTTCCATTGATATTGATGTCAGCCACCAGTAAACCGAGGTCATTGTTGCCTGTTATGGCTTTCATATCAATGCCGTCTGTCTTGATGGCTGCTTTTATGGATTGCTTAATCATAGTGCCGGAGAGTGACAGGTTGCCTACTGCCGACGAGAGAACACCATCAACATTAATGCCGCCATTGCTCTGTGAGAGTTGCCCTTGGTAGGCGATGTCGCCCAAGTGCGATATCATATTGTTGTCAGACCCTGTAAATGCAGTGAGTATTTCCTTAATAGTGCTGTTTCTGAGGTTGATATGACAGTTTGCCTTGTTGGTGCTTCTTCCAATTTCTGCATCAGCGAGTTTGCATATCAAACCGTGATCTTCTGTTTCAACATAGAGGTTGTGTATATGTGCCTGTTCTTTTTCTCCGCTGATGGTTGCGTTGAGGGTTATTGTGTGTTGAAGATTTTTTAGCTGTGGAAGATATGATTCGAAAAGTTTCGATGAAATGGTTGATTTTTGAATATCTGTATAGCATCTGCCTGTGTTGGAGTTGTATTTGGCAGAGGCAATGTTTATCTCGGAATCAGGCAGTTTCAGTAGGAATGACGACAGCGCAAATTCTGAATTCGCTCTCTCTATTTTTGTTTTTAGATTTGCTATCTTAAGGTCGTTAAGTTTCAGTTTCTTGCTGGTAACTGAGCATGATAATGAGCGGACTGATGCTTTCAGACTATCGTCGGTGAGTTGATCCAACGTTATATCGGTGCTGAAATCGCAAAGACTTACGTCTGTGTCGGCATCACGGAATTTGATATTGCTGTTTCTCAAAGTCAGTTTCTCTATTGCCAGATAGAGTGGTGTGTGCGTGGTGTCGTTGCTGGCAAATGCATCGATGATGAACTGAAAATTGTAGTCTTTCTTATCTCTATAGATGTCGGCATTGATACCATAAAGTCCTGCTTCGTTGATGATGATTTTGTTGTCCAGCAATAGCGGCATTATCTGCATCCTGGTATATAGATGTTTTGCATTGAGCAGGATACTGTCTTGTTTGTCCTTAATTCTTACATCGTTGATAATCACGCCGTTGGGGAAAGAGAATTGTATCTTTCCCACAGAGACATCCGTGCCAATCTTTTCAGAAAGGATGTGAGCCGTGCTTTTTCCAATGAAATGTTGGAAGGTTTCCCAATGAGGAAGTATGATCATAGCCAGACAGATGGCTACAATCAATCCCAGCAAGCAGCGTAATATGTTGTGGATGATTTTCAATTTACAACGTTTATGGCTTTTCCTTCAGCAAAGGCTCTGATGTTGTCTGTGAGAATGTTGAGCAGTCTTGTTCTTGCCTGCAATGTTGCCCATGCTATATGTGGCGTGAAGAAGGCATTAGGTGCTTTCAGCAGCGGATTGTTGGCAGAAGGTGGCTCTTGACTCATCACGTCGGCGGCGTAGGCTGCTATCTGTCCTTCAGCGAGTGCTACGGCAACGTCTTCTTCACATACCAGTGGACCGCGACCGGTGTTTATCAATATTGCCGATGATTTCATCATGCTGAGGGCCTGACTGTTGATGATATGATGTGTCTCATTGTTGAGTGGACAGTGTAGTGAGACGACGTCGGCTGTTGTGAGCAACTCGTTGAGCGTCACCTTCTCTATACCCTGAGGCAGGTCTTCCTGCTGACGGCGTGTGTAGGCAATGACCTTCATACCGAAAGCATTTGCTATGGTGGCAACCTTTGTTCCTATATTTCCCACACCTATTATGCCGAGCGTCATGCCTGCGAGCTCGTGGTGAACAAAGTCGCTGTATGCAAAATCGGGACTCTTGCACCAACGGCCCTTGCGGTTAGCATCAGCATAGTGCTCCACATGGTTTGTTATGTTCAGCAGGTGGGCAAACACCATCTGTGCCACGCTGTTGGTGGAGTAGGAGGGGATATTGGTGACGGTGATTCCCCTTTGGCGTGCAGCAACATGGTCAATGATGTTGTATCCTGTAGCCACCACAGCAATAAGCTTAAGGTTTGGCATACGCTGCATCATCTCGCTGTTGATGATAACCTTGTTGGTTACGGCAATGTCGGCATCGCCAATCTTATCTATTGTGCCCTCATAATCGTTAGGGTCGTTATGCTTATATACTATGAGCTCGCCAAATTCTTCGAGCGACGAGTAGTCCAAGTCTTCGAGTATAGCAGGGTAGCCGTCGAGGACAACGATTTTGAAATCCTTTTTCATCGTTACGTTTCTTCTATTTTGTATAATATGCTGAAAACGGCAGCAAAGGTACGAAACTTCGTGCGAAAACGAAAACGAAAAACAAGAAAATCCTGATTTATAAGAAAAATTTTATGACGAAAATACAAAATTTTATGACGAAAATACAAAAATTATGATAAAATTACAATTTGTAAAATCGTCATAAGAAAAATTTGGAATTTGTGCTTCACGTTCTTACCTTTGCATTGTCAAAAATAAAAAGACAACAGAAACAAGCATTTTCATTTCAAAAAATAAATCACTTTTCGTTTATAATTGTCGCATCCGACTGGGAAGTTAGAACAGTGACAAAGAGCAGGAATTCAATTGAATTTCTGCTTTTTTTTGGCTGTTACCGAAAAAATGCTTACTTTTGCACACGGTTTCTATATAATATAGGTATTGGCAAGTATGAAAAAGGTTATTTTACTTTCATTTGTTCTTATTGTTTCTTCTCTTGCTTATGCAGAGAATGGTGTTGATAATCTGTATGATAACTATTTTGAAGACGCTACATTACGTCTTGATTGTGATTTTGCTGGTGACTGGAAAAATCAGCAGGCTTTTCTTCACGAAATGTATCGTCAGGAGATGTGGGCTGGTCGCAGACATCGACTTAACGAACTGCTACTTGAGGGTAACGGACAGGTGGAGATGCGCGATCATGCAACGGGAAAACTCCTATACATGAACTCCTTCTCATCGCTGTTCACAGAGTGGCTGGTGACGGAAGAGGCCCGTCATGTGAAGAAATCATTCCGACAGTGTTTCAATGTGCCATTCCCTAAACAGAAGACCGATATCCATATCATGCTTCGCAACAACTATCGCAAAGTTATTGCCGAGATTGAGTTCATTGTTGATCCTGCCGACATATTGATTCGCAGGGTGGGAGAGAAAGCTGTGCCTTATAGCTATATTATGAAGAACGGTAGTGCCAGTGAATGTATAGATCTGGCTATTGTCGCAGAAGGATATTCCTCCGATGAAATGGGGAAATTTCGTAAAGATGCCCAGCGTGCAGCGGAACTTATTTTCAGTCATGCTCCTTTCGATGAACTTAAAGAGAAGTTTAATGTCGTAGCTGTTGAGACGCCATCTCTGCAAAGTGGTGTGTCGATCCCAGACAGTGGAGTGTGGAAGGAAACAGCATTGAGAAGTCATTTCAGCACATTCTACATGGACCGTTACCTCACTCATTCGGAAGACACACGTATGTACGACTTGCTCTCTGGGGTTCCTTTTGAGCATATCATCATCATAGTAAACACAGCCAAGTATGGTGGTGGCGGCATATTCAATCAGTGGACAATAGCAGCCAGCGACCATCCTACATTCCCCCAGGTGTTGGTTCATGAGTTCGGTCATGCCTATGCCGGACTGGCTGATGAATATGAATACGGTGACAATCCCGAACCAACCTATCCTGATGGTATAGAACCTTGGGAACCAAACATAACAACAAAGGTCAATTTCGCATCTAAGTGGCAGGACCTGATGGAAAAATCGGGAGTTGGTCTTTACGAAGGTGGTGGATATCGTCAGACAGGTGTATGGCGACCGGTAGAGAATTGTCGCATGAAGGTCAACAACGTGAAGGATTTCTGTCCGGTTTGCACCAGGGCAATAAAGAGGATTACCGATTTCTATACCTCAGCAAGATGAACAGAAGAGGGATATTCCTCAAGGGTCTCCGTGATGGCATACCTATAGCAATGGGTTATTATGCCGTAGCTTTCTCTCTGGGCATAGTGGCACGGAAGGCGGGATTGTCGAGCGTTGAAGGTTTCTTTGGCAGTCTGTTCACCAGAGCATCTGCCGGAGAGTATGGCGTCTATTCTCTTATGATGGTGGGAGCGGCATACGCTGAGGTGGTAATAATGTGCTTTATAACCAATATCCGCTATCTCCTGATGAGCACGGCCCTTTCGCAGAGACTTCCAGAAAAGACTTCACTACTGCATAGGATAGCAGTTGCCAGTTGTGTCACCGACGAGATATTCGGCATCTCAATTGCCTATCCTGGTATGCTGAATCCTTATTATACCTATGGTGCTACAGCTATAGCTGGCACATTCTGGGCTCTTGGCACAACGACAGGTATTGTAGCCGGTAATATCCTGCCTGCAAATATCGTCTCAGCATTGAGCGTAGCGCTATACGGTATGTTCATAGCCATTGTCATCCCTCCTGCAAAGAAGGACAGAGCAGTTCTCATTGCTGTCATAATAAGTTTCGTCGCAAGTGGACTTTGCGCATTCATGCCATATATATCGCAGATAAGTTCCGGAATGCGTACAATACTGCTTACAGTCGTTATATCGGCCGTAGCTGCCTTATTGAAACCAATAAACAAGGAAAAGAAATGGATACGGGTGAAATCATGATATATCTGCTGATAATGATAGCTGTGACCAATCTTATCCGTATTGTGCCCATGCTGCTTATCCGACGACAGATAACAAACTCTTTCGTCTGCAGTTTCCTTTATTACATACCATACGTAACCCTGTCGGTGATGACCTTCCCTGCCATCATAGAGGCTACGGATAACCCTTTGGCTGGTTATGCTGCTCTTGTTGTGGGTATCATAGCGGCATGGCGCGGAGCAAGCCTCTTCTTTGTTTCGCTCATCTGCTGTCTCACCGTACTGATAATGAATCTATAACACTAAACGATATGAAAAAGATTTTACAGAAGCTCCTGTTAGTAGCAATGGTAGTTGTATCACCAGGTATCAGTCTTGGTCAACCAGAGCAAGTTAATGATGAAAGCGGCGACTACACAACGTCTGACCTTACCGTGACCCGCGGTAACAGAAAGATTGTCGGCACACTTTGTATGCCTGCCACTCAGGGAAAGAAGAAGGTGGCTATTGTCAGTCATGGCTTCAATGGTACGGGCCATTTCGCTAAAGACTATTACAGCACCCTCACCAACCTTGGGTATATGGTGTATGGCTTTGATTTCCCTTGTGGCTCATTGTATAGCAGGAGTGATGCCAACACAATGAACATGTCAATACTCGATGAGAAGGATGATGTGAAGGCTCTCGTTGGCTATTTCCAGAAACGCAACGATGTGGATAAGGAAAATATTGTCCTTATAGGAGAGAGTCAGGGTGGCTTTGTCTCCGCTTTGGCTGCAGCAGAATTGGGCAAGGAGACTATCAGCAAACTTGTTCTTATCTATCCGGCACTGTGCATACCAGATAACTGGAACAGCAGATACAAAACTGTAGAAGAGATTCCTGACACCACACGACTGTGGAATGTGCCTCTGGGACGACGGTTCTTCCTGGAACTGAGAGATTTTGATGTTTATGGCACCATCACGAAATACGATGGTCCTGTGCAGATTATCCATGGTTCTAAGGATGCAATAGTCCCTGTCAGCTATGCCGAGGAGGCTATGAAACGTTATGTCAATGCTCATCTGGGTGTTATTCCAGGAGCAGGTCATGGCTTCAAACCTCATGAAAGAATAGTGTCAAACATCTTCGTCAGGGAGTTCCTTGAGAAGTAGTGTTGGGCGTATTTATTAACGTAAAGGTTAATAATACTTAATTTTTTGTCCTATATGGCAGAAAAGTATTATTTTTGCACCAAATTGTTTTTTTTAAATAAAATTTAAAACTTATGAAGAAAATTTTTACTTTGATGATTTTGTTCTGCCTGGTAAGCACTATGCAGGCAAGAACCTGGGACTTCCGCAACTGGAGCACAGCAACATGGAACATGCTTAAGGCAAGTGCTGCTGCAAGTTCTTCAGAAGGCTGGAGTGATGTTGAGAAGGCTGGTGGCGAGGCTACCGAGATCTCTAAGGACAACTGTTTCTGGCAGGCTACTATTGAGAAGGATGCCGACGGCAACCTGCTCTGCGACGGTGAGATTATCCCTGAACTGAAGGGCTTGTACTACACAAACACTGCAACCCGTTCACTGGCTATTGCATGCAACTATCCTTATGCACTGAACGACTATGCCGGTGCGGCATACCTCTGGCTGGGTAGCAAGACAAAGAACTATTTCATCATTCCTAACGTAAAGCCAGGTACTCATATCAAGATGGGTGTTGAGAGTCATAAGAACTCTGACGCTCGTGGTGTGAGACTCTATCTTACTCATGGCAAGACTGCAAGCAGCAGTGGTACTGAAGTTACTGATGCTGAAGGCAATGCTCCTTCTATGCCTAAGGAATACACTGAGTTTGAATGGGTTGTGCCTGAAACTGCATCTGACGAAGCTAACGAAGACGGTACTTGGGATATCCAGATCTACAACACCAATGGTTGTCACATCTATTACATCGATGTAGAAGAGACTGTTGAGACAGCACAGGTGGGCTATCTCTTCAACGGCACAATGAGCGAGAGCCTCTTTGCCAAGGCTTCTGAGATTGAAGGCTACGAGATTGTTCCTATCGACATTGCTGGTGAGCGTCCGGCAGCAGAAACTCTGCAGGAATACCACGCACTCATCATCGACCCACTGATTCCTGCTGCTGATGCTGAATTCCTGAAGGGTATCCTTCCTTGGCAGCCAGTGGTGAACTTCAACGCAAACCTCTACGCTCCTTGGGGCTATGGTGAGAAGGTTGAAGGTGTTGAGAGCGAAGTGGCTGTTATCAAGGAGAATCTGGCTTCTCTCTTTGCTGATGTGATTATCAACGAGGATGATGAGAGCAAGATGTTCACCGTAACCAATGGTGACGCAATGCCTGTTGCTGTTAAGTTGACGGGTAACTTTGCCGACGATGTTGTCTATGCCGTTGAACTTGAACAGGAAGAGAATATCTTCATGCATGGTCACAACGTGAACCACAACGGTTATTTCTATATGCCATACGACGATGCTGCAGCTACCGACCTCTGCGAAGATTCTTACGCAATCATTGCCAATGCAGTGAAGACAGCCGCCAACTCAAAGTCGAAGGTTGTGGCTGCTCCTGCACCTGCAATCAATGTAGAACATGGTAAGCTGAATGCAACCTTCACCGTTTCTTCCAACCTGAAGAACAGCAAGTTCTACTATACTCTCGACGGTACTGATCCTACAGAGGAGAGCACTCTGTTCACTGAGGCTGTGACAGTTACTGATCTCACTATTGTTAAGGCTGTAAGCATTTCTGAAGGTTATCTGCTGAGTGAGGTTACTACCGACACTATCTTCATCTTCGACCAGGCACAGAGTCCTCTGATTACTGTCAACGAACAGGGCAATGGTCTGCCTACAATCATCACAATGAGCACCGATGAGGTGGCTGGTGTTGAAGGCGATTCAATCGTTATCTGGTACAACTTCAGCGGCGAGAACAGCACAGATGTTTCTACTCAGTACACTGAACCTCTGAGTTTCCAGACTGCAAACCAGAAGAAGATCTACGCTTTTGCCGTTGCCGGTAACCTCGTGGCTTCTGTTCCTGCTTCTGCTGACTTCAAGGCTAACACTGGTGCCAACCTCCGCAGAAATATCCTCACTCACATGGATGCTGACTATACCGACTGGAACGCTGGCTCTACTTCTACCAGCTATTACTTCTCTTGGGGCAAGACAGCTCAGAGCATGTACAACGAAGACATAGACTCTATCACTGGCGAAATCATAAAGACTCTCAAGGAACCTGAGACATTCCGTGCCGGTACCGACGATGGCGAGGGTGGCAAGACCTACGTCAACGAGTATAATGCCGACTGGCAGCTGAAGTCTTACGGACAGGTAATGGACTGGATGAAGGCATCGCCTGCTTACTCACTCCATAATGGTGGCGACTACAACTCTTGGAAGGTTGAGGATCAGCTTCAGGAATACAAGGAACTGAATGGTAAGAACGTTATCCAGTTTGGTGGTAAGACAAGTGGCGAATCTGCAAATGCAAGCATCGAAACCATAAAGCCTTTCAAGGGTCCTTTCAATGTGCTCTTCTTCCTTGGCAACGGTACAAAACCTGGCGATGACGGTATCTACACAACAACTTCCCACACATTCGAGATTGCTGTTGCTACCGATACAACATCAGTTGAAAACTGGGTAGCTATCGACAGTGTTACAACTCCTAACGTTGGTCGTAACTGGACAATGATTGAGCGTCCTTACAATGGTACCGACGAAGTATTCGTTCGCATCAAGCAGGTTGCTGGTGGTTCTAGCGCTTACATCATCACTACCTACCTGATGGGTCCTGGCGGCGGAACAGATGTTGTTCTTGGCGATGCCAACGGTGATGGTAATATCGACGTTGCCGATATCACTGCTATCGCAGCTAAGATTCTTGGCAATACACCGGAAGGATTTAATGCCGACAATGCTGATGCCAACCAAGACGGTAACATCGACGTGGCCGACATCACAGCTACTGCTGCCATTATCCTCGGCAATTAAGGACTGGAATTTTGGGATTCACAATCCCAAGCAACAATAAAAATCGGTGCTTCTTCTTTGGAGGAAGCACCGATTTTTATTAAGGTGTATTTTCCTAGATTATTCTAGAACTTTCTAGAACTTTCTAGAATTTTCTAGAATTTTCTAGAACTAGTATCGCTTAGGCATTGTACTTATCGTTCAGCCCTCTGTTTACGATAGTGGCGTTGAGCACACGCAGGTACTTCTTGTACTGGTCGTGGTTGAGAAACAGCGACATGTATCTCACGTTGCGCTTTATGGCAAACTCTATAGCCTGTCCCTGACGGTTGCCGGCTGCCTTCTTTGCCTGGCTCATCTGTTGGCAGAAAGTCTCGTGAATAGACTTCACGTCTTCAATTTGTTCCTTACTCAAATTAAGATATTTACTCAGGCTCTCAATGTTTGTTGTCATATCGTAAACATCCATCTTTGTCTCGTTCTCGTTTGCAAACGCTGTAGTCATGCTGAGCATAACTGCAACAATCATAACT
>R18__coassemble_2290_pt1 | contig 12775 bp, 13 predicted proteins | sample R18__metabat2_low_PE_027 | metagenome-assembled genome bin R18 | reverse complement strand
TACGCGAGAAGATAGATTTCTACCATATTCCCCTGTCGCAGATAAACAATATCAAGGCAGGTATGGATTGGGTGACAGCAGATGGTGAGACGATTCCTAACAGTTGTCTGACACGACCAGCTGCACCCCCACGCAGCTATGCCTATTGTTCCGACACCGAGTATCTACCACATCTGGCAGAAAAGATAAAGGGTGTGAACCTGCTGTATCATGAGGCTACCTTTGGTGATGACAAACAGCAGTCTGCAGCACTCTACAATCATACCACAGCTCGTGAGGCTGGCAAGGTGGCACGAGCAGCACAAGCACAGCAACTCATCATCGGGCATTTTTCTGCCCGATATCTCGATGAGAATATCCTATTGGAGCAGACGAAAGAGGAATTCTCGAATACTCTCTTGGCACACGAACTTAAAACCTTCCAAGTACCAAGTACCAACGACCAATGACTAATGACCAACGACCAATGATAAAAGCTTTTCTTTTTGACGCTGATGGTGTGCTTATCGACACCGAGCAGACATACGCAAAGTTCTGGGGTGGGATAGGACAGAAGTACCTACCCGACAGACCAAACTTTGCCTACGAGATAAAGGGTATGACACTGGAAAAGATTCTTCTGCCTTTTCCTGAAGAGGTGAGAAAAGAGATAGAAGAGGCTACCCACCACTTTGAGAGCAGTATGGACTATCCTCTTTTCCCAGGTGTTATGGAGTTGCTGACTGATTTGCGCGGTAAGGGATATAAGCTTGCTATGGTAACCAGTAGCGACCAAATCAAGATGAAACGCCTATTCTTTAAACAACCGCAGCTTAAGGACGCCTTCGATTTTATTGTGACTGCCGAATCCATAAAGAATCCTAAGCCAGCTCCCGACTGCTATCTCTATGCGGCAGAACAACTTGGTGTGGATATTAAAGACTGCGTGGTTATTGAAGATGGCATAAATGGTTTGAAATCTGCTCATGCCAGTGGAGCGTATGTAGTGGGATTGACCACCACCCATCCACGCGAGATGGTGGAACCATGGTGCAACAAAGCACTTGAAAGAGTTCAGGATATAGAAATATCTAGTATAATCTAGAATGTTCTAGAAAATATAGAGAAATCTAGAATTTTTTAGAAAGATAAACTGCCAACAATATGAGAAAATGTCTTTTTATCCTCGCTTTTATAATCTCTGCTTTTGCTAATGCAGCAACATATACCAACCCTATACTGCCGGGGTTCTATCCAGATCCAAGCATCTGCAGGGTGGGGCAGGACTATTACCTTGTAAATAGTTCTTTCTGCTACTTCCCAGGTGTGCCATTGTTTCATAGCACTGACCTTGTAAACTGGCAGCAGATAGGCAATGTGCTCGATCGTGAGGAACAGCTGCCTCTGAAAGGGGCAACCCCTTGGCTCGGTATCTATGCCCCAACTATTCGCTATCACGAAGGCATCTTCTACATGATTACAACAAATGTGGGCAATGGTGGCAATTTCTTTGTTACCGCCACAGACCCTCGTGGACCATGGAGTAATCCGATCTGGCTGAAGCAAGGCGGCATAGATCCTTCTTTGTTCTGGGAAGATGGCAGATGCTATATGTGCAGCAATCCCGACGATGGTATCTGGCTTTGTGAGATTGACGATAAGACTGGCGAACAGCTTACTGACTCACGACTGCTGTGGCGAGGTGATGGCGGACGATATCCGGAGGCACCACATATATATAAGAAAGATGGCTATTACTATCTCATGATTGCCGAAGGCGGTACTGAGATGGGGCACAGCGAGACTATTGCTCGTAGCCGCAATATATATGGACCATACGAGAGTAATCCTAACAACCCTATACTTTGTCATCAGCGTCAGCAGACACAGGGTAGTCCAATCCAAGGCACCGGTCATGCTGACCTTGTTGAGGCTCCTGATGGCAAATGGTGGCTTGTGTGTTTGGCTTTCCGTCCTCAGGGAGGACTCCATATTCTTGGTCGTGAAACTTTCCTCGCACCTGTGGAATGGAAAGACGGATGGCCTGTGGTTAATGGTAACGGCACTGTGCCGGATACCATTCCTTCGACATGCTCACGAACCAACACCATTCAGAACCCTCAGAATCATTCAGCACCATTCATAACCATTCAGAATACCTTTCAGTGGCTCTACCTTCGCAATCCTCATAAGGAGAACTATCAGTTTAAGGATGGTAACTTGATAATGAGAGGAGGATGCGCTCTGGAAGATGAAAACGACAGTCCCTCCTTCTATGGTCTGAGGCAGACTGCGTTTGATTTCACTCTCACCACAGATGTTAAACCAGAGAAAGGATGCCAGGCAGGACTCACCGTCTTCATGAAGGAAGATGGTCATTACGATCTGCTCTATGATGGAGAGAATATCTTGCTCACCTATCGCCTCGGCAGAATACTTCATACCGCAGCAAAGGTGAAATATCCCGATAGTAAAGGCATCAGACTGAAGATTGTGGGCAATAAGGATTGTTACACCTTCTATTACGCTGAGATAAACACCGATGATTGGCATCAGTTAGATGCCGTGGATACACGCTTCATAAGTACAGAGACTATAGGTGGCTTCACCGGAGTTATCTTAGCTCTCCATGCTAAAGGTGACGGACAAAACAGTGCCACATTCAGCAAATATAATTTGACAAATAACTAAATCCCACCGTGAACTATGAACAAGAAACTTCTGTTGCTGTCATCCCTTCTGATCACTACTGTAACACTCTTTGCACAGCCGAAGCTTATACGCAATGGTAACACCGCCCATATCGTAGCCAATAATCAGCCGATGCTCATGATTGGTGGTGAACTGGGAAACTCCTCGGCATCAACCCGTAATGATATCCAGCGATGCTTCTCACACGTAAGGCAAATAGGTTTGAATACAGTGCTGGTGCCAGTGTCGTGGGAACTGATAGAACCTCAGGAAGGTCGTTTCGATATGAGCAGTCTTGATGATATACTCACTGAGGCACACAACAACGACCTCAAGGTAGTTCTTCTCTGGTTTGGCGCTTGGAAGAACAGTATGAGCTGCTATGCTCCGGAATGGTTCAAACGTGACACAAAACGTTTTCCTCGTTCACATACCAAAGATGGAAAAGCCGTGGAGGAAGCTAGTTCTCTGAGCAAGAATGTGCTCGAAGCTGACAAAAAGGCTTTCTGTCAGATAATGAACTATCTGCGCGACAACGATAAACAACAGACGGTGATAATGGTTCAGGTGGAGAATGAGATTGGTATGATAGAAGTGCCTCGCGACTATTCTGACGATGCCACACAACTTTATGAAAGTGCTGTGCCAAAATCACTCACAGACTATCTTACAAAAAACAAGAAGACCTTGCACCCTTATATGGCCGATCGTTTCCGTATGAATGGCAAGGGAAAGACTTGGAGTGAAGTCTTTGGCAATGATATCTACGGTGAAGAGATTTTCCAGACATGGACCTATGCCACATATGTCCAGCAGTTGGCAGCGGCTGGTCGGGAGATATACAATATACCAATGTATGTTAACGTTGCCCTGAACAGTCGTGGACGAAAACCTGGCGAGTATCCTTCAGGAGGACCGTTGGCACATCTTATCGATATATGGCACGCTGCAGCACCAGCCATAGATGTTCTAGGCGTTGATATCTACGACAAAGGATATGCGGATTGGACAGATAAATATCATCTGCACAACAACCCGCTATTCATTCCAGAGATACGACTTGAGGACCGCGATGCTATGTATGCCCTCTACGCTTTTGGCCATCATGACGCAATGGGATTCTGCCCGTTCAGCATTGAGGACTATCCGGTTTATAAACAATCATCTCTTTCTGCTGACAGAGATATTGAACTGGACCTTTCAAAGGACGACCAACTCAATGCCTTCTCCGCTCATAAAGGAAAACTTACACCAATATCTGCCGTATATCAACTACTTAGGCAGGCTGAGAAACTTATCATTGAACGTCAGGGTACAGCTGACATGGATGCTGTTCTACTCAACCGTGGCGAGAATGTTCTCACCACACCCGACGCTATCAATATCACCGTACGTCATAGTTATAGCTTAGGTTGGGAACCTGGTGCCAAGAGTAATGAATGGCCTGAAGCTGCGTGTATCGTACTCAGACTTGGTAATGACGACTATCTTGTGATAGGAAGTGGTGTAGTGCTAACGTTCTCTGATGCAACATCAGCAGGTAAGAGAATAGGAATAGCTTGTTGCGAAGAGGTGGAAATCAAGGATGGTAATTTACATCCACTACGTCGTCTAAATGGCGACCAGACCCATCAGGGACGACATGTACGCATCTCAGCTGATCAATATCAGATGCAGCATTTTAAACTTTATAGATATTGAAAACAAGCAACATAGATGAGAACCTTATTAGTCATATTGTCCATCTTCCTTCTGTTCCCACATAATGGATTCGCCCAGGAGCCAGACTTGGAATATGTAATGGAACTGAAAGTTGTCTGCGATAAGGCTTATACCGACAACGGGCACACCATTATCCCTATTATAGGTGGAACATTCGAAGGACCACACCTTAAAGGTGTTGTCCTCAGAGGGGGAGCCGATACTCAGACTTATGACGCAGATAATGACCGCACCGATCTTGATGCTGTTTACGCCATAATGACCGACGACAGTGTAACTATCCAAGTTCGCAACCGCGGTATCTGGCACAAAGGCTATTTCCGTGCATCACCAGTGTTCAAGGCCCCTGCAAACAGCAAATACAACTGGCTGAATAATGCAATCTTTATCTGTCTGCCTGAGGGTAAAAAAGACTATATCTCATTGAAAGTGTGGAAAGTGAAATAAACTAACAAGCCGCTAACTATGAAAAAAAATATCCTTTTCTTTGTTTTCTGTTTTGTCTTTCTTGACAACCTTTTTTCTACAGAAATTATACAATATGGTCCGAACATAGTAAGAGTTTTGAAGGGCAATGATCATAAGTCGTATTCTGTTATTATGACTCCGCAGAGAGCAGATAATCCGTCGTTCTCGTGGAGGGTTGATGATGAAGGCAATGTTACCTTCTTCGATAAGTCTGGTAATATCCTGCTTCAGGAGACAGGTGCAGAAATTCACTCTATTAACGAGGGCGTTGATAAAGGTCATTCATCAGTCAGTCAATCCTGGATGATAGATAAGGATGAAGCTCTTTTTGGATTGGGACAGAGAAAAGATCCCGATATGAACCAGCATGGTAAGTCAGTTAAGATATGGAGTGGAAACACAAATATCACCATACCTTATTTCTCTTCAGAAAAGGGTTATGGACTTTACTGGGATAATGCCGGACTGAGTTATTTCGACAGTAACGATGAGAAGGTCTCTTTCCGGAGTGAAGTTGCTGATGGTGTGGACTACTATTTTATCTACAAGGATGGCACTCAGGATGGTGTTATGGATGGTGTTCGTCAACTATCGGGCAAGGCTACAATGTTTCCTCGTTGGACGTTAGGCTATTGGCAATGCCGCGAACGTTATAAGAGTAGCGACGAACTGTGTGATGTCCTCGATAAGCATCGTCAACTCGGCATACCTCTTGATGGTATAGTGCAGGATTGGCAATATTGGGGATGCGACTCTAACTGGAATGCCATGAAATTCCAGAATCCACGATATATTAACAAACTTGGTGACCCGGAATATATGCGTTATCTTCCTGACGACGAACAGAAAAACTGGCAACGTCTGGCACAGAAAACACCTCGCATAAAATCGCCAGAGGATATGGTTAGTTATGTTCACGACAACCATGCACATATCATGATAAGTATCTGGGCAAGTTTCGGACCTTGGACCGACCAGTATCGCGACCTGAAGTCTATCAATGCTCTGTTGCCTTTCGATACCTGGCCACGAAACAAAGGGGTGTTGCCTTACGACCCATTCAATCCAAAGGCAAGAGACATATACTGGAAATACCTCTGCCACCTTTATAATATGGGCTTCGATGCTTGGTGGAGCGACTCTACAGAACCTGACCATTTTGAAAAGCCAGGTGATAATGACTATCTTACTTACGACGGCAGTTGGCGAAGCGTGAAGAATGCTTTCCCTCTTGTCACCAATATAGGTATTTACGAGCACCAACGAAAGATGGCCAATGGTGATAAGAAGCGTGCTTTTCAGATGACGAGATGCGGAACTTTCGGTCTGCAGAGAAGTGCTGCCTTCAACTGGAGCGGCGATATCCGGGCGTCATGGAAGGAGTTCAAGAATCAGATACCATCAGGACTCAACTATACCATCTGCGGCAATCCATTCTGGAACACAGACCTTGGCGGATTCTTCTATTGGGAATACGAACAGACTCCAAATAATCCTGCTGTTGCCGAACTTCAGACACGATGGATGCAGTGGGGCACTTTCCTCCCGCTGATGCGTAACCATTGCTCCAGTCCGATGGTGAGCGAGATTTACCTCTATGGCAAAGAAGGACATTGGGCTTACGATGCCATGGTGAAAGCTGTGAAACTGCGCTATCGATTGCTGCCGTATTCCTATTCTCAGACAGGTGCATGTGTGCAGAGAAACGAGACTATGATGCGGCCATTCGTTTTTGATTTCCCTAACGATAAGAAAGCAATAAATTGTAACGACGAATATATGTACGGACGAGCCTTCCTTGTTCATCCTGTGACCGATCCAATGTACACATACAAGGAAGATCAGAAAAAAGGTCATCTCATATATCCTGATCCAAAGCAGGCGGCAGCACCTGTCGTTACATACCTTCCAAATGGTGCTGAATGGTATGATTTCTACACAAATCAGAAATATGAGGGTGGGAGAGTGGTTACCCGACCTTGTCCGATAGATGAGATACCGGTATATGTCCGCGCAGGAAGCATAGTGCCATATGGCCCTGATGTTCAATACTCTGATGAGAGATCTCTTGATACTCTTGACATCTGCATCTATCCAGATGCTGATGGGGAGTACGTGCTTTATGAGGATGAAGGTGATAACTACAACTATGAGAAAGGAGCCTTCACTGAAATAATTTTCCTTTGGAATGATGCTAACCAAACACTTACTATCTCTGACCGTAAGGGTAAATTTAAAGGTATGCTTAAGCAGCGCCTCTTCAATGTCTATATAGCTGGCGAAGCCAATTCTACAACAAAACTTATATCTTATTCTGGGCAGAAAGTAGTTGTAAATGTTAAAAAAACATAAAAATAATATTTTTTTTGTTCCCGTCTTTCGTTTTTCTTACAAAGTTTCTTACCTTTGTCGTGCAGAATATGAATATATCGTATGAAACTGAGCGTTTTTAAGTTGATTTTAGCAGGTTTGCTTGTGTTTGGCACAGCAACTTCTGGCTTTGCTTTTTTGCCTGGTAATGAGGTAGTTGAAGCAGAGGTTAATGCTGTTACAATCAGCGTATCTCAGTCTAATGTTCGTATTACAAATGCTCAGGGTCAGGTGCTTGAGGTTTACAAGATTACTGGTGTGAGCATTGAGAAGGTGAAAATAGATTCTAACGACAAGACCTTTGAACTTAACCTGCAGAAAGGTTGCTATATCCTGAAAGTGGGTAAGGTGGTTAGAAAGATTTCCATTAAATAATCCCTCGGTGGTTTGCCTGTTGGATTCATGACAGAGCGAGAATTCGGTGAGTTGGTTTCTCAGTATAGTGAACAGCTATATTGGAATATTCGTCGTATGGTGAATAATCATGAAGATGCTAACGACTTGCTCCAGAACACTTTTATCAAGGCGTGGACAAATGCCGACAGTTTCCGTAACGACTCTAAAATCTCTACATGGCTATATCGGATAGCTGTCAACGAGACCTTGGATTTTATCCGCCGTCAACAGCGGCAGCCAAACGGTGAAAGCATCGATGATTTTGCCAGCCTGCAGAACAGTCTGAGAACAGACAACTATTTTGATGGCGATGAGGCCGAATTGAAACTACATGCAGCTATCTCCACTCTCCCTCCAGCGCAACGTTCAGTTTTCAATATGAAGTATTTTGAAGATAAGAAATACTCCGAAATAAGCAAGATCTTAGGAACGTCGGAAGGAGCTCTCAAAGCTTCATATCATCTTGCTGTGAAGAAGATTTCTTCATTTTTTTCTGATAATGATTAAACCGAAGACAAAAGATTACGTCAAAAGAATTATAGAAACAAATAATATGACAGAAAAAGACATACAAAACCTCTGTGGCAAAAGAAATCCATACACAGTGCCAGAAGGATATTTTGATGAGTTCAGTCAGAATATCATGAACATCGTCAGACAAAATCAGCCGGCGGAAACAATTACGCACACAAAGTCTAAATTCCTCAAATTCAGACCGTGGATGGCTGTTGCTGCTTGTTTCTGTGCCGCTGTGTTTGCTCTCACCATTTATCTTAATAAGAGTGTAGAGAACGATGTTGCTCAAATGGCTCAGAACGAGGTTGTTGTATCTGACGACTACGATATGCAGGTGGCAGAATATGCAGAATATGCTATGCTCGACAATGGCGATCTCTACGCCTGTCTGTATGAAGAATAATAAAGAGAAACTAACCTTTGTTCCAGATTATGAAAAAACTCACAAAATTGCTATTCCTGATTCTTTTCCTCGCACACACTGTGACTGTTGGGGCACAGGAAAGGAAATTTGATCCTGAAGGATTCAAAATGGAGATGCATAAGTATATTGCCGAAAAAGCTCAGCTCACTGCCGACGAACAAGCCGCTTTCTTCCCTCTCTACGATGAGATGAAGGAGAAAGAGCGTGCACTGTTTTCTTCGCAGCGCAACATAGGCAAAAAACCACAGACCGATGCCGACTTTGTTGAAGCAATAAAGAACTACGACAAGATTGATGTCGAAGTGAAGAAACTGCAGCAGTCTTACCACCTTAAGTTCTTGAAGGTGTTGCCGGCAAAGAAGGTGTTCAGGGTGATAAAGGCAGAGGATATGTTCCGCATACACATGTTCCAGAAGATGGGTAGGCCAAAAGGCAATCCCCCTCACCAGGCTCCACGCAGACAAAAGTAAAAATGTCTGTAATTTCGGGACTTATTCAATGCTAAAAGTCCCACTTAAGTCCCACCAAAGTCCCACCAAAGTCCCACCTGAAGTGGGAGTAATGTTGTAGTTTTGTGGTCCTTAATCCTATGTCTTTGCAAATAAAAAAACATTTCGTCTTTTTTCTCGTCTTTACTTTCTCTTTGTTATCGTATGGCGAGTATATAAAGTCATCCGTTGGTGAAGCCTCTGCTCCGAGTAAAGATGACATCCTTGCCACGATGAAGTCATCCACTCAGTTTATGATGGATTCTATAAGTAATAAAGGTGGCTTTGTTTGGAGTTATCTGCCCGATAAGTCGCGCATGTGGGGTGAGATGGAGGCAAAACCGAGCATGGTGTGGCTACAATCACCAGGCACTCCCGATGTTGGATTAATGTTGCTGCATGCTTATAGGGCTACTGACGATAGATATTATTTAGATGCTGCGTGCAGAGTGGCCAATGTGCTTATAAAAGGCCAGCTGGCATGTGGAGGATGGAACTATATGTTCGATCTCGATGGTGAAGAGAGTCTGAAGCAATGGTATTCCACCATTGGCAAGTCGGCATGGCGACTGGAGGAGTTTCAGCATTATTACGGCAATGCAACTTTCGATGATGAGGGTACTGCCAATGCCGGAGAGTTCCTGCTGCAGCTGAGTCTGCTAACGACAAACCATTCTGACGTCCCCCAACTCAAGCAAGCTCTTGACAGATATATAGCTTTTGTACTTGAGAGTCAATATGATAATGGTGGTTGGCCGCAACGTTTCCCGCTGATGTATGATCACCCTTTCAGGGGTAAGGAAGATTATACTCATTTTGTTACTCTCAACGATGAGGTGTTGTTGAAAAACATAGAATTCCTCAAACTGTGTCGTGATAAACTTGGGATGATCGAGTTGCAGCCAAGGATAGACAAGGCAATGCACCTCTTGCCAAAACTGCAACAGCCTCTGCCCCTCGCTGGATGGGGAGATCAGTACACTATGGATTTAAAACCTGCTCATGCCCGTTCTTATGAGCCAAGAGCAATAAATACGGCAACCACGCAAAAGGTGATATTGAAATGTCTCGACTTCTTTAGGGAAACCGGAGATTCCGCTTTTATTGTGCGTTTGCCTGAAGCCATACGTTTCCTTGAATCGCAGAGATTGCCACAGAGTGATGTCAGCAAATGGGGGCGTCCGGCAAGGGAAGAGGGAGCTGCTTTAATGCCACGTTTCATAGATCCGGAAACAGGCTGTCCGTTATATGTGCACCGTCGTGGCAGCAATGTCTATAATGGGGAATATTACACCAACGAAGATATCAGTGGCACAATAGCTCATTACAGTTCGGCAGCGTGGATAAATACCGACAGGCTTTGGGAAGAACTGAAGACTGTAGGCGAGCCAATGAAGGATAATGATACAGAGAAACAACGTCCGTCTGGGTGGAGAATGCCCGAACCATCAGTGAGTCAGATAATCAACGATTTTAAGGAAAACGGTAAATGGCTCTCTCCTTTGCGACAGATTTCTAACCCTTATAAACCGGTCGATATAAACCTCACAACCGATGATGCCGATGATATGCGCTATGCTCAAACCATGGTGGGAGATGAATACGACACATCGCCTTTCACTCCCGACACACCAGTCCTTGGCATCTCAACATCAACTTGGCTTCGCAATATGCGTCTGCTGATAAAAGACCTGGAGACTAATCAGTAAGTCTCAGATTTGAAGGCCAATGAGAGCCTTATATTGTTATGTCGTCATCCTCTTTTCGTGGTGAGGTGTTGCATAATTTAGTCAGTTATATAGTGGCGCAGATGTATTCAGTACGCAGAACGCTGCAGCCATCTCGTTTTTCTCTGCATCATAAAAGCAGTACGACTTGCTCATCATCTCTTCTGATGCTATAACCGTTTTCTGCTTAAAGAAGTCTGAAATATCTGTTTCATTATGGCATACGAAATCATTCAGACGAATTAATAACTCGTCTGTAATCGGTTTAAATGTGCACTGATCTATCAAATAGCTCATTACTTAATCGCTTTTGAACGAGTCATTACTTTTTCATAGGCAGCTTTGAACGGACGCAAGTCTATTTTTGGAGCATCAGGACGTTCTGCCTCATGCATAAGTTGCTCGAAACGTTCTGCGGATGCACCAGTCAGCACAGGTATTGGTCTTGGATTGTACATAATTACTTAATTTGGTGGCAAAGGTATAAAAAAATGTGAAAATAAAAAAATAATAGAAAAATTTTATTCCTTATATACTGTAACTGAATCCCAGGGAGGTGTATTCGCGGAACTGGAAGTAGCCGTATTTGTCGTCTTTGGTAGAACCATCGTCGAAGCGTGGATACACAAACAGCTTGGCACTGATGAGTTTCGACAGTTTCAGGGTGAACGTGTTTTCCCATTCCATCTCCACACGTTTGTAGGTTGTGTATGCCCAGAAACGTGTCTGGTAATCGAACGTCTTTGTTGGTGCCCATTTGAAGTTGCAGGTCACTGACGAACCGAAGTCGTTCAGGGTATGCTTTCCTTCTTTCAGACTATATCGTGTGGCAAGACTCAGTCTGTCCACATAGCGGAAGTTGTAGGTAAGTGCACCCATATCGAGTGAACCGCTGGCCTTCTTGTTCTTACTCTCAAACTTCAGCGACATACCGAGTGAGAGGTTGAGATTGAACGGCGACATGAGGTCAGAATAGATATTTCTGTCGTTGCTCTTCACACCGCGTGTAAACTGAGTATAGGTGAGCAGCTTGGCTGTGTAGTACCAGTGTTTGGTGGCCTGCAATCCGAACTTACCGGTGTAGCGGATAAGGTCGTCGGTAGTGCGGAACTGATGCAGGGAGTCGCTCTCTGAAGTCTGAAAACCAAGTTTCAGCTCAAGCTTGTTTTCAAAGGTAACGCGCTGCTTATTGTTATAGTTTGCCTCAAGAACAACGCTGCCGAGCATAGAGTAGCTTTTCTCGCCACCTTTATACCAATTGTCAGTGAAGAAGTTTTGCAGGAACTGCAGATAGTAGTCCTGCTTGAAAGTCCAGAAATTAGGTTTCTTAATCTCCACCTCAAAAGGCACGCTGTCGTCGGTAGGCACAACCACAGGCGCTTCCTTATCCTTTGTAACCTCCACCTTCTGTGGAGTTGCATCCACCTCCTTCAGACCACCTGTAGCCAGCAGCTCTGTCTCAGTCTGTCTGACAAGATCCGGACGGTGCATATAAATGTTCATCAGAGCCTTGCTGATTTCGCTATCTATGATGTTATCAGTATCATTAGCGTTCATATCAAGTATCGATGAAGCTGGTGAATGATAGAAGGTCAACGGTGTGAACAGACGGAAGTACTGACCATCCTTATCCACCTCTTCGCTGTTGAAGTTCACGCGTGTGGCATACTGATGCTGTTCGTCGAGTTTGGCTTTGAACATAAGCAACGAATCCATGTACGACGATATGGACGTTGAACTATCCAATTTAGCCCCCATCATCCTCCCACAATGATGAAAACACAAAAACAATACTAGTGATGTACAGAATATTTTCTTCATAATCTTATAATTTTTTTTTCTAGATTTTTCTAGATTTTTCTAGATTTTTCTAGATCTTTCTAGATTTCTCTAGATCTTTCTATATTATCTACTTTTAACCCTTTAACCCTTTAACCTCTTAACCTCTTATCAGAACGGCATCCCCACCGCAAAATGGAATGTGAAATCGCGCG
>R18__coassemble_2288_pt1 | contig 12788 bp, 12 predicted proteins | sample R18__metabat2_low_PE_027 | metagenome-assembled genome bin R18 | reverse complement strand
TCTAGAAAAATCTAGAAAAATCTAGAATGGTTTGAGGCATTATCTATCCAATGTATTTTGTCTGTTTTGTTGATGTGAGATATGTCGGGTGCTTTTGTGCCGGATGTTATGTCAGCGTTGGCAATCTCTATGCGTATCTCGTCGAAGAGGTTGTTGTCGATAAACCATTGAAGAGTCTCTCTCCCTCCTTCTACCAGGAGTGACTGCATGCCTTCTCGGTAGAGCTCTTCGATAACGGTCTCAAGAGGTTTTGAGTGTGAGCATACTATCTTCTTTGGGCTCCTTCCCACCCATTCCCTTACGTTGAGTTGTGGATGTTCGCGCTCCTCTGTTATGCGACCAACGAGTATGGCGTCGTTCTCGCTTCGGAGTTTATGTACCAGCATCTGACTGTAGGTGGTAGAGAATCGGTAAGGGCGGAAATCGTTATCTATGAACCCGTTTCTGCTCTGTGCCCATTTCAGGGTGATGTATGGACGATGTTTCTCGTGGAATGTGAAGAAACGGCGGTTCAGGTATCTGCACTCTTCTTCGAGCACTCCCACTGTTACCTCGATACCGGCATCACGGATTTTCTTTATTCCGTTGCCTGAAACTTTCTCGAAAGGATCCAGACAGCCAACAACAACCCTCTTTACGCCTCGCTCTATTATCAAATCGGCACATGGAGGCGTTTTGCCGTAATGACAGCAAGGCTCAAGACTGACATATATTTCAGAGTCTTTGATTTTTGCAAAATCTTCCGATTTCACCGAGGAAAAAGCATTTACTTCGGCATGACTTTGTCCGCATGCTATATGGTATCCTTCACCAATGATTTTGCCATCACATACTATGACCGCCCCAACCATAGGATTAGGTCTTGCCGTCTGCATACCGTTCTTTGCCAGTTGCAGACACCGGCGCATGAAAATCTCATCGTTATTCATTGTTGCAAAGGTAGAAAAAGGTTAGTGGTTAGCGGTTAGCGGTTAGTGTTTTTTTTGCGTGTGTTTATTAAAAAACTATAAATTATTAAATAAAATATGAAAGTCAGATTGTTAAATTATAAATTATTGTTACCTTTGCAAATTGTTTGAAGTATTCAGTAAAAGTTTATGGCTTGTATAGTTCATATAGAGACCAGTACCGATGTTTGCAGCGTTGCTGTCAGTGAGAATGGTCAGTATATTTTCCATCAGGAGGATTTCAGTGGTCCCAATCATGCTGCTGTCCTTGGCGGATATGTTCAGGAGGCTGTTTCCTTTGCCGACAGTCATGGCATACCGCTTGATGCTGTTGCTGTGAGTTGTGGTCCCGGTTCTTACACAGGGCTCAGGATAGGCGTGTCTCTGGCAAAGGGTCTGTGCTACGGCAGGAACCTGAAGCTTATCTCGGTGCCTACGTTGGAGTTGCTGTGTGTGCCGCTTCTTCTGAGCGAGCAGATTGCAGAAGGCGCATTGCTGTGCCCAATGCTCGATGCCAGAAGGATGGAGGTGTATGCCCAGGTTTTCGACAGAGGACTGAGAGAGATACGTGGTGTCAAGGCTGAGGTTGTTGATGAGAACAGTTTCTCAGAGTATTTAGCCAATCAGCAGGTGTGTTTCTTTGGTAATGGAAGTGCAAAATGCAAGGATGTTATAAAAGCTGCCAATGCAGTGTTTATCGATGATGTGCAGCCATTGGCAAAGCATATGATGCCTCTTGCAGAGAAACGTTTCCTAAACAACGAGTTTGAGGATGTGGCATATTTTGAACCTTTCTACCTTAAGGATTTTGTGGCAATAAAATCAAAGAGTCTGTTATAAGGAGTCGTCTTTGGGGATATAAAAAATTGAAATTGTAACGATATGGATATAAACGGATTAGATTATAATACGGGACGTGAAAAACTCGTTATGCCGGAATATGGCAGGGAGGTGCAGCAGATGGTGGATTATTGCAAGACTATCAGCAACCGCCTTGTGCGTCAGCAGTGTGCTGAGACGATAGTGGGTATCATGCGAACCATGATACAGCAGAAGAACACTCCCAATATTGACGAGAAACTGTGGAACCATCTTGCTGTAATCAGTAATTTTGAGTTGGATATTGTCTATCCTTATGAAATCACTCAGAAAGAAGAGTTGGCGAAGCATCCTGAGCCTCTGCAATATCCTATGCAGAAGATACGTTCCCGTCATTACGGTCATCTGGTTGAGGAGATGTTCAGAAAGCTCTGTGATATGCCAGAAGGCCCGGAGAGAGATGAGCTGATCCGTCTGACAGCCAACCAGATGAAGCGTTCGCAATTTGTCTGGAACAGAGGTGCTGGCGATGATGAGACGATAATATCCGACCTTGCAAGGTTCACAAACGGTGCGGTGCAGATTGATAGTGAGAAATTTGTTTTCGACACCATTGCTCCAGTACAAGGTAAGGAGAAAAGCAACCGCAAGAAAAAGAAGTAAAGCAACTGTTGGACAGATAAAAGGAAACAGACAATGAGTTCATTTGTTATCAAAGGAGGATTTTCTCTGAAGGGTACGATAGTTCCTCAAGGTGCCAAGAACGAGGCTCTGCAGGTTATCTGCGCATCGTTGCTCACAAAGGAGAAGGTTACCATACAGAATATTCCCGATATCAACGATGTGAATCATCTTATCGACTTGCTGAGTAAGATAGGCGTCAGGATTACCCATCCGTCACGTAATACCTACACCTTCCAGTCGGATAACATCAACCTGGATTGTCTGCAGAGTTATGAGTTTCTGCAGGAATGTGCCAGTCTCAGGGGAAGTGTGATGATGGTAGGTCCGCTTTTGGCTAGGTTTCATAAAGCTGTTGTGGCCAAGCCGGGTGGCGACAAGATAGGTCGTAGGCGTCTCGACACCCATTTCCTTGGTTTTAAGAAACTTGGTGCCAGGGTGGTGAGAAACGAACCTAATGGCACACTCACCATAGGATGCCGTCAGTTGAAAGGTTGCAACATGCTGCTTGATGAGGCTTCAGTAACGGGTACGGCAAATATCATCATGGCATCGGTGCTGGCAAAGGGGACAACGACAATCTATAATGCAGCTTGCGAGCCGTATATACAGCAACTGTGCAAGATGCTCAACAATATGGGTGCCGACATTTCGGGTATAGCGTCGAATCTGTTGACAATACGTGGCGTTGACGAACTCCATGGCACAAAGCATAAGCTGTTGCCGGATATGATTGAGGTGGGTTCGTTCATCGGTATGGCAGCCATGGTGGGTGAGGGCGTCACCATCAAGGGCGTGTCGATGGATAATCTGGGCATAATCCCTGATACCTTTGCCCGTTTAGGAATAAAACTGGAGGTTAGGGGTGATGATATATATATCCCTTACCAGCCTCATTATCAGGTGGAGAACTTTGTTGATGGGTCGATAATGACTTTTGCTGATGCTCCGTGGCCTGGACTTACGCCTGACCTGCTGTCGGTGCTTCTTGTTGTTGCTACTCAGGCAAAGGGTAGCGTGCTGATACATCAGAAGATGTTTGAGAGCCGTTTGTTCTTTGTGGATAAACTCATCGATATGGGTGCTCAGATCATCTTATGTGATCCGCATCGTGCTGTTGTCATTGGTCACGACAACAAGATGCAGCTCAGGGCGGGAAGAATGTCGAGTCCTGATATCAGAGCCGGTATAGCTCTGCTCATAGCAGCGCTGAGTGCCAAGGGTGAGAGCACGATAAACAATATCGAACAGATTGATCGTGGCTACGAGAGGATAGAAGAGCGTCTGAGAGCCCTCGGAGCGAAGATAAGCAGACGAGACTAAGGGGTTTAAGAAGTGAAAAAAGTTTAATCCTGGAAAATATAGAAAGTTCTAGAAAGTTCTAGAAAGTTCTAGAAAGATCTAGAGAAATCTAGAGAGTATTAAGTTTAAGATGATAAAGAGAGAGGATGTTTTCAAGATTGGCGTGATAGGCAAGACGCATGGTGTGAGGGGGGAGCTGAACTTCCAGTTCGACGATGATGTCTTCGACCGTGTGGATGCCGACTACCTGGTGCTGATGGTGGATGGTATCCTGGTGCCTTTCTTCATTGACGAATACCGCTTTCGCAGTGATGAAAAGGCTCTCATCCTATTCTCTGATATAGACACCACGGATAAGGCCCAGCAATTGGTGGGTGCTGAGGTGTTTTTCCCTTATGCCTTGTCTGATGTGGCTCAGGAGGAGATGATGCATTGGGCGGACTTTATTGGCTTCACCATCAACGACCTCGGTGAGATAACAGCTGTTGACGATGCAACGGAGAATGTGCTGTTTGAGGTTGCTGCCGCTGATCACAACTACCTTATCCCTGCTGCTGAAGAACTGATAACAGATATTGATTACGATAATAGAAAAATAACGATGGAAATACCATCGGGCTTACTTGATTTATGAAGAAACAGATAGCAATACTTGGAAGTACAGGTTCCATAGGAACACAGGCCTTGGAGGTGATAGAGGAACATAGCGACCTCTATGAGGTGTATTGTCTGACGGCAAACAACAGTGTTGGTCTGCTTGCCGAGCAAGCCAGGAAATATAATCCTGCGGCTGTTGTCATTGCCAACGAGAGCCATTACGAAGAACTCCGTGATATGCTCTCCGATCTGCCTATAAAGGTGTATGCCGGTGCTGATGCTCTTTGCCAGATTGTGCAGGCTGAGCCTATCGACATGGTGCTCACCGCTATGGTTGGCTTTGCCGGACTGCCACCTACGATAAGCGCCATAAAAGCCCGCAAGAAGATATGTCTGGCCAATAAGGAGACACTCGTGGTGGCTGGAGAACTGATATGCCGGTTGGCAGCTGAGAATCGTTGTCCGATACTGCCTGTGGATAGTGAACATTCGGCAATCTTCCAGTCGCTGGTGGGTGAGGATGAGAATCGTATCGAGAAGATACTCCTTACAGCCTCTGGCGGACCGTTCAGGCTTCTTTCTAAGGAGCAGATACAGCATGTTACGAAGGCCGATGCCCTGAAACACCCAACATGGAACATGGGCGCCAAGATAACCATCGACTCAGCAACGATGATGAACAAAGGTTTTGAGGTTATCGAAGCAAAGTGGCTCTTCGGTGTTCAGCCAGAGCAGATACAGGTGCTGGTACACCCACAGAGCATAGTCCACAGTGCCGTGCAGTTCCACGACGGTTCGGTGAAAGCTCAGCTTGGTGTTCCCGATATGCGACTGCCTATACAGTATGCCTTCTCGTTTCCACAGCGTCTGTCGCTGAGCAGTGAGCGGCTCGACTTGTTCAAGCATCCATTGGAGTTCTTTGAGCCCGATATGGACAAGTTCCGTCCGTTGGCCTTGGCTTTCGAGGCTCTCAAGAGGAAGGGCAACATGCCGTGCATACTCAATGCTGCCAATGAGGTGGTGAACCGTGCTTTCCTCGACGACAGGATAACGTTCCCTCAGATAGCAGAGATTATAGAGGCAACGATGAATCGTGCTACCTTCGACGCATCGCCCGACTACGACATCTACCTGCAGTCGGATGCTGAAGCTCGCCGCATAGCTGGAGAAATGGTAGGATGTTGCTGAAGAAAGTAGTAATGTAGAAATATAGATAGCGAAACATAAATTTCAAAAATTAAATAAACAAAACAGAATAGATGAGTACAGAAACATTAATGAGAGTGATACAGTTCCTGGTGTCGATATCCCTTCTGGTGGTGCTCCACGAAGGAGGACATTTCTTCTTTGCCAAACTGTTCAAGACCCGTGTAAATAAGTTCTATATGTTTTTCAACCCCTATTTCTCGTTGTTCAGGATAAAGAAGTTGGGTGGACGATACAGAATGAAATTCTTCTGCTCCAACACCCCCGATTCTGTAACTGAGAAAACCAATCTCGAAGGAAAGGTTGAGAAAGACGAAAACGGAAAACCTGTCTATCGTGCTATGACTGAGGAAGAGGTGGATAAGCTCCCTTCCGATGATTGGCGTCGCGAACCGGATAATACGGAGTTCGGTATTGGCTGGGTTCCATTAGGTGGATATTGCAGCATCGTGGGAATGGTTGATGAGACAAAGAGTGCCTCTTCACTGGCTTCAGAGCAGCAGCCTTGGGAATATCGGTCGAAGAAGATATGGCAGCGATTCCTCATCATCACTGGTGGTGTGCTCGTAAACTTCCTTCTTGCCCTCTTTATCTACTCTATGATAATGATGAAATGGGGCGACAGTTATACTGCTCTGCGCGACCTCACCATGGGTATGGAATACAACGAGACAGCACATTCCATTGGTTTTCAGGATGGTGACATACCGGTGAAGATTGATGGCAAGGAATATATGAAATACGATGTTGACCTTCTTCGTGGCATTGCCGACGGTAAGGAAGTTACGGTGCTGAGAAATGGTGAAGAGACTGTTGTCCACATGCCTAACGATATGGACCTCATCAAGATGGCAAAGGAAGTGCCTCCGTTCCTGCGTGTGATAGTACCGGCTGTTATCGACAGTGTGATGGCCGACTCGCCGGCTGCTAAACTCGGATTGGCAAAAGGCGACCTCATCACGGATATCAATGGTCAGAAGGTTACATCTTACGGCACTATGACCGATATTATAGGCCGACTTTCAGATAAGATGATTGATGCAGTATCGCCGAAAGATTCTCTGCTCTGCCGCACTGTAAGCATATCATACGCTGTGAATGGCGATACGGCACAGGGCAAGACCGACACCATAGTCCTTACTTCTGACATGAAGATAGGTGCCTACTTCCCTCATTATGCTGTTTATTATGAGCCAACCCACGTCACCTACGGCTTCTTGGAGAGCTTCCCTGCCGGCATCGCATACGGATGTAATGTGCTCAAGGGATATGTTAGCGATCTGAAGTATCTCTTCTCAGGCGAAGGAGTGAAATCCCTCGGTGGATTCGGCACTATTGCCAGTCTCTTCCCTACTTATTGGGACTGGTTCCTGTTCTGGAAGATGACAGCTTTCCTGAGCATAATACTCGCCTTTATGAACATACTCCCTATACCAGCTCTCGATGGTGGATATGCGCTGATGCTTATCTTCGAGGCTATAACGGGCAGGAAACCTTCAGATAAGTTTATGGAGAAGGCAGGCACCGTGGGCTTCATCATACTCGTTCTGCTCCTCATTGTTGCCAACCTCAACGATGTGTTGCGCTGGTTAGAAATGATGTAAAATTTGCTGCAATGACAGGAATAAGACGAATAATCATGAAACCGATGCAGAGGCTGTGTGCCGTCATCTGTGCCTTACTGCTTACCATGACTGTGGAGGCCCAAGAAAAAGAGAGTCACAACTTTCAGGTGATCAAGAATCTCGAGATTTTCAATCAGGCATACAAGAACCTCGATATGATGTTCGTGGATACACTCAACCCCGAGCATGTTATCAACAGTGCCATGAAGGGCATGCTCTCGCAGATGGATCCATATACCGAGTATTTCCCTAACGACAATGAGTATAAGAAGAGCATGGAGGGTGGTTATGCCGGTATCGGTGCTACCATCCACTATAGCTTCAAACAGAAGAACGTAGTGGTTGACGAACCTTTTGAGGGTTCTCCGGCTGCCAAGGCAGGACTGAAGAAGGGCGATGTGATACTCGCTATCGACAAGGACGATATGCAGGGTAAGGAGGTGTCGTTTGTCAGTTCGCATCTTCGTGGTGAGGCAGGCACAACATTCATGCTGAAGATACTGCGCAAGGGCAAGACTCTGAAGATGAAGATCACCCGTGAGGCGATAAAAGCTGTTGCCACAATACCTTACTATGGTCTGCATGGCGATGTGGGCTATCTCAACCTCTCATCTTTTGTCACCGAAGACTGCAGCAAAGAGGTGCGGCGGGCTTATATAGACCTTCGCAACCGAGGGGCAAAGAAGTTTATCATAGACCTTCGCAATAATGGTGGTGGACTGCTCAACGAAGCCATCGACATGGTGAACATGTTTGTGCCAAAGGGACTGGACATCGTTGAGATGAGAGGCAAGGTGGAACGTGCCAACTACACCTACTCCACCACAGTGGAACCTATCGACACCCTGATGCCACTCGTGGTGTTAGTGAACCGCTCTTCTGCAAGTGCCAGCGAGATATTTGCAGGGGCTATGCAGGACCTGGACAGAGCTGTCGTCATGGGACAGCGTACTTACGGCAAAGGACTCGTGCAGCGCACTTTCGGAATGCCATACGGCGGTAACCTCAAACTCACCGTGGCAAAATATTATATCCCAAGCGGCAGATGCATACAGGCTATAAACTACAACCGCAGCGACAAGGCACGATACGAGAAAGACGATATCCCTGACTCTCTTACCACAGCCTTCCATACCCGCAACGGTCGTGAGGTGAGAGACGGTCGAGGCATAAAACCTGACGTGGAGATAAAGGTCGATACCATTTCCAACGTCTGCTTCTATCTCACGCAGATTGTGGATTCCACCGACGTCTATTTCAACTGGGTGAACGACTACTGCCAGTCACATCCAACAATAGCCTCTCCTGCAGACTTCGAGATATCGGATGCCGACTATGCCGACTTCCGTCAGAAGGTCATCGACAGTGGTTTTAAATACGACCGCATCAGTTCCGAATATATGAAGAAGTTCAAGGAGTCAGCAAAACTCGAAGGTTATTACGACGATGCTAAGGCAGAGATTGACGCTCTTGAGAAAAAACTGCAGACAGGCAATATAGGTCGTGAACTGGATAAACATGAGGATGAGATTCGTCAGACTATCTCGCAGGATATCATCAGCAGCTATTATTTCCAGCGTGGAGCAACGGAATATACTCTCCGTCACGACAAAACATACCTCGAAGCTGTACGATTGCTCAACGATACAAAGAGGTATAACGAGATACTCCAACCTTCTCAGGATAAGGATACAGGTAATAACGAATAAAAAATCGAAAAAAGATGAAAATAGGTATTATTGGCGCTGGAAATATGGGCGGCGCAACAGCATGGGGATTGATAAGATATACATCCCTCACGAAGGAGGATCTTATTATCTCTGATCCCAATGAAGAAACACTCAGGAAATTCCGTGATGAAGGTATTGATGCCACCACAAACAATTGCCATGTGGCAAGGGGAGCCGACATACTGGCTGTCTTTGTCAAGCCATGGCTTGTGGAGCGTGTGCTGAAGGAGATAAAAGACGATATGAACTTCGACCGTCAGATGCTCATCATCGTTGCTGCCGGCATCAAGGGCGAGCAGGTGGAGGAGTGGCTGGAATGCAAGCCAACATTCTTCTCTGTTATACCAAACATTGCCATTGAGCAGGGGAGCAGTATGACATTCATAGTGCCTTTCAATGCTTCTGCTTCTCAAACCGAGAAGGTGAGAGATATCTTTGACGGGTTGGGTGAGACCTTCATCGTTGAGGAGCGTCTGCTCCCAGCTGCAACAACACTCGCCTCATGCGGTCTGGCTTATGCCATGCGCTACATACGTGCTGCCGTGGAAGGTGGCGTGGAGATGGGTTTCTATCCTAAGGACGCCCAGAAGATTGTATTGCAAACGGTGAAAGGCGCTGTCGATCTGCTTCAGGTCACCAGGGAACACCCTGAAGCCGCTATCGACAAGGTGACAACTCCTGGTGGTGTCACCATACGTGGACTCAACGCTATGGAGGAGGCCGGATTCACCAATGCTGTTATCAAGGGACTAAAAGCCGGACTGCAATGAAACGTATCGTTGTCAAGGTGGGAAGTAATGTGCTGACCCACGAAAACGGAAAGCTCAACATCACCCGTATGTCGAACCTCGTTGACCAGATTGCCTGGTTGCGCAATCACGACTGTGAGGTTATCCTGGTGTCAAGCGGTGCTGTGGCTTGCGGAAGAAGCGAACTCAAGGTTGACCATCAGCTCGACAGTGTGGAGCAGCGACAGCTATTCTCGGCTCTCGGACAGGCAAAACTCATGAAACTATACTATAACCTCTTCATCGAGTATGGTATCCATGTAGGTCAGGTGCTCACCATGAAGGAGAACTTCTTTGCCGAGAGGCAGTATAATAATCAGCGGGCCTGTGTGTCGGTGATGCTGGAGAATGGTGTGGTGCCTATCGTAAACGAAAACGACACCGTGAGCGTAACCGAACTTATGTTCACCGACAATGATGAGCTTTCCGGACTCATTGCCAGCATGATGGAGGCTGATGAGCTTATACTGCTCAGCAATATCGATGGTCTCTATAATGGCAACCCTGACGACCCTCAGTCGGAGGTTATCCGCCAGATACATATCAACGACGATGTGGAGAAATACATCCTGCCATCAAAGAGCAGCAAGGGACGTGGCGGCATGACCTCCAAGTTCCAGACAGCCCGCAGCGTGGCTGAAAAGGGGATAAAGGTGTTTATTGCCAACGGCAAGAAAGACAATATCCTTATCGACATAGTAGAAAACCCATCACAAACCATCTTTACAGAATTTACAAATGACTAACAATATCTTTCCCACCGTAAAGGCAGCCAGCTATACTCTGGCAACGCTCAGCGACACTCAGCGCAACGATATCCTCACATCTGTTGCCGATGCCATCATCGCAAACACTCCGGCATTGCTCAGTGCCAATGCCGACGACCTGGCAAAGATGGACCCGGAGAATCCTCTCTACGACCGTCTGCAGCTCACTGAGAGCCGACTTGCTGATATTGCTGCCGATATGCGCAAGGTGAGCACACTGCCTTCACCGCTGGGAAAGGTGCTGATGGAAAGAGCCCTCGACAACGGTCTGCACCTGCAGCGCATCAGCGTTCCGTTTGGAGTGATAGGAATGATTTACGAAGCACGGCCTAACGTTACCTTCGACGTGTTCTCCCTCTGCTTCAAGACCGGCAACGCCTGTATCCTCAAAGGTGGTAAGGATGCCGACAGCTCCAACCGTGCTGCCGTGGCACTTATCAAGGAGGTGCTCCGTCAGAAGGGTATCGACGAGAATGTTGTCGCCCTGTTGCCAGCCACACATGAATCTACAGCCGAACTGCTCACAGCAGTAGGATATGTTGATCTGGTGATACCTCGTGGTGGACGACGACTGATAGACTTTGTCCGCGACAATGCCAAGGTGCCGTGCATAGAGACTGGTGCAGGGGTGGTGAACACATATTTCGACCTTACCGGCGACATCAGCATAGCACCCGCCATCATCAACAATGCCAAGACGCGCCGTCCGAGTGTCTGCAATAGCCTCGATTGTCTGATTGTCCACAGTCAGCGCCTCTCCCACCTGCCACAGCTCGTTGCCCCTATGGATGGTCGTGTTGATATCTATGCCGACGAACGTGCCTATGCCGCTCTGGAAGGTCGTTATGCGGCTACGATGCTTCATCATGCTGAGGCCGACAGTTTCGGAACGGAATATATGGCTATGAAGTTGGCTGTGAAGACTGTCGATGGTCTTGCTGAGGCTCTCGATCATATTTCCCGTTATGGTTCGGGCCACAGCGAATGCATCATCACCGAGGATGCCGACAATGCCCGCATTTTCCAGACTGCTGTCGATGCAGCCTGTGTCTATGTCAATGTGCCGACAAGCTTCACCGATGGAGGACAGTTCGGCATGGGAGCCGAGATAGGCATCAGCACCCAGAAACTCGGTGCCCGCGGACCAATGGCCCTGCAGGAGATAACCACCTACAAATGGCTCATCTCCGGCCACGGACAGATAAGGAAATAGTGAGGAACCTCTCCTCACCCCTCACTTTCTGAGAGGGAGTCGTGCCGTAGAATGCCTCAGAACTTCTTGTCTACAGCTGTCCGGCTTCAACGAGCAGCACTATGCGTTCCGTCTGCCGGTCTTCTTCACTCTGAGGGTCGAAATCTTTCTTCAGACTGGCACCGAAGATGCTGGCAAATGTCTGCCAGAAGGTGGCTCGCAGCGGACCGAGAAAGGCTTTTATTATGTCGTACGACGTTGAGTTGCACTCTCTGTAGATAAGTTTAATGAGAATCTTGCCTTGCGAATATGTCAGTTTCTTGATTCGCGGTGTGTATTCCTTCTTCACACTCTTCTCTACATATTTTATATGTGCGTCGCGAGTCTTCTTGTCGGGGAGCGTCTGCATGTATTCGTAGGTCTCGATAATCACCGACCTGGCCTCTTTCGCCAGAGGGAGCACCTTCTTCACGTTATATACCAGCCGGTCGTATTTCTGCTTCTGCTTGGCCGATGTGAATTTCATTTCCGGATACACGTACACGTTATTCATCAGCATATACTGTATGCTGTCGGTACCTTCCAACACCTTGCCAACCTTCACCAGCGGCACAAAGGTAGGGTTGTCCATATCCACAGGTTTATCCTCCGGATTTATCTTGTTCTGTCCGAGCGACAGTAGGCAACAAAAGTTAAGGATTAGGAATGATATCAAACATCTCATGCGGAAGGAGGGGGATTCGAACCCCCGATACGCTGAGCGTATACCGGTTTTCGAGACCAGCGCAATCGTCCACTCTGCCATCCTTCCTGAACTTTAAGATTCGATATCAGATGTTCTTTCAACATCCAATCGGGGTGCAAAGGTAAGAAAAGGTTAGCGGTTAGCGGTTAGTGGTTAGCGTGTTTTTGTGTTTTTTTATGATTTTTTAATACTTCGCCAATATTCCCACTGATGAAATCACGGGTTCGGCGTCTATCTCTATCTCGGTCTCTATCTCTACCTTTATCTCTTTCCCTCTCCATCTCCCTCTTTCCTACCTTCATTCAAGGGTAATTCTTGTATCGTTCTTCGCTTCTTCTTCGCTTGTTCTTATATACATACACACTATATACACACTCCATACACACTAT
>R18__coassemble_2245_pt1 | contig 13129 bp, 5 predicted proteins | sample R18__metabat2_low_PE_027 | metagenome-assembled genome bin R18 | reverse complement strand
TAGTTAAACAACCAAATATATTGTGATTTATTTTCTTGATATAGAATAAGTTATGCATTATTCAGTAAACACTATTTACGATAATTTACGTCCAATATTCGGGCATTTACGTTGAAAGATAAAATAGAAACGTAAATCACCGTAAATGAATCGTAAATTATCGTAAATGAAAAGTCATTTTCAGTCTGTTAGGTGGTTGCTGAGCTTGTCGAAGCATCTGTGTGAGAAAAAACCAGGCTCCGCGTGATGTATTTTGAACTTAAGTTAATAATTTAAATAATGTTAATTTTTTTAAAAATTGCTAATAAATAAAAGATATTATATAAAATTGATTACCTTTGTAAATAAAAATAAATACTACAATGTTGCAATCTTGTTTCACTAAGCAGTCTTGCAGGTCGAGGCTACTCTTTTTTTCGTTGGTAATATCATCATTGTTGTTCACTCTGTGTGCATCTGCTCAGCAGTTGGCATTTCCAGGAGCTGAGGGTTTTGGTCGGTTTGCCACTGGCGGAAGAAGCGGATCGGTGTATCATGTAACCAACCTGAACGATTCCGGTACGGGCAGTTTCCGCGACGCTGTGAGCAAGTCGAACAGAATTGTAGTGTTCGATGTGGCCGGTGTGATAAGGATAACCTCACGCATCGTGGTTAGCAGCAATATCTACATTGCCGGTCAGACGGCTCCAGGTGAGGGTATCACCATCTATGGCAACGGCTTCTCTTTTTCTGGAGCAAACAACACCATCTGTCGTTATCTCCGCATTAGGATGGGTGCTGTGGGTGATTCCGGTAAGGATGCCCTGGGTATTGACAATGGCTCTAACATGATCTTCGACCACTGTTCGGTGGCATGGGGCAGAGACGAGACTTTCTCAGTGTCGGGTTCTAATCCGGAGAACATAACCATACAGAACTGTATCATCTCACAGGGACTGCTGGGCCACTCTGCAGGAGGATTGGTGCAGACCGACTATGTGTCGATATACCGCACTCTCTACATACATAACGATACGAGAAACCCTAAGTTCAAAGGCCGTCATCAGTATGTGAACAATATTGTATATAACTGGAAGACAGCTGCCTATATAATGGGTGGCGACTCTGAGGGCACATCGTATGCCAACGCAACGGGTAACCTCTTCATTACAGGAACTACAGGCAAGAAGAATGCCTTCTCAGGTGCCAATGAGCGGTATAACATCTATGCCAAGGATAATTGGATTGACGATAATAAAGACGGACAGTACGACCCTCGTGAGGTACAGGAGAGTGAGTTTGAAGGTGGACCGACATTCCAGTCATCACCTTACGACTATCCGGAACTGCCACAGGTGGCTGCTAAGGATCTCTTCGACGACCTGCTGCCTACGGTGGGTGCTTCGCTGCCTCACAGAGACAATCTGGACTGGATGCTCGTTAGCGATGTACGTTCGCTGGGACTGGAAGGTGACATAATCAGCAACGAGACTCAGAACGATATCGGTGCTCCGTCGGCATGGTCGATGTTTGCCGGAACAAAAGCCAAGGATACCGACAATGACGGTATGCCAGACTGGTGGGAAGAGCAGAACGGAACAAATCCTAATGCCGATGATGCTATGACAAAGGCTGAGAATGGATATGTGAACATAGAAAACTATATCAACTCCATAACAGCTGAACAAAGCGAATACTTCCTGAAAGCACCTTTGGCACTCAAGGCCAAGGAGACACAGCAGGAACAGATAGTGCTCACATGGAGGGATTTCACAGCTTACGAAGACGGCTATATCATTGAACAGCAGAAGGATGGCAACTATGTTGAGATTGGTCGTACGGGTAAGGATGAGAACACATTCACGGTGAAGGGACTGGAGCCTCAAACCTCCTACACCTTCCGCGTAAGAGCATATAACGAGAAGGAGGAGTCGGAAAACAGCAATGTGCTCACCTGCAGCACGAAGGCAAAGTTGGTGGATGTTATAGATCCTGACACCTACGAACCGGATGTTACATGGAGCGGTGAGACCAATATGACGTGGAACACCACCGACATAAACTGGAGCGGCATGGACTTTTACGACGATGCTTATAAGGTGCTGTTCGACGAGAGCGGCAAAGCTGGTTCGGTATCTATTCCGTCGGCAGTGTCGCCGGTTGCCGTGATGGTGAAGGGTGGCAAGAACTACACCCTCAACGGAACAATAGCCGGTCAGGGAAGTGTGAACATGGCAGGAACGGGTAGTCTGACGTTGAGCACAACAAACACCTTTGAAGGTGGTGTAGTGGTGTGGGACGGTACGCTGAATGTTTCAAAACTCAACAACTACGGTCTGGCTTCATCAATAGGCAAAGCAGCCACATGGGTATGGAATGGCGGCAAGATAAACTACACCGGTGCATCTACTTCAACAAACCGTGAGGTGGCACTGCAGCGCACATCAGAGATATGCGTAAGCAACGAATCGTCAGTGCTCACTCAGACAGCTGCCATCAGCGGCGATGGTGACCTGATAAAGAGCGGTAAAGGAACACTGAAGCAGAACCTCGGTCTGCACACCTATACCGGTAACACAATAGTCCGTGGCGGAACCTATGAGATTGTGGGCAAGGATGCTACAGGTGCGGCGAATTTCCTCAACGGAAAACTCATACTCGAAGGAGGAAGGTTCAAGACATCAGGTGGCGACAAGGAACTCGAGGCTACCATTCAGGGATTTGATGTAGAGGTGAACGGTGAGGAGATGAGTTATTTTGATATCGTTCAGCGCAACACGATAAAGAACAAATTCTCCGGATCGGGCAACATCACCTTGGAGGTGGAGTTTGTCAGGGAGTTCTATTCCGGCAATTGGGACGAGTTCTATGGCAATGTTATTGCCAAGCAGACAGGTTCTGGAGGCAACCAGTTCTATCTCTACAACTCAAACGGTATGCCAAATGCCCGACTGTCGCTTCAGGGAACACTGGAGATGCGTGGAAACAATGGTAAGACGGTGAGTATCGGAGGATTGTCGGGAGAATCGACAACAACCCTTGCCTGCTGCTTTATAAAGAAAGATGGCGGCACGATAACATGGAAGGTAGGCGGACTGGGTACCGACGAGACTTTCAATGGTAAGATAACCGACGGAATAGAACACACATCGCGCATCGGCACCACTACCATAATAAAAGAAGGTGAAGGACTGTGGCGGATAAACGGTGCCTGCAAATATCGCGGAAAGACCGATATCACGGGTGGTACGTTTATGATGAACGGAGCACACTCCAAGGATAAGGACCACACCAGCACCTATTTCACACCGGGCAACTACACTGTATATGAAGGAGCAACACTTGCCGGAAAGGGTAGTACGGAGGCTGCTGTGGTTGTGCAGACTGGTGGCACATTGAGTCCTGGCGATGGTGGTGTGGGTACTTTCACAGCTAAGAATGGAGTGACGATGAACAGTGGTTCGACACTCAGCATCGACGTGAACCGTAAACTGAAGACTAACGATAAACTTGCTGTCACCGGCAAGTTGACATTCAATGGAAATATAAACCTCAACCTCATCGACGGAGAATATGCTGAAGGTGACGTGCTGACCGTAGCATCAGCCACCAGTTATGCCGGAACAGTGGGCAATATCAGTCCGCTGATACCGGGTGCCGGACTTATGTGGGACACATCAACACTGCTTCAGGATGGCAAGATAAAGGTTGTCAATGATCCTACAGGGATAAATGGCTTGGAGATGGATTCTGAGTCGGTTGAGAATAGAGGTCCATTATACAATCTCAGTGGTGCTCAGGTAGATGAAAGCTACAAAGGTGTCATTGTATCAAAGAACAAGAAAATATTGAGATAAATGATGAAAAGTTTGAATTTGCTGGCAATGGCATTGCTGCTGACGGCATGCACAAAGGATCTGGCCGATGACGAGCATTACAAGGTATCCTCGGATGTGAAGGGTAGTGCTTATTCTGTGCTGCAGAAGGAGGGTACGTATCAGTCGTTCCTGCGTGGTATAGAACTTTGCGGCAGCAAGGACGGTACACCATACACCGATATCGTAGATGGCAAGATTCTTGTCACCGTGATGGCACCCGACGATGATGCGTTTGCCGAGTTCCTGAAAGGGAGGGGCTACAGCAGCATCGACGAGATGTATCAGAGTGAGCCGGAGTATGTGGAGAAGATGATAAAGTTCCACCTGATGAACTATGCCTTCAACTGGGATAAGATGGTGAACTTCCGTCCGAGCGAAGGCGACGGTGCCACCGATGAACAGAAAGATGTGGATGCAGGATATTACTATAAGCACCGCACTTTCAGCAAGGATGGCATAGAAGCAAAGACTGCCGACACGCTGATATATCACTACGAACGCTACCTGCCGGTGTTCTCATACCGTATGTTTGAGACCAAGGATATCGACGCTGCATACAACTATCAGTATTTTTTCCCGCAAACACAGTGGGGACCAACCTTCAACGTGGCTAATGCGGCAGTGAAAGATAAGGAGAGTGTGATTACTGACAATGGTTATCTATACCATATCAACAAGGTGTTGGAGCCAATGGAGACCATCTATGGCTATCTCTGCCAGAACGACCGCTATTCTGACTTTGTGAAGATTTGCAATCAGTATCTCTATTACGTGAAAGACGAGGAACAGAGCACCAACACCGGACAGACCGTCTATGTGCCCTCATTCCGAAACATACCAAACATAGCACTGGAATGGCCTGCTACAGACTGGAAACAGTTCTCGTCGCTGGAAAAGAAAGGCTACAACCTCTTTGCACCGAGCAATGCTGCCATAAGCAACTTCTTCACATCATACTGGAAACCAGGTTGCGGATATTCATCGCTGCTCACCCTCGACAGCAAGATTCAGGAATACTTCATCAAGCAATGCTTTGCCTCGCTGCAGGAAGTTGGCAGCACAAGCCGAGTGGATATGATCATCTTCCCTGAAGAAATAAAAAACGGTCAGGCTCTGACAGCCTACGACACACAGATCACCATTGATCCCGAACAGGTGGACGACCGTGTGATGTGTGTCAACGGCGTTGTATATGGCATGGACAAGATGGAAGCACCGGCACTCTTCTCGAGTGTTGCCGGTCCGGCATTCAGCGATGTGCGCTATCTGCCGTATCTCTATGCCCTTGATGGCTGTGGGATGATAAACTCACTGGCATCAGACAACACCAGCTTCATTGCCCTCATACCGGATACGGCACAGTTCACTGCTTCGAAGATGCGACTCTATCAGACCGTCAGTGGCAAGGAACTGCAGGCTTACAGCGAGGAAGTGGGCGACTATGCCAAGATGAGTTCATCGCAGATGCAGAACATCGTGAACCTTCACACAGCGGCAGTGAGCCAGGCCACTCTGGAGCAGCTGACCAACAATGCATCAAGCCAGAGCATGGTTATTGAGTCGAATGCTGTGTTCAACTATTGGTTTATCAAGGATGGCAAGATAACCACCAGCGCCCTGTTCAATCATCAGCTCAACGAGACCTACGATGCACAGGCGGATAAGATATGGGTGGAACTGAACAACCAGCAGAAATGGAACAATGGATACTCCTTCTGCTACGGCACCACCCCTCTGCTCAACAACGGAATCTTTGAAGCGTCATCGGGCGACGGACTGGCATATAAGCTTGCCGTCTGTGCCGACAGTCGCTATCCTTACTACCTCTTTGCCCAGCTACTGCAGAAAGCGGGATTGGCAGGTTCGTTCAAGTCCGACACTGAGGAATGGACCGGACTGGCAACTACCATACAGAGCCGATACAACGGTGAGGTGGCACGGTTCATCACCTTCATCCCAACCAACGAAGCAATAAAAGAGCATATAAAGGAGATTCCTGGCTGCGGAAAACTCAGCATCAGTGATGACTATAAGATCACCGGCACACCTACCAAGGCACAGTTGGCCGACTATCTGATGTCGTATTTCATCACCTCCTCGTACAATCCACTCACCACCTACCCATACGTAGGCTGTGAGAAGAGTAACCCTTACCGCACAGAGTCTATCGATAAGCAGATCATCATCACCGACGACGGCAAGGCACTGTATGTGGGCTACGACTCATCGTCGCTCGTTGTCCGGGTGAATGATAAATATGATTACTTCCCATTTGCCTTTGCCGACGGATGTTTCCATCTTATCGACGGCATATTGCAATAAGTTTAATGAGACTAATGGGACTAATGAGAATAATGAGACCAATGAGAATAATGAGACTAATGGGACTTTCGTTAACCGCTAACCGTTTATTGCTACTTGCTTCCCTTTTGGTCATGGTGAGCCTGCCTAACCATGCCCAGACCAAGCTGCTCACCGGCACGGTGGCAGAGATGGTGGGGAAGAGCAAGGAGCCTGTGCTGGGTGCCAATGTAGTGGTGGTGAATTCACAAAACCGCTATATCAAGGGTACGGTGACCAATCTCAATGGTGAGTATGCCATTGAGGTGCCTCAGGGACAGAAGAATATCAAGATTCGCTTTTCTTATATCGGACTGGCTACGCAGACCATCAACTATACCGGTCAGGGGGTTTGCAATGTGGTGCTCACCAGTCAGGACCGCACCACTCTGAAGGAGGTCAACGTCACCGGCACTCGTCGCGACAAGGATCTCCTGGGTGTGGGAAAACTGGAACAGACGGCTTCCACACAGAAGCTCATCATGTCCGAGATTGTTGATCACACCCCTGTTGCCTCTATCGAGGAAGCCCTGCAGGGACAGATTGCCGGTATGGACATCACCCTTGGCGGTGACCCGGGTGCAAAGAGCAGCATAAGGATTCGTGGCACATCGAGCCTGAACTCAGGCGACGAGCCGCTTATCGTCATCGACGGTGTGCCTTACGATATTGAGATATCCGACGACTTCAGTTTCCAGACTGCCAACGAAGAAGACTTCGGTCAGCTGCTCAACATCAGTCCGGCCGACATTGAGAGCATAGAGGTGCTGAAAGATGCCTCTGCCACCGCTATCTACGGCACTAAAGGTGCCAATGGTGTCATTCTTGTGAACAAGAAGCGCGGCAGTTACGGCAAAACAAAATTTGCCTTCTCATCCAAACTCACAGCCAAGAAGGAACCCGATGCCATACCGCTGCTCAACGGCAAGCAGTATGTCTCGCTCATGGAAGATGCCATCTGGAACGCAGCAAACTCAAAGGGACTCTCCAATTCATCGGCACTGCTCGACCTGCTCTACAATACCGACGAGATAAACTTCAATCCCGACTTTAAATACTTCAACGAATACAACTGCGACACCGACTGGCTCTCTCTCATACGCCAGAATGCGGTGATCACCGACAATAACCTCTCAATGACCGGTGGTGGCGAGAAGGCTACCTACCGTCTGGGACTCGGCTACTACAACGAACAGGGTACCACACGCGGTACGGCACTCAACCGACTCTCCACATCGATGAAGATCACATATAACTTCAGCGACCGGCTGAGGGTGAGCACCGACTTCTCGTTCACCAACACCTCAAAGGATGCCAACGTGCTGAGCAATGCCCGCTCCGTGGCACAGAAGCGTATGCCGAACGTCAGCCCTTACTATATAGACAGTGAGACACTGCAGCCAACATCGCAGTATTTCCAGCGCGAGAGTGATTTCCAAGGCAGCTACAGCAGCATCTACAACCCACTGGCTCTGGTCAACGATGGTTTCAATAAGACCAATATCCGTGAAGAGAAGATGACCGTGACGCTCAACTACGACTTCCCGTTCCATCTGCGCTATCAGGGGTATGTGTCGGTAAATATGCGTACAACCAAAAACAAGCAGTTCCTGCCACAGACGGCAACGGGAGTGCTATGGACCAGCAGCAATGCCAACCTCAGCACGGATGCCACGAGTGATGCCTTCACACTGCAGACAGAGAACAAACTTATCTACAACAACACCCTGCGCTCCCTTCATACCATCATTGCCACAGCCCTGGTGCGCACATCGCAGAGTCAGAGCTTCTCCTCATCGAGCAAGACCAGCGGCAACGCCTCCGTACACCTCACCGACCCGATAGTGGGCAGTGTGGTTGCCGGTGCCGGCAGTGGCGACAGTGAGACTCGTTCGGTGTCGTTCATCGGACAGGCCGTATATACCTTCGACAACCGCTACGTGGCACGTGCCACAATAAACTACGAAGGCAACTCCGCTATGGGTAGCAAAAACCGCTTCGCCCCATTCCCTGCATTCGGTTTGGCGTGGAATGCCGACCAGGAACACTGGATAAGCGACAAGGTGAAAGAGGTGCTCACCGAAGCCAAACTGCGTCTGGGACTGGGTTGGGCTGGTAAGGCTCCGAAGGGTGCTGCCTACTACCTTGGTGCTTATCAGAGCCTCGGCACATATATGAACATGAGTGCACTGACACCGGTACGTATGCAGCTCGACAAACTGAAATGGGAAAGTACCCGCGAGTATGACTTAGGTATCGACCTGAAACTATTCAAGAAACTCGGGATAACATTCGACTACTACGACAAATACACCTCCGACCTGCTGCTGACCAACACATCGGTGCCTGCCACAACAGGTTACACCACGATAAAATACTTCAACTCGGGTGAGATGTCAAACAAAGGATTTGAACTCCGCTTTGACTATGAGATCTACCGCGACAAAGGCTGGACCATCACCGCCAATGCCAACTGCAGCCGTAATATAAACAAGGTGGAGAAACTGCCAGACACATGGAGCTACGACAGCTACTCTTTCGGCAACGGCAACTATGCCATCCGCATTGTGGAAGGATCACCAATAGGCTCATTCTATGGCTATCGCTATCTGGGCGTTTACGACAATGTCGCGGAGACCTACGCACGAAACGACAAGGGCGAGGTGATGTACGACTATAAGGGCAATGTCATCACCATGCGCAACGGAACCGAGAAGGTCTATCCTGGCGATGCCAAATATGAAGACGTGAACCACGACGGAGTGATAAACCAGAACGATATTGTCTATCTCGGCAATTCCAACCCGAAGCTCATCTTCGGTGGAGGTGTCACGGTACGCTACAAAGACCTGTCGCTGAACGCCTTCTTCTACGGTCGTCTGGGACAGAAAGTTATCAACAAAGCCCGAATGAACCTTGAGGGAATGCGCGGCACAGACAATCAGAGCACTGCTGTGCTCAACCGTTGGCGTACAGAGGGTGATGCTGCAAAGACCGATATCCCGCGTGCCCTCTATGGCATGGGATACAACTATCTGGGCTCGGACAGATTTGTGGAAGACGCAACATACGTGCGTCTGAAGACTCTCACACTGAGCTATAATCTGCCAAAGCGCTGGATGAAGAGCCTGGGTATCACCAATGCCAATTTCTTTGTCACGGGATATGATCTGTTTACTTGGACCAACTACTCCGGTCAGGATCCGGAAGTGTCGCTGCCATCGGCTTATAGTCCGTCGACCGACAATTCCACCACACCGGTAACAAAGCGTGTGTCGTTTGGTTTGAATTTGAATTTCTAATGAGACTAATGGGACTAATGAGAATAATGAGACTAATGGGACTTTCGTTAACCGGTAACCGTTTCGCTAACCGCTTACCGCTAACCGCTAACCGCTTACTGCTGATATGCTTCATTTTGGGATTGGTGAGCTGTAACACCTGGCTCGACGTTACGCCAAACAATGAGCAGGTGACAGATGATTATTGGAAGTCGAAAGAAGATGTGGAGGCTGTGCTGGCTTCGGGCTACTATTATATGCGGCAATGCACTCCAAACTATATAAAATGGGGCGAACTGCGTGGTGGTAATCTTTACTCCACAAGTTCTGACGATGTGATGTTGCAGGATTTCAACCTCACACCAAGTTATGCCCTCTGCAACTATGCCACTCTATATAAGGCTATAAGCATGGCAAACTCTGTGCTGAAATATGCACCATCGGTGCGTACGGTTGATGATACCTATGCTGAGGGCATACTGAAGAGTCATCTGGCAGAGGCCTACTTCATCAGGGCATACAACTATTTCATCCTGATGAAAAACTACAAAGAGATTCCTCTCATCACCGATGCCTACGTCAATGATGAGCAGACGTTCTATGTTGCAAAATCAAGTGAGGAGGACATAATCAGGCAGATAAAAGCCGACCTCAACGAGGCTATATCGTCGAATTCAGCCAAGAGCACCTACGATGACGACTGGGCCACAAAGGGACGTGCAACGAAGTGGGCACTGTATGCCCTTATGGCCGATGTTTGTCTTTGGAACGCACAGGTGAATGGTGTTGACGACGACTTTGAGGAATGTGCAATGTATTGCAACCTTATCCTTGATGCCAAGACATCGGGAGAGACGTTCTATCCGGCATTTATGATGAACACGGCAAACTGGTATTCCATCTTCTATCCTGGCAACAGCAACGAGAGTATCTTTGAACTGAACTGGGACTACAACCAGTATCAGGAGACAAACAATTTCTCATCGCTTTTCACCATCAGCGAGAGTTCAAGGATGAAGTTCACCACCCGCGGACTGGAAGAGGTGAAGGCTGAAATCAGCGAGGTGCTGGCTGCAGATCCTTCTCTTGACGGTCGTGTGGGAAGAATGTTGCTCGCCACCTGTGTGCCTTCAGGCACCGAGATAAGCACATGGCAGACGTCGCCAAATCTTTACATCTGGAAATATCGTGGCAATGATGTGGCAAACCTTGAAGGACTGCGTGTGAATCAGGATGCCAATTTCATACTCTATCGTGTAAGCGAGATTATGCTGATGAAGGCCGAAGCACTCGTGATGCGGGGCAGTAAGGGATTGGCCGACAAGGGTGAAAGTTGGAAGGCTGCTCTGGCACTGATCGACCAGATTCGCCAGCGTGCCCGACTGGATGATTTCAAGGGCATAGACCCGGAGGGCGAAGGCGCTTCGCAGGAGGTTATGCAACTCGACGAACTGACACTCATCGAGGAGATACTGCATCAGCGCGAGATGGAATTCGTGGCTGAAGGCAAACGGTGGTACGACCTGCTGCGGTTCGGACGGATGCAGAACTATGCTTATGAGGAAAACTTCAAACAACTGGTGCTCAGTGGCAACCAGACCACAACACCTGATTGGATAAAGTCGGTGCTCATGGATCGTAATGCATGGTATTTGCCAATACCACAATCTGAGATAGATGTAAACAAATTGTTAGAGCAAAATCCATATTACGAGTAGGAAGTTGATAGTTGTTATTCCATACCTCTCCCGGATGTCATCCACTCAACACCCATTCATCACCCACCTTAAGTGGGACTTAAGTGGGACTTTGGTGGGACTTAAGTGGGACTTATAATATAAAAAAGTATGAAAATTATGAAAAGAATATCATATAGAATATCTAAAATGTCAGGAATGTCTGGAGTATTTGGATATCTAGTCTTTTGTGCCTTTTTTTCCTACGCATTTTGCTGTCTTGTGAGTTGCGATAAGGATGTGTTCGATTTGGGGAAGGATACTGCTGACGAGCGTTATATGCCAACCGACAAAGAGCCTATCTCCTCACTGCTGAGTGCCGACTCTACGGGGAGATTTTCCGAATATATCCGTGTGCTGGATGTGGCTGATATGTACAACGCACTGAACCAGTCAACGAGCGGAACAAGTTTCACTGCTTTTGTGCCCGATAATGATGCCATGCTTGAATTCTATCAGCGCATAGGCGTTTCGCAATCTGATATTGAGACGAAAGGCAGTGAGTATTGGCGGCAGTTTGTGTTGTATCACACTAAGAAAGACTCCATCCTGCCTGAGAAGTTTATTCTGCTAAAGTCGTTCAGCAATCTCTCGGGCGATGTTATCAATGTAAGCATCGACTCCTGCAAGGCCGGACAGGCTACTCTCTTCGGTGAGGGCAACATAGGCGATGGCTACGGTCAGGTGGTGGAAATGGGACTGAGTGCATATAATGGTAAGGTGTATGTTATGGGCCGTGCCATGACTCCGCTCACAGAGACCGTCTCGGACAGGGTGAAGAATAATCCATCATCGAGCATAATGGCTGAGGCTCTGCAGCAGACACACTGGGGCGACAGTCTGGATGTTGTCACCGACACGTCATACGTTGCAACAAAGAAGGTGATAACACACCACTACTTCACCTTCCTCAATGTCAGCGATGCTGCTTTTGCCAAGGAAGGCATCACCTCACTTGCCGACCTCACAGCCCGACTTGGTGGCGAGCAGGCACTCGGGCAGTATGTGCGTTATCATACACTGATGAATACCTACAGCTATTCTGCTCTCGTGGCAATACCGGCCGGAAGCAGTTCGCGACTGCTCTCTACCGCCGCAGAGAATCAGATTATGGCCATCTCTGCCGCTGCCGCTGATGCTGCGCCGATAGTCAATGCCGATGGTTATCCTGCCAATTTTGTTTCCGATGGTTGCGAACTGCTGGCACGGAATGGATATGTGCACGAGGTGGATGCCTGGCTGCCGGTATGGGAACCGAAACAGTCGGTTGTGGTATGGGACTTTGCCGACTATACCGAAGTAAAGAATATCGTTATTGATAAGTTAGGAGCGGAATTCTATCAGCCTGCAGAGCCTACTGCACAGGAGAAGACCGTAGGCATCACCAATGCCAAATGCTATACATACGAAGAATCAAAAGACAGTCCGAAGAACAAGGCTGCAGCAGTCACCTATGCCACCTGCACAAAGAATTTCAGCGAGGCAGTGAACCTTGACCGTGTGCAGTTCAATGTTGGTTATATGGGCAGCATCGCCATGCAGACTCCTACGATAGTGAAGGGTAAGTATAAGGTGGAACTGAGCCTTACCTACACCGCCCTTCAGTCGTTCCTGCGCAGTCGCACCAACAGCAAGGGTGGCGAGATGAAAATCTCGTTCGACGGTCGCACAGACACCGAAAAATATGTTGCACCTTATACTCAGGTGTCAAAAATCACACCGGGAGTATATACCTCTACGCTTTACGATGAGATAGAGTTTGAGGAAACGGCCACTCATACGTTCAAGTTCATTGTCACCGACAATGCCGCATCGAGCAATGCCAACTTCTCGCTCCAGTTTGATAACATCAGATTTACACCGATAGAGTAATGGGACTAATGAGAATAATGAGACCAATGAGAATAATGAGACT
>R18__coassemble_2190_pt1 | contig 13589 bp, 8 predicted proteins | sample R18__metabat2_low_PE_027 | metagenome-assembled genome bin R18 | reverse complement strand
AGTGGATAGGGGAATCGAACCCCTATGCCAAGATTGAGAATCTTGTATCCTAACCATTAGATGAATCCACCAAATGTTTTAGCTCCTTGCGGAAGCTTTAGTATGATTGCCTTTGGCTATCCCTCATCTTCCAGCGGAAGCTTTAGTATGATTGCCTTTGGCTATCCCTCATCTTCCAGCGGAAGCTTTAGTATGATTGCCTTTGGCTATCCCTCATCTTCCAGCGGAAGCTGGGGGATTCGAACCCCCGGTACGGTTACCCGTACGGCAGTTTAGCAAACTGCTGGTTTCAGCCACTCACCCAAACTTCCGTTAAAATAGCTGAATTGCATTTTTCCAAACGCGGGTGCAAAGGTAATAAATTTTTTTCGACTTGCAAATTACACGCTATAAATAATCAGATATTTTATGTTTCTTTAACATTTATCCGCCTATTTTCTTTTTGGATTCTTGGGAAACCAGCCTTTTCTGACTCTTTCTTTCTGCTCATAGAGTTCTTTGATGCTCCATAGGCATGTAGCGCCAAGTACTCCCAGAATAGCACTCCATGCTATGTTTTCAATAAATAGTGCTACGGCGCAGCTGATAAGTCCTAAAATCAGAAATACCCACCAATATCGTGTCCCTGTGTAATACTCTGTCTTTATGATGATAGGGTGGAAGAGTCCTATAATAAGGAAGGTTGTTATTGCTATAATTATTCCTGTTACATTCATGTCTGTATGATTTACTCTTAAACTTCTTGAACCACTTGAACCCTTGAACCACTTTAACTCTAATAGAGGCTGTCAAACTGTCGTAATGCAGAAATCAGGGCTGCATTTTCAGCTTTTGTGCCAATGGTTATACGAAGGCAGTTGTCGCAAAGAGGCAGACCATGACGGTTTCTTACCATTATGCCTCTTTCTTTCAGGTATTCGAATACCGCATTAGAATCCTTGAACCTCACAAGAAAGAAATTAGCGTCAGAAGGGAAAACCTTCACACAGCATCTCAACAAAGATACTGCTTCCATCACCAAATTCTTTTCCTCAAGTATTGCTTTGACATTCTTTGCCACGTCGTTTGTGCGATGGAGGATATTTATTATCTCACGCTGTGTTACCTCGTTAACGTTATAAGGGAACTTTACCTTGTTCATTATCTCGATAATCTGCGGTGAGGCGTATGCTATGCCCATATTTACCGATGCACATCCCCATGCTATGCTGAAAGTGTTCAGCACTATAAGGTTTGGATATTTTTCCAGTTCCAGTCTGAATGGTGGTACGGATGAGAAGTCGCTGTAAGCTTCATCTATAACAACGATGCCCTGGAATTGTGTCAGGATTTTCTCTATCTCAGAGCGCTCTATACAATTTCCGCTTGGATTATTAGGTGAGCATATCCAGACCACTTTGGTTTGCATGTCGGTCTCGTCCATTATGTTGCTGCTTTTCAGATTAAAATCCTCATCGAGCATCACCGGACGATATTCCACCTCGTTGATAAGAGCAGCAGCCTTATATCGTGGATAACTTGGTTCTATAGCTATAACATTATCTTTGCCAGGAGTGCAGAAACAACGGTATATTACATCTATAGCCTCATCGCTGCCGTTAGAGAGAAATATCTGGTTCTCCTTAACACGTTTCATCGGTCCAAGAAGGGACTTCACCTTACGCTGCAACGGATCAGGATAGCGATTCAGCGGACGGTTGTAGGGACTCTCGTTTGCATCGAGCAATATAGTTGCCTTATTCTGATCATACAGTTCTCTTCCGCTTCTATATGCATCGAAGGAAAGGATGCTTGGACGGACCAGTTTTTCTAAACTTCTCATAATTCAATTTCTTTTTTCTCTAGCAACACAACATTTTCTACATGCGTGGTATGTGGAAACATATCAACGGGTTGTATCTTCACAACCTTATATTGGACATCAAGCAGCGCGAGGTCACGTGCCTGAGTGGCAGGATTACAGCTTACATATACAATCCTCTCAGGAGATGTACGAAGAATAGTATCCACAACATCTGGGTGCATGCCAGCGCGTGGAGGGTCGGTTATGATGACATCAGGTTGGCCGTGCTCGGCAATAAAATCATCGTTGAGTACATCTTTCATATCTCCGGCAAAGAAAAGTGTATTCTCTATACCATTAATCCGGGAGTTTACCTTAGCATCTTCTATAGCCTCAGGCACATACTCTATTCCTACAACCTTCCTCGCTTTTCCTGAGACGAAGTTGGCTATCGTGCCAGTACCGGTATATAGGTCGTACACCAGTTCCCCCCCTGTGAGTCCGGCAAATTTGCGAGCCACCTTATATAGTTCATAAGCCTGGTCGGTATTTGTCTGATAGAAACTCTTAGGGCCAACCTTGAATTTCAGTCCTTCCATCTCCTCTATAATATGGTCTTGGCCTGAGAATAAATGAACGTCGAGGTCTCCTATCGTGTCGTTGCATTTATTGTTCACCACATACATCAGCGCCACTATCTGCGGAAACTTCTCTGCAAGAGCTGTCATAACGCTGTCAATCTTCTGCTGCTCATCGTCGATATCTTTAGTACAGAACTGCACAACAACCATATATTCCCCCTTATTATTGTTGCGTATCATTATGTTCCTGAGGAATCCCACCTGCTGACGGGCATCGAAGAACGAAAGCTGATGCTCTACACCGTAGTTGCAGAAGAAATGGCGGATTTCGTTGTTCAGATTATCCATCAGCCAGCATTTCTCAATAGGCAGAATCTTGTCCCAGAAGCCGGATACATGAAAACCTACACAGTTCTCGTCGGTAGAGATTGAAGAGTCTTTCAGTTGCTCCTTAGTAACCCACCTCTTGTTACTGCAGCCAAATTCCAGCTTGTTACGGTATTCTGTGGTCTTGGCAGAACCAATGATAGGAGATATCTCAGGCAATGGTATCTTGCCAATTCTCTTTAGCTGATCAAAGACTTGCTTCTGCTTGAATTTCAACTGCTCAGGGTAGGGGAGCTGTTGCCATTTGCATCCTCCACAGATTCCGAAATGTGAACAGAATGGTTCCGTACGCAGGTCACTTTTTCTGTGGAATCGAACTATCTCCGCTTCACAATAGTTATGCTTTTTCTTCTTTACCTGCAAATCAACAATATCGCCAGGTACTGCCCAAGGCACAAACACCACCATGTCGTTGACTCTTGCCAGGGAGTTACCCTCGGCAGCAATATCCGTTATCTCTATTTCCTCAAGAAGAGGCAGCTCTTTCTTCTTTCTGCTCATATATTATCTCTAGTCTTTAGTCTATCGTCTTTAGTTTTGAATCATTAGCATATAGTCCGATATGGACACCATTCGCAAGGAGATCCTTGTTCGGAATGTGACGGGTCTTTTGCCACAAAAGGTCGGTCGATATCAAAAATCTCATCTGTAAGCATATGCAGACGCTCCAGAAACTCACTCTTTATATCGTTGATATTGATAATCTCTGGCTCTTGTTTTGGCTGTTTGAAACATAAAGCCGGGTTATAATCCTCATCTTTGTAATGCTGAATAAACAATAGCGAAGGTTGTACTGAAGTTGTTCCGTCGGCTATCAGACACGAGTAAAGGCAGGCCTGAAGATAATAGTCGCTATGATGCTTAATCTTATCTGGGTCGAAGATATCCTCCACCGAGGAGAGCTTGCTCTCAAACTTCGGACTGCCGGTCTTATAGTCCACAACTCGTATGATATCAACCCCATTTCGCCGTATCTGGTCCAGACGGTCAATTGAACCTCCTAAGTGTGTATGTAGAACATCATTTCCAACCCTTATGTCAAAATCACCTCTGACTGGCAGTTCTATTCCCAAGAGTTTGAAAGGAACCAGTTTCCTGTCAAGAGATATCAGGCGACGTATATATCTTACAAGCACACTTATCTTTATATCCTGTAAACCATCAAATTCATAATTCTTATACCTGCCAGGCTCTTGCTTTCTGAATTCCTGAAGGGCTTCTACGTATTTCTCCTTCACCAGAAGTGAGATGCGCTCCTTATCATCAATATTATCAAGGGCAATTGTCGTAATCTCTTTATTAACGTATGGCCGGTAAAGTTCTTCTACGGCTTTATGGAAAACGGTTCCAAACACCCGTCTGTCGTTATCTTCACCATCTGCATCAACATATTCCTCCAGCCCCAGAACATACTGGTAATAAAATTTCTTCTGACATCTGAGATAGACATTTATTGCTGAAGGTGATATCGACTTCGCAAAACGCCGGCATAAAGCGTCTGCAATCTCTTTGTTCTTCTTTATCATCTCAGCAGAATGAGAGGTTGAGCTCTGACCTGTTCTCAGCGTGAGTTGTCTGATGCTGTGAGGTGATTCCACAAGTAGCTGCAGCAGGAATCTGCTCATCTCACCACGAGCCATACCTTCTGTCGACTTGTTCCATAACAAGGTGGCCGTGGAGCATCTTTGTAACAAACGATAGAAATAATATGCATACACGCTTGCTTTATTGTCTATTGTGGTCAGCGAATGTGCTTTCCGCAGGAAATAAGGTATGAACGATGTTGTCTCGCTGCATTTCGGCAACGTCCCTTCGTTGCACGACAACAGCAGCACATCGTCGAAGTCCAGATTACGCGTCTCCAGTACCCCCATAATCTGGATACCCTCAAGAGGTTCGCCATGGAAAGGTACCGACGAGGACGTCAGCAACTGGCTGAAGAGTTTCAGGAAGGCCTGTTCTCCAATCTTGAGATATCCGTCTTTTATCAGCCTATGAACTCTTACAAGGAGAGTATGAGTGCGGAAGAGAGATTCCTTCTGCAAAGCATCAATATCTTTTGCGTTCCTGCTTTCTTCGCTTATGCTATCAATAAGAAACTGAACCTTTGCCATCAAGCCATCTGCCTGACGGTATCTCTTATCAGCAATTAGTTTTGATATGAGTGATGGGATCGTGGTAAAAGCAAGATTATAGCCTAATGTGATATTTATTTTTCCTGTTTCTGGCGGTATGGAGTGTATCACACTTGGAAGCAACGTCTCATCAGACAGCACAATAACGGTCTTGCGACCTTTCTGTATGCGACTATTCTCTTTTAGCCATGATGAGACATAACGTGCCTGGATATTATTTGTAGCACAGGTGAGTATAGCGATATCCTTTTTCTTCGTGAAGTTATCATATAGTCCTTCTGTGCCTTTGAGAGCATTAGGATAGGAGTGAAGATTGTTCAGTATGTTCTCGCCAGCTTCATTATCCGCAGGCTTGTTCCTCTCTTTATCGAAACAATAATATTCATCATAGTCCCAATAAAACAAAGCCTTACCATGTGACTTAAGAAAATCAAACATCTTCTCCTCAACAGGAAGCAGATGGTTGAAACCAACAAAAAGATAATAGTCGTATGATAATCTGTCTGTGCAGGTATCAAGATTTTCGACTACATTACGATATAATGAACCTTCACAGAGTGTATTCTTCTCCCGTTGGAGTTGTGAGAATTCGGTATATATGTCGCTCAACTTGCTCCAGAGTTGCAGGAATTTCTTCTTCAGGCGTGAGGTGTCGGTATTCTGATTTGGAAAGAATGTTTTCAGCACCTCTTTCTGTCCATCTGTCAGATACGAAAGACTATCCAACTCATGCAGATCGCTGACATTAGTAAAGATCCGTGATGCTGAGAGCAGATGTTTGTCGATATCGTCGAAATCATTCAGCATCACCTCTCCCCAAGGATAGAAACGCTCTAGTGTCTCGTCGGTCTTGGTAACATTCTTAAATACGTCATATAGCATACAGACGAGTTTTATCCTGTCGCCAATATTATGCCTTGATAACGAACGGAACAACTCGGTTATGGTGAAATATTTAGGCGACATCATAGTCTGTCGACCTTCTTTCATAAGTGCTTCATCAAGAAACAGTGATGCTCTCTTGTTTGGAAAGACAACAGCAACCCTTGAGAGATTACACCCAAAACGGTTAATCATATCCGTAGCAACATGTTCGAGGAATGTTTTCATCTTACTTCAACAAGTTTTTCTTCGTTAGCATACCATAAATATCCACTCACATTCCTGAACCCCACATCTGCAAGCAGCGCCATATAGTTCTTCACCTGATGTTCATATTCCAGATGAGGCTTTCCGAATTTGAAGTCTATCACTATCGTTTTCTCATCGTTGAACACCACTCTGTCGCAACGGAATCTCACCGTCTCTTCATTACCACCGCGAAGCAAAATGTTTCGTTCATTACAAACATGCCATTTTCTTGAAAACCAATCGAGTAGGGTGGGGTGGCTGAATGTTTTCTTCAACGCATTTTCTGCTTCTTCTCGTGTCAGTATTCCTTCAGGAAAGAAACCTTCTTCCTCGTATCTGTCGAGTATTCTTTCAGCATCTTCGGCATATTCAATCTCAGAGAAGATATTATGCAGCAAGGTTCCTTTTTCGCGATTTTCTTCTATATCGTCAGGGTTAAAGAGATAGTTGCTTCTGTTGCTTTCACGGAACTCCACAGGGTAGTTGAAAGTCTCAACAGCAATATCTATACTACCATCGTACCGGTGTGCAAGTTTATTTTCTTCCTCGTCTGTTGTCTTTTCGTGTTTAGGGGTACATTCTTTGTCAACATATAGCGAACCATATTCATAACCTTCTTCTATAGAGCCGCCTAATTCCTCTGTAGCATGGCTGACAACATCAAAGATACTTGCTTTTTTCCCTTTTTCACTTCGGGTAAAAATAAACAGATTATTCTCAGCACGGGTGAAGGCAACATATAGGGTATTAAGATTGTCCACTATATTCTGCATAAACTCTTCGGCATATATATCGCAGAAGATGGTATCTCTGAGTGACGACGAATAGAGAACCGGCAGCAGAGGCATCTTAGAGAATATACCTTTATCTGAGGTTTGCACCCATATCAGATTGTCGCTCTCAAGAGCCCAGTCGCAGAATGGCAGGATAACATTCTTGAACTCCAGTCCCTTGCTCTTATGTATCGACATAATCCTTATGCCGTTGATATCGTCGCTCTGAATGGATTTCCCACTGATGTTCTTGTCCCATTCCTTAAGGAAATCCTTAACATTTGTGGATGATGAAGATACAAAACCAAGCAGATGATCAAAGAAAGCACATACGTAGCCACTTTCTTCTTTCAGTTTGCTCAACTGGAATATCACATACAGACGTTCTGCCAATTCGTAGAGTGGGAGAGAGAGCAGTTCATCTTTTCCCTGGCTATACTCTTCCGGAAGATAGTCTGGAATTTCTTTGTTATGTATGAACAGAGCAGTCTCATCAACTGGCTTCTCCATTACCGAGGTCTGATACAGCTTTACAAGATGTGCACGTGAAATATCGTCGTTCTGCACAAGGTTTCTTAATGCTTCAACGATAATAGTCACAGCATCCGACGACGATAGCTTGAAGGCTTCGTCAGAGATAATCCGCAACTCAGGATGATGTTGCGAGAAATAGTTGGCAATCAGAGTAATATGCTTATTCTTTCGTAACAGGATTGCAATATCTTTCTCCTTTACACCCGAAGCTTTAAGATTAGTAATGGTCTGGTAAATCTTTTCCAGCTGCTCATGCTGATAGTCGTCGCCTGTTTCTATGAAATCTATCTTTACATAACCGTTATCCTCTGTCTTCTCGGTCTCTTGGCTCACGTCAGCATAAGCCTTTTTCAACACTTCAGCATATTGCTGTCCCTCTTTGGAAAGGATATCTGCAAAATACTTCACAGCCTTTCCAAAAAACATATTGTTGAAATCAACAATATTTTTCTCCGATCTGCGGTTTACCTTCAGCGATTTTGCAAGAGCAATGGATGGATCATAATTGTGCTCCATATCGTTCAGCAGTCGCCAGTCACCTGACCGCCATCGGTAGATGCTTTGCTTCACATCGCCAACGATAAGAGCGGAGTTGTTCTCCTGTGATATACAGTCGTCAACAAGGATTTTCAAGTTCTCCCATTGTGTAACACTGGTGTCCTGAAATTCGTCAATCATGATGTGGTTGAGCCTTGAGCCAATCTTCTCATATATAAAAGGTGCATTATCCGTTTCTGTCAGATTGTCGGAATGTATCATCTTGTAGAGGATGTTCTGAGTATCGCTCAAGAGGAAGCGATTAGCTTCGCTGTTCAGTTCATACACCTTCTGTTCTATATTCTGCAACAGGGCAAGCTGGTTAAGGTGGGGGAGTACAGCCTTGGCTGAATTATACACCCTGATATTTTTCAGCCTGTATTCTTCCGCGGCAGCAAAGATCTCGGGATTTTTCTCTGTTGTCTTGTTAAGAAGTTTTTCAGAACGAAACTCCTTATTCTTCAGTTTTTCAAAATATCCATCTATGTTTCTGTTTGCTTTCTCTTTCGTCTCGTCGTGGTGAATGGCAAACTGCATCATGGCCTCTTCAAATTCGTCCATGATGGTCTTCAGTTCTTCCTTGAAATTCCCTATCTCCTTTATGGAGTCATTAATCGCCTTGCTGTTCTTCTTGTAAAACTCCTTGAAGATGATACTTCCAAATTCCTTTATCTTCTCTGTAATGTCCCAACCCTTATCGCTGTTGATTGATTCTATAACATACGACATCAACTGCTGACGTATCCTGCTGTCGTGGCCCGACAACTTGATAAGACTGTCAACAGCCTCGTTCTTCACACTCTCATCGTTAAGGTCTATCTTCAGATTTGGTGTCAGGTCCAATTCGCGTGCAAGATTACGGAATATACTCTGGAAGAATGTATCGATGGTTTCTACCTTGAAATAATGATAGTTATGAAGCAATATGGTGAGCGCTTCTCTGGCTTGTGCCCTTATGAATGTCTTTGGATAGTTTGTGTCTTCAATAATCTTGTTAAGATAGGTATCGGAACTATTCAGTCCGGCAGCCAACCCATAAAGCTGACTGAGTATTCTCATCTTCATCTCTTCTGTGGCCTTGTTTGTAAAGGTCACAGCCAGAATATTCCGAAAATTTCCCGGATTGGCAAGCAGAAGCTTTATATATTCTATGGTGAGAGTAAATGTCTTTCCACTTCCTGCACTTGCCCGATAGATGGTTAGAGAGTTCAAGGGTTCAAAAAGTTTAAGAAGTCTAAAAGATTTGAGAAGTTTAATCCTGGATTATCTAGGATGTTCTAGGGTGGGGGAGTTTTATCCTAAATACTTCTTCAGAACTTTGATATTTCCGCTGTCACGAAGTTTGGCAATACTCTTTTCCCTAATCTGGCGCACACGCTCACGTGTAAGCCCCAGACGGTCGCCAATCTCTTCCAGTCCCTTTTCCTGACCATCCAGACCAAAGCAGCCTTTAATGATTTCTATCTCTCTGTCCTTCAAAACCTTGCGCAGAACAGCATCCAACTCGTTTGCCATACTCTCATGCTCCACGCTCCTGTCGGTACGTGTCTCGTCGCCACTAGCCATAACATCGAGCATACAGTTATCTTCGCCATCCTGGAAAGGAGCATCGATAGATACCTGATGGCCGTCGGCCATAAGCGACTGACCAATTTTCTCTTCGTCAACATTTATGGCATCAGCAAGTTCCTGAACCGACGGACGACGCTGATGTTCCTGTTCAAAACGGTTTATCTCGTGGTTTATCTTGTTCAGCGAACCTACCTGGTTCAGAGGCAGACGAACTATTCTGCTCTGCTCAGCAATGGCCTGCAGAATACTCTGACGTATCCACCACACAGCATACGAGATAAACTTGACCCCTCGTGTCTCATCAAATTTCTGAGCAGCCTTTATCAGACCGATATTACCCTCGTCGATAAGGTCGGTAAGTGTAAGACCTTGATGCTGATATTGCTTTGCAACAGAGACAACAAAACGCAGATTTGCTTCAACAAGCTTGTTCTTGGCCTTTTCACCTTCTCTTCCACCTTTCTTTATCTTCTGAGCCAGTTCTATCTCGTCGTCAATGGATATCAACTGGGCATGACCAATCTCTACAAGATACTTATCAAGTGCCTCACTGGTTCTGTTGGTAATACTTTTTGTTATCTTTAGCTGTCTCATCTTTCTACCTCTGCTTTTGCGCTAAACAATTGAATTATAATAATATATGTACTATTCTTAGAAAAAACTGCGCAAAGTTAGATAAAAGATTCCTTACAACGTATTTTTTTTAACATTCTTTAAATCTTCTTTTAACGGTTTGGGTTAATGGTTAGCGGTTAACCTTATTTCCTGCCTTTAGCTTTCAGTGTATGAACAAGAATTGCACCATTTGCTCCGCGTGATCCGTAGATGCTGGCATCTTTCAGAACTTCCACATAGTCCACATCATAAACACTGATTCCCATCAGTGTTTCAACTACTATGCCATCCACAACAAACAGCGGTGTCTGACTGGCATAGAAACTATTCGTACCTCTGATACTGGCTTCCGGTTCTATACCAGGTATATTTGTTGCCGAAATGTTCAGTCCGGGAATCTTTCCCTGCAGAGCCTCAAGTATTGTGGAATGATTCCCTTTTCTCAGTTCTTCACCAGAAATACCACCGCGAGGCTGTGTGTTCTCAACTTTTCTCACATATCCGTAACCCCAGTCAATAAGTTCCTTGTCTTCCTTAGAACCATTTAATGATACGTATTTATCATAATACTGATTGTGTAGTAATACTTCTGCATCATCCAACCCTTTACATTTCACCCTCAGAGTGGCATTACCAGAACCTGTCTTTCTCACCACCACAACAAGTTTTCCGTTGAACAGTTTCATCGTTGGCTGGCAGAAACTTTCCACCGATGTGGCATCGCCATTACAGCAAGCTTGAAATTCACCATCGCCCGAGACTTCAAATTCCAATTGATTGTTGGCTATTGCGCAGAGTTCACCATGCTCATCCATCATCTCAACGGTAACAAAGATCATATCGTCATCGTCGGCATTGAAATTAGGCTTGTCTGGTGTAAGTCTCAGCTGTGCCGGTTTTCCTGCACTACGGATTGTCTTTTCACCTTTCTTATTGCCTTCCTCATCATAAACCACAACCTTTACCTCTCCCGGCTCATAAATCGTGTTGTCCCAACGGAGTCTGTATCGATTGTATTTATCATAATCTTTGGAGTTTATGTCTATCCTGGCAGCATCTTTCTTGCTGAGTTTCTCTCTGATTCCCTGAGATTTACCATTTATAAATAGTTCGGCTTTGTTATAGTTTGTGTAGCAATAAACGGGAACATTCTTGCCTATCATTTCCTCGCCAAAACTCCAGTGTGGCAACAGATGAATAGTCTCGGCATCTTTGTTCCAACGGCTGCGGTAGAGATAATATCGGTCTTTTGGCAGTCCGGCAAGGTCGACAATACCAAAGTAACTGCTTCTCGATGGCCAGTATTCATCATAAGGCGTTGGTTCGCCAAGATAGTCGAAACCTGTCCATACAAACTCACCAATCACCCAGTCCTTATCGTCCTGCCAATACCAGTCGTCGTCAGGCAGATTGCTCCACCAGCAACATTCCATATCGTAGCTGGAGCACTGACCATCGTCGTAAGCCTTCCCTTCGAGTCGTTCCACAGGGAACTTATACACACCGCGACTGCTCACCGTTGAAGCCGTCTCGCTGCCAAGCAGAAATCCATGATGCAGCATATCATAAGCTTCCTGATACTTAGGCAGTCGGTAGTTGTAGCCAGGTATATCCAGCGCATCGGCAAAGCCTGATTTTATGGCTGCCGTACTTCTGTCCATACCACTTGTCACCATACGTGACGGATCAAGCCGGTGACAGATATCCTGCAACCTCTTCACTATGGCAGCGCCTTTACGGTCGCTCTGTTCGGGTATCTCGTTGCCTATGCTCCACATGATATTCGAAGCATGATTCCTGTGGTTGAGCACCAGGTTCTCAATATCCCTGTCGGCCCATTCGTCAAAAAACAGAGCATAGCCGTTCTTGCATTTCGGATATTTCCACATATCGAAACTCTCAGCCATCACCATCATGCCCAGAGAATCGTAAACCTCCATCTGCATCGTTGATGGCATATTATGACTTGTGCGGATGGCGTCGCACCCCATATCTTTCAATATCTTCACTTGGCGGATAAGTGCTGCCTTGTTTACAGCAGCCCCCAGCGGTCCAAGATCATGATGCAGACAAACACCTTTTATCTTCCTCGTAACGCCATTGAGCTGAAACCCTTTTTCCTTGCTCACGCTCACCGTTTTCACTCCCACCTTGAACGACTCCAGAACCTCTTTTCCCGACGTCACCTCAAGTGTGTAGAGATAAGGAGACTCCGGCGACCACAGTTTTGCGTTCTTCAACCTGATCTCACCTTCTACCCTACCCTCTTGGTCGGCTGCCAGAGTCTGCTTCATCACCTTCTTTCCATCCTTATTCCTGATAACAACAGAGAGTTTCTTGCTGCTGCCGGCAACACGACTCTCAAAATGCAGCAGGGCATCATTCTCTTCGAGAGACTTGGTATATATAAAGGTAGCCCAAATCGGTATGTAGTCGCCCTGACTCAGTATCAACTTCACCGGACGGTAGATACCTGCTCCCGGGTACCAACGTGAGCTTTCTTCACGGTTGTTGCATTTCACGAGTATCTCATCACTGAAATCATTTATATAAGGTGTGATATCTATATGGAAGGCATTATAACCCAACTTCCACTCTCCCACTTTCTTGTCGTTTACGAACACCTCAGGCTCGCTCATCACACCATCAAACAACAATTCGGCATGAATGGCACCTTTCTTCTTGAGTCCGTCTTTTGCCGCCTTAAGCAAATCTGCGATATTGCAACGATACTCCCCCTGCCCTATCCAAGGCAGCGATCCTGAACGTCCGGTCTTCTCCGTGGCCACCTTCTCACCGTTCTGTTCAATAGCAACAACCTGCTTGTCGATATCCTTATTGAAAGGACCGGCAATAGCCCAGTCGTGAGGAACGGTGACTTGCCGCCATGCCTCTCCAGGTCGGCGGAATTCCCACTTTTTTAACTCTGCAGTCATACTCTCCGCACTTACAAACTGAACCATCAAACTCATAAGCAATGTGAGAGATAAGAATACTTGTTTTCGCATAAGGTATATGTGTTTTTGATTTATATCATTATTTCATGCGCAAAGGTAGCCATTTTAGCGCAAAAAATGCACAAATTTGTCTAAAATAATGTTTAGATATGTTAACAGTAGTTAAAATTTTGTTTTGTGCACGCACACAAAAAAAATAGTCAGAAAATAATTTGGAGGTTACCGGAAATTGCCTACCTTTGCATCAGTTATCCTGAAAACAATCTTTATACCTTTATAGAAACTAATACCTATTTCTGAAAAACGGTTACTTGCGAAAGTCGCCGTTTTTTTTTGTATCTCACACACAGGCTGCATAATAATCCCACACATCCCCCACATACTCAACATACTTTTCGGGTTACATGCAAAACTGTATGTGCCACTTTTTTCGCTACAAGTCCCACTTAAGTCCCACCAAAGTCCCACTTAAGTCCCACTAAAGGTGGGCGACGAGGGGGTGTGGGCAAGATGAAAATTGTGTGTTGATACGGACATTTTCCTGTGACGAGATTGAACTTTTTGCTCTACTTTTGCACTATGCA